>ERZ773188.4507-NODE-4507-length-10385-cov-2.787803_pt1 | contig 10385 bp, 9 predicted proteins | sample MGYA00581011_ERZ773188 | MGnify/ENA primary metagenome ERZ773188 (study PRJEB29015, sample SAMEA2737798) | human gut metagenome | biome: human gut; feature: human-associated habitat; material: faeces | place: China | collected 2012 ...
ATCTTCAAGCTGACAGACAGGGAAAAGGGCGAATATCGCTGCATTTACTGCGAATCCAAGGCAAAAAATTAACCTAAGTCGAAATCAGGATTTCGACTTGTTTAAAAAAGGGTATCGACACAGTCGATACCCTTTTTCTCATTCTTCTATTTTATCTTCTATTTTATTCTGTTCCTTTTGCAGCTTATTCCGCTGAAGCCCATAAATCACCAATAAAATAATCCCTAGAAATCGACCGCCTCTGCCAAGCAGCAGAAAAACGATCGGCAGAATCATTCCCTTCCACCATTCCTCTTTTTGGGCAAGCCGCCATTCCAGATAGCAGATTGCAGCATAAATCAGAAGCATCACCAGAATGATTGCACATACATAAAGTGTACCGGACATCCGAAATGTATCTAACATGCTCATAAAAATCCCCCTTTCTGCCTTTCCTATCTCAAACATACCATAGTTTCCACAAAAAAGCAATTCTTTCCCCGTTTTCTTTATGATACATTTCCCTTTCCCTGCATAAACTGTTATGAAAAACCTATAGGGAGCGTTTCCATGCAGAATCCGTATGTAAAATATCTGAAAACGAAGAATGGCTATTTCTATCTTTTTTATTATGAACACGGCAATATTTTCTGTCGCAGCTTTTCCCATGACGGCTGGACAGTGCCGCAGAAAATCGCGGAGAAAGCCTCTCCTGTTTTTTCCGTCTGCCAATATGAAGCTATCACCTATCTGCTCTATTCCGGCGGCGAAGGGCAGCTTTATCTGGCATCCTCTGCCGATTTTGCCAGCTGGGAGCACCGCCCCCTGCGAAATGGCACCTCCCCCACCGACCGTACAAGGTTTTTCCTTCTGCCAAGCAAGGAGGCCTTCCATATTATTTACCACCTGCCAACAGAAGCAACCGGCGTGGATTCCCTTGTTTACAGCGTCTTTCGCAATGGGCAATGGGAAAAGCCCTATCAGATTGACCGCTTCCTGCCGTTGAAGCAAACACCCTTCCTCGCCAGACGGCTGAGTGATGCGCATATCATCTTGTATTACCGCACCGGCAGAAACGTCCTCAGCGCAAGAGAAATGCTCTTGACCCCCTATACCATCGGCAGTGTCACGCCGCTGATTCAGACCCCCACCCCTTGCACCGACCTCTCCATCATCAACGATACCGAAAGAATCCATATTCTCTATATTGTTCGCAATATGTTCCGCACGCAGGTGGTCTATCAATATAAGCATACTATTGCCATCAGTACGCCGCGCATCCTCTGGGAGGATACGAACTGCGAAAACTGCCTTGCCTATCAGGAAAACGGCAGACTGATTCTCATGTGGACGGCAAACGGACAGCCATTTCGCTGTATCTCCGAAAACGGCGGTGCCTCCTTCGGCGCGGTGGAGCGCTATATGGAAAAATTCCCTGCCTACTGCATAAAAGGCGAGCTGCTCGGCGCAAATGATGCAGCACTGAACGCGGCGGAGTGCTATGGCAACGGACAGCATGGCTTTCTGCCTGCGGTGTTTGCCCCCTCTCCCCTGCCCGAAGCACCAAAGGCGGCAAAGCAGGCGGAGGAAGATGACTATTCCAAGGCATACACCGCGTTACAGGCATCCCATAAAAAGCAGATAGAGGAATTTTCCGTTCTTCTGGAGCAAAGAAGTGATGAAATTGCCGCTGTCAATGCCCGTTGGAAGACACAGCTTGAAAAAATGGAGCAGGAGCTTTCTGCTCTCCGCATGGAAAATGCGCAGCTGCGGCAATCCTCCCTTCCGGAACAAGCCGAGAAGGAATCCTGATTTTTTGCATACAAAAAGCCCTCCCTACGTTTTTTCGTAGTCGAAGGCTTTTTTATCTTTCTTATTCGGGTGCCGTTTCGTCCTGCTGTACCCTTCTCTGAATTTCTCCTGCAAAATCCGCTACTGCAAAGACATCTGTGCAGAAGGTATCGGAATCCGTAATCACTGCGCCAACCCTTGCCATATCCTCCATATTCACGCGCTGAATCTCCGCCGTATTGGAGGAACAGCAATCCTCAATGATGAGAATATTATAATCCAGAGAAAGCCCGTCATAGCAAGAGGTACGGATGCAGTTCGGGGTGGTTGTTCCTGTCAGAATCACAGTTTTCACGCCCAGACGGCGCAGAATTAAATCCAGCTCTGTCTGGAAAAAAGCGGAAAAACGAGGCTTTATAATTGTATAATCCCCCTTCTGCGGTGTAAATTCCGCAGGCACCTCGATAGATAACGCACCCGTGCTGTTGGGTGCAAGGTAACGATTGCCGCCAAGCCAGCTGTCATAGCGTGTAAATTCCACATCACTGCCGTTTCTGCGATAAATGCGGTTCACAAAGAATACCGGAATCCCTCTTTCTCTCGCCTTGCGAATCACCCTGCCGCAGGCAGGCACGCTTTTTGCCGCCTCCTGAATACACAGGGGAGATTCCTTGCTGATAAATGCATTCTCCATATCAATCACAACCAGAGCTGTTGTTTTCCAATCCATATTTATTTCTCCTTTCACATTGTCCTTTCAGCAATACTACCATATTTTTCTCTCTGCGACTACCCCTTCTTTTTTCTGAGAAATGCACCATTTGTCCCCTTTGCAATATATTGAAAGTATCAAACTCTGCAAAGGAGGTCCTTTCCATGAACCCCATTGTTTCTCTGGAGGATGTCAGCCTCCGCTACCACAGCATCGGCGGAGAAACCTCTGCTGTGTCTCATCTGAGCCTTTCCGTCCAAGCGGGCGAATTTATATCCATTGTCGGACCTTCGGGCTGCGGCAAATCCACAATTCTTTCCATGCTGGCAGGGCAGCTTGCCCCTTCCGAAGGGAGCATTTACATCGGCGGCACGATTGGCTACATGCTCCAGAAGGATTATCTCCTGCAATGGCGGAGCATCCGTTCCAATGCCCTGCTCGGCTTGGAAATCCAGAAAAAGCTGACCCCCGAAAACATCGCCTATGTTGATACCCTGCTTACGCAATATGGTCTCGGCGATTTCAAAAACAGCCTGCCCAACCAGCTTTCAGGCGGTATGCGCCAACGCGCGGCACTCATCCGCACACTTGCTGTTCGTCCCGATATTCTCCTTCTGGATGAGCCGTTTTCCGCACTGGATTATCAGACAAGGCTTTCCGTTTCGGATGAAATCGGCACGATTATCCGCGAAGAAGGAAAAACCGCCATCCTCGTCACGCATGATATTTCCGAAGCCATCAGTCTTTCCGACCGCGTGGTGGTGCTCTCCAAGCGTCCTGCAAGCCTGAAAAAAATCTTCCCCATTCAGTTCTCCACCAAAAACCATACCCCCATGCAGGCGAGAGAAGCCCCTGAATTCAAGGATTATTTCAATGCCATCTGGAAGGAGTTGGATGTTCATGTTTCATGAAAAAGAACACATTTCCAAGGAGCAGACGGCGTATCTGCGCCGCACACAAAAAAGAAAAGCCGCTGTCTGGCTTTTGCAGGTGCTTTTGCTTATTCTGTTTTTCCTTCTTTGGGAAATTGCCGCAGACTGCGGTTGGATTGACCCCTTCCTTTTCAGCCAGCCGACGGAATTATTCGCAACAGCCGTTAAAATGATTCGGGACGGCTCTCTTTTCCTGCATATCGGCACAACGCTCCGAGAAACGGTAATCGGCTTTCTTCTGGGGACAATTCTCGGCACGCTGACGGCGGTGCTGCTCTGGTGGAATCGCTTCATTTCCGATGTGGCAGAGCCATATCTCGTGGTTCTCAATTCTCTGCCGAAAACAGCACTTGCTCCCATCATCATTGTCTGGTTCGGGAATAATCAATCCTCTATCATCATCGTTGCCCTGCTCACCTCGATTGTAGTGACAATTCTTTCCGTACTGAATGGCTTCTTGCAGGTGGATGAAGACCAGATTAAGCTGATTCGCATTTTCGGCGGCACAAAACGGCAGGTACTCACAAAGGTCGTTTTCCCTGCGAATATTCCCTGCATCCTCAATGCACTGAAAATCAATGTCGGGCTTTCCTTTGTCGGGGTCATCGTCGGGGAATTTCTTGTCGCACAGGATGGTCTGGGCTTTTTGATTGTCTATTCCTCGCAGACCTTCGCCATGCGCGTAGTGCTTCTTTCGGTTGTCATTCTGGCAATCCTCTCCGCCCTAATGTATCGCGCCATTTCCCTTCTGGAAAAACAGTTTCATAAATGGCAGGGATAAAAAATGGTGTGTCCCGATAAGAAACCTTGTATTCTGAAATGCTGAAAGCTATGGCTACTGCATCAGCTTCCCCTGACAGCCTAAGCTAAAGGATGCCTGTGGGAAACCTCACTGTATCCGCAGTGCTTTCGCTATTTCATTTTCCTCCTGTTTTCTAGTCGGGACACACCCAAACATACTTCTTATTTTTTTATTTTATACGCACTGCAAGGGGCAATCTGCCTTTTCGCAATAGCGTTCCAAAACAGCAATCAATTCTTCCCACACTAGCGGCTTCGGCAAATATGCCGTCATGCCTGCCGCCTTGATTTTTTCGATATCGCCCGGAAAAATACCTGCTGTTACCGCAAAAATCGGAATTTGTTCGGCATCCGGCCGATTCAGACTGCGGATGCGTCTGGTCGCAGTCAGCCCATCCATCTCCGGCATCATTACATCCATCAGAATGATATCAAAGCTGTTTTCGGGCGCATTCTTGAAAAGCTCCAATGCGGCTTTTCCGTTTTCTGCCTTGGTGACAACCGCACCTGCCTCCGTCAGCATATATTCCGCAATTTCAAGATTCAGCGTATTATCATCTGCCAAAAGGATATTCACACCAGAAAGACTTGCTAATTTCTTCTGCTGCGCTGCCACCTTCGGCTTTTCAAACGGCAGCTCCAGCGTAAAAGTGGAACCCTTATGCAGTTGGCTTTCCGCCGTGATGGTTCCGCCCATGCGGTCAACCAAGCCCTTTACGATTGCCATACCCAAGCCGCTGCCCTGATATTTTGTGCGCGCACTTTCCTTTTCCTGCGTAAAAGGCTCAAATAGCTGCGTATCAATGAATTCCTGCGACATTCCCTCGCCGGTATCACTGATTCTGATTTGAAAAACCACCTGCGTCTCTGTTTCGCGCAGAAGCGTAATTTGGGTCGCAACCAAGCCGCCTGCCTGCGTATAGCGAATGGCATTGGTGTAAAGATTGAAAAGGATTTTCTTGATATGATAGGGGCTGCCAATCAGCTCCTGCTCACATGCCGCCTGCACCTGAAAGGAGAACTCCAGACCGTTGTCCGGAAAAAGATTTCTGCTGTTTTCCATCGTTTCTCTGCAAAGTGCCACAAGCCGAAACGGAATCTTCTCCATCTGTATATTACCGGACTGCATCTCATTCATATCCAGCACATTATTCGCAAGGGAAAGCAATGCCGATGCAGATTTCTCTATCTTTTCTACATTTTCCAGTACCTTTGCAGTATCCGCAGGGTTGCTTTCGATGATGTGTGCCATTCCCAGAATCCCATTGATGGGCGTGCGAATATCATGCGACATATTATGCAGAATCTGCGCGCGTGCTGCCGCAATCTTCCCTTCTGCCTCCAGCTTGGAAATCTCCTGTATCGCATTTTTATTTCTCTGCTGTAAATGTCCGATGACACAGATATTGGCAATCAAGCCTAACAGAACAACGATTAGCTTATCTCTGTTGATTGGTTCAAAATAAATCCAACTATGGTCTATGGAAAAAAAGAACATAGAATAAAGCAAGGTCAGGATGCCGCACAGCGTCCCCACAAGATAGCCACACTGCACCAGAACCGCCGATAAAAACACAAATAATATAATATTAGGATTGGGAATGTTGAACCTATACACAGCTGCACACAGCAAAAGCTGTATTGCACACAATAATACACATTCCCTCCCCCTGCTTAAGCTCTTTTTCATCTTTATTACCCCTTTTTAAAATGTAAAAAGCTGTTCGCACAGGATTTTATTTTAATCTCTGTTACTCACAATTTGCACCACAATACAGTACAATTATACTGGTTTTTTGCACATTTTTCCAGTATAAATTGTTCTTTTTTTAAAACATTATCGTTATTTGGCTGATTATTAAAGAATTTTAATCATTAGACTGCAAAGAAAGCTCCCCCTCCTGCCAAACGCCGTAAACCTCCTCCAGAAGCGTAAACGGCTGTGCGCCGCGGAAGATTTCCGTCATTTTCTTTTCAAAGCTATCTGCCGCATCTGTTTCCACCAGAACGATAAATTCCACCTGCTCCGTATAAATCGTATCAAACAGCTCATGCCCATCCTGCAGAATTTCATACTGCACCTTTCCCGAATCGGAATATGCTGCCAGAACGGAATATTTCCGATACAAAACCAGCTCCGCAATCCCTGCCGCAAGCAGTCCCTCCTTCGCAGAATGACCATACGCACGCACCAGACCGCCTGTTCCCAGAAGTGTGCCGCCAAAATAACGCGTCACCACAATCGCCGTATCTTTGATATCCTCCCCCTTCAGCACGCTTAATACAGGCATCCCCGCTGTCCCCTGCGGTTCGCCGTCGTCGCTGAAACGCTGTAATTCGTTTCTCTCCCCAATCTGATATGCAAACACATTATGCGTCGCATTCCAGTATTTCTTTTTCATTTCCTCAATGAACGCCTTCGCTTCCTCCTCGGTTTTCACAGGGCGCACCGTTGCGATAAAGCGTGATTTTTTCTCCACAATCTCCGCCTCCGCCTGCGTCAGTATGGTTTTATATTTTTTCAGCATAAAGTCACCTTTTTTTCTGTTAATTTTTTCTTTTATTTTAACATATTTCCCTGTCCGCACTCAAGTCCGCTTTTGTATGGAATTTTGTTTTTCTGTCCATCCTAAGTCTATCGAAAGGAGAGGATATCATGTTCGGACGAGAATACAGAGATCTGGCAGATTTGCTGTTAAACAACGAGCGTGCAAAGCATTTTTACAAAAGCCTGCCGCAGGATACACAGCAGATACTCACCGAAAACGGCAGTGAAATCCGCACCATGACTGCCCTGCGGCATTTCGCCAAAACTGCACCGAAAACAGACGATTAACGAAAAAAGCGGCTGACCGAGGAGACCTCGGCTTGCCGCCTTTTTCTTGGTTCTTGGAAAATTATTTTTTATCAAAGCCCATCAGCTTTGCGCAGTTATTATAGAAAACATCCTTTATCTGTTCCTCTGTCAAGCCGCTTGTCATAACCTTCATGGCTTCGACTGCCGCAGGATGATAGGGTGCATCCGTACCGAACATAATGCGGTCAGCACCAACCTCCTCATACGCCTCTCTGATTTTGGAGGGCATCGGCATGCCGCTCATTTCCAGATACAAATTGGGATAACGCTTTGCCATTTTCAGGGTAGCATCAATATATACCCCATGTCCATGCCCCATGTGAATCATGACAAGCTTCACATCTGGATGGCGTTCTGCCAGAAGCGCAATGCTCCAGGGCAGAGAATAAGGGGGGTGTCCGCAGTGCATGAAAACAGGAATATTCAAATCCTTTGCCGCCTCCATGATGGAGTCCATCAGCTCTGCATCTGCAACATAGGCATGCTTCAGAGGATTCGCCTTAATGCCCTTGAAGCCCTTATTCTGCACATAATCATAAATCATATCTACCGCCTTCTGCCCGTCATAGGGGTTAGGATATACCATCCCCACAAAGCGGTCGGGGTATTTCTCTACTGCATCCAGACAGATTTCATTCGGTTCAGAGCAAAGCAGTGTTTTTTCGATATTGAATTCATCCATCTGCGCAATCAGCTGCTCCGCGTTAATGGAAAGCTTTGCCCAGCCGCCGAATTCACCGATATGTGCGTGTGCGTCTATTTTTTTAAATTCCTTTACATCCATTTTTTTACATCTCCCTTAATTTCTGCATAATGCCTGCTTTATTGAACAATACTACCAGAACTGTCGCCAGAACAACGCCTGTAATTGTCTGCGAAGTCAGCCCCGGTACACCGCCGATGGCATACGCCCAATCGAACAGGAAAACCTTAAACACGGTATACAGAATAATCTGTACGATACCGCCCACGATGGAGCCGATCAGCCAGTTTCCTTTTCTGTTTGGCATGATTTTATCAATAAACAACCCCATGACCGTTGCCATGATGTACTTAATGATAAATGTCGGGATAACCCAGTGCACGTAGCCGCCCAGAAGGTCGGACAGCGCTGCGCCGATGCCCCCTGCCAACGCGCCCTTTCTGGTACCCAGAATCAGAACGCTCAGGAAAATCATACAGTCCCCCATGTGGGAATAGCCATGCAAAGAAGGAATCTTTACGGTATAAATCCCGATGAAGGTAATCGCTGCCATCATTGCTGTTTTTGTAATGTCTTTGACTGAATAGGTACTGCTGTTCATTTTACTTCCTCTCTTTCTTAACCCTTTCACCTTTTCTTTTGTGAAATCTCTCTGAATTGCTTACAATTCTATCATGGAAAGATACGGTATCCAATCCCTCAGGCATAACATTCCAGAATTGTATGGGTATAATTATACAGAATGTATCGGTGCAATTTTGGATTCGCTATACAATCGACTATCTTTTTTCTGTTCGTTATGTTATACAATCTGTAAAATAATTGCATATACTTAGAACCGAAAATGCCCCCCGCATCACTCTATTGTGACACGGAGGGCACCCTCTTCACGAAACAATCATGGTTTCTATTCTTATTTTCTTTTACAGAACAACGTAGTTCCCATTTTCATCCACATCCACGGTCAGCGTTGTGCCGGGCTCTACCTCGTCGGCAATAATCTTTCTTGCCAGCAGGGTTTCCACATGACGCTGTACCAGACGCTTCAGCGGTCTTGCACCAAAGGCAGGGTCATAGCCCGTTTCAATGATGTAGTTCTTTGCACGCTCTGTCAGCTCGCATTTCAGCTGCTTATCTGCCAGTCTGCCATTCAGATCCTTCATAATCAGATCAATGATATGGGTGATGTTATCCTTTGTCAGCGGTTTATAGAATACAATTTCATCCAGACGGTTCAAAAATTCGGGACGGAAGGACTGCTTCAGCAATGCTTCTACTGCCGCTCTTGCGTCCGCTGTAATCTCGCCGTTGGCATCAATGCCATCCAACAGATAAGAGGACCCAAGGTTGGAGGTCAGGATGATAACGGTATTCTTGAAGTCTACCGTTCTGCCCTGCGAATCTGTGATTCTGCCGTCATCCAATACCTGCAGCAGGATATTGAATACATCCGGATGGGCTTTTTCCACCTCATCGAACAGGATAACGGAATAAGGTTTCCGACGAACAGCCTCGGTCAGCTGACCGCCTTCCTCATAGCCGACATACCCGGGAGGCGCACCAATCAGACGAGACACGCTGAATTTTTCCATGTATTCGGTCATATCGATACGAACCATGTTCTTTTCATCGTCAAACAGGCATTCTGCCAGTGTTTTTGCCAGCTCTGTCTTACCAACACCGGTAGGACCGAGGAACAGGAACGAACCGATGGGTCTGTTTGCACTCTGGATGCCGGCACGGCTTCTGAGAATTGCTTCGGAAACCTTTGTAACGGCTTCCTCCTGCCCGACAACTCTTTCGTGCAGAATATCCTCCAGATGCAACAGCTTATCTCTTTCGCCCTCCATCAGCTTTGCAACAGGAATCCCCGTCCAACGCTCAATGATACGGGCGATTTCTTCTTCTGTTACTTTGTCACGCAGCAGGGTATTTCTGCCACTGTTTTCCTCTGCAAGGTGTTCCTTCTCCTGCAATTCCTTCTGGAGCTGAGGCAGCTTGCCGTATTTCAGCTCTGCCGCCTTATTCAGGTCATATTTTCTTTCTGCCGCTTCGATTTCGGCATTGACATCTTCAATTTCCTCTCTCAGCTTCTGCACAACGCCGATGGCATCCTTTTCATTCTGCCATTTTGCCTGCAAAGCAGAGAAGTTTTCACGCATTTCAGCCAGTTCCTTCTGGATTTCCTGCAAATGCTCCTTAGACAGCTTATCGTCCTCTTTTTTCAGTGCCGCTTCTTCGATTTCATGCTGAATGATTTTTCTCTGGATTACATCCAGCTCGGTAGGCATGGAGTCCATTTCGGTACGAATCATCGCGCACGCTTCATCCACCAGGTCAATCGCCTTATCCGGAAGGAAACGATCCGAAATATAACGATTCGAAAGAACGGCAGCACTGACCAATGCATTGTCCATGATTTTCACTCCGTGGTATACCTCATAACGATCCTTCAGACCACGAAGAATGGAAATCGTATCCTCTACGGTAGGTTCTTCTACCATAACCGGCTGGAAACGACGTTCCAGAGCGGCATCCTTTTCAATATACTGACGGTATTCATCCAGTGTGGTCGCGCCGATACAATGAAGCTCACCACGGGCCAGCATC
>ERZ773188.4509-NODE-4509-length-10370-cov-3.983713_pt1 | contig 10370 bp, 10 predicted proteins | sample MGYA00581011_ERZ773188 | MGnify/ENA primary metagenome ERZ773188 (study PRJEB29015, sample SAMEA2737798) | human gut metagenome | biome: human gut; feature: human-associated habitat; material: faeces | place: China | collected 2012 ...
TTATAATAAAAAGATAACGGGGAATCTTAAAAACTCAATCATCTTTTTCAGATTTACCACAACGTTTCCAGAATACTTCATTATTTTATTCAAAACTGTGCGGATATGAATTAAATTTTGGTGCGGTTGCCCTGGATAAAATATCAATAGACTAACTCAATAAAATGCATTGTTCGACACCAATTTCCTGAATAAAATAATTGTCGTGTGAGATTGCTATCACAGTACCTGCATAATTTTTGATAGTAGCAGTGATAATTTCAATACTTTGTATGTCCAAATTGTTGGTAGGTTCATCCAGGATAAACATATCAGGGGTATTGTTACTAATCATCAGACAGCAGAAAGCGAGACGCATTTTCTCACCACCACTAAGTTTCCGGCAGGATTTGTCCCATTCGGATGCAGGAAACAAGTAACGGTTTAGAATAATCTTTATTTCATGCTCCGGCAGATTCCGGCTGTTGAAAGCGTAAGTCTGTTCAAGAATACTGTTCCGGTCGTCAATGATCGAATACTCTTGATTCAAATAGACATAGCTAAAGTCCGTCCGTGTCAGGGTTCCTTCCTGTGGTTGAAGTTGGCCGGTGATTAATTTCAATAGAGTTGTCTTCCCGCTACCGTTGGCTCCTTCTATACGGAGGCGGTCTCCGCTCTTTAGCTGAAAGCTGACAGGAGCTTGCCAAAGCTGTTGTTTTGAGATACTATTTTCCTGAATATCATTGCTATTCGGATTGGGAAGATAACCTGTGTCAGACGAATTTATTTCATCATTTGTCAGAATATTATTGTTAATCGAATTGGAATGATAACTGAAATTAATCTCTTTTGCTGTCACTAATATCTTCCCGGTATGAAGCGAGGAACTGTTGAAGTCGGTTTTTAATGCAGCAGTCGGAGAGAGCGAACCTCGAAGCTGGTTGCGTTCATCTGTTAACTTCTCGGCTTTTTCCTGATGAACGCCAGTCAGTTTACTAGTGCTCTTCTCGGATTTCCCTTGGAGTGCGTTCAATACAATGCGTGGAACTCCTTTTCTTATATTACTCTTTTCGCCGCGTACATTCTGTTTGTCCCTGCGTTCGGCCGTTTCGCGAGCCACTTTACGGGCAATACGTAGTGCCTTTTCTTTTTCTTCAATACGTTGTTGCAATGCTTCCTGCATCAGCGTTTTTTGTTCTTTGTAGAATTCGTAATTTCCGCCATAATAATTGATTTGATGCTTCTCCAATTCGCAAATTTCGGGGAGAAGATTGAGCAGAGTACGGTCATGACTTACCACTAACAGGGTGGAACGATATTTTTCTACCCAGTCATATAAACGTTGTCTGCCGGAAGAATCGAGATGATTGGTCGGTTCATCCATAAGTATGACAGATGGATGATGAATGTCCATACCTGCCAGGAATACGCGGGTCTTTTCGCCGCCACTAAGCAGATTCATCGGGTAGGATAGCGTAAACTGTCCTAATCCCCATAAATCGAGAGCGGCGATGGAACGTTCTTCGATATTCCAGTCATCATTTAGAATGGTGAAATTCTCGTTTGAGACATCTCCTGCCAGGATGGCGTGCAGAGCTTGCTGTTTACGCTCTATTTGAAGAGCTTGTGCAATGGTCAGTGAATCATATTGCCCGAAATGTTGCGGGATATAATATAGGTCGTCCGGGCGGACAATGACACCGGAAGAGGGTGATAACTGTCCGGCAATAATTTGTAGCAAAGTAGACTTGCCACAACCATTGTTACCGACTAATCCCAATTTCTGCCCTTTACTGATGGCGAAATTGAGGTCACTGAATAATACTTCTTTATCCGGATGGATATAGCTGATTTGTTGGATACTGATAGACATGACGATCTATTGGGTTTGAGGTTGAAAATAGAGTGAAAAAAAACACAGGATAGGGGGAACGACAAACACAATACTGGCTAAACAACACGGATTTCGTGATGCTTAACAAAATAGAAAAAGCATATAAGAAAAGTGATGTTTACTTAGAAGTGTTGTCTTACTTAGTAATTCTCATTGCGGTAGGTATATAGTTTAACTTGGCGGCAAAGATAACACTTTCTATTAGATTTCACTCTATTAAGACTGAAAAAGAATGAATTTCATTTATTTAGAGGCTCCGTTTACCTCATTCAGAGCCTCCGATTACTCCAAATAGAGCCTCTGTTTACCCTATTCAGAGGCTCTGTTTTAGAAGTGAGTTATACTCTTTCTTATTCTTATACATCAAACAGTTGATTTAATCCCTCACTCATACTGGGATGCGTGAAGATAAAATCGCGCAAGAATGTAGAGGTTTGCCCTGTTTTTATCGCCATAGCTACGATATTGATGATTTCTGAAGCATCGGCGCAGAATAGAGTACAGCCCATAATCTTCCCGTTATGATTATTGATGATAGCTTTTAGCATACCATCTGTCTGCCTCAATGTACGGGTACGGACGATGGAGGAAGCCGGCAACCGGGAAACCTTAAATGAATATCCTCTTTTCAGAGCTTCTTCTTCACTGATTCCGATATGTGCCAATGGCGGATCAATAAACACTGCATATTGCACAGGATCACGGTCTCCGATATCACGTTTCTTGTCACCGAAGAGCTGGTCACGGATAATCCGGAAATCATCTAGCGAGACATAAGTAAATTGCGATCCGCCTTTCACATCTCCCATTGCCCATATATGAGGAACAGTAGTGCGTAACTGATCGTTTACGATGATAGCTCCGTGAGCATCAACTCCTACACCCGCTGCTTGCAGATTCAATCCTTCAATCATCGGTTTACGTCCCGTTGCGATAAGAATGGCATCTCCATCTACATAATAAGGAGTACCGTCGGATATGTCCGAGTAAGTCAGTGTCACTCCGTCATTCGTGTCATGGATAGACTGCGCACGAGCGTTCAGATGGATTTCAATACCTTTCTTCTCCATCACTTCTTTGACGCTGTTTGCAATATCTCGATCTTCATTAGGCATAAACTTATTTCCTCCTTCAAGTACTGTAACTTTACTGCCGAATCCTGCATACATAGAAGCGAATTCCAGTCCGATATATCCTCCACCTATGATAATCAGGTGATGAGGAAGTACGTTTAAGTCCAAAAGCGCACTACTGGTATATACGTGCTGACTTTGCTGAATACCATCTATTGCAGGGATAATGGGAGTAGACCCCGTGTTGATAAATATCTCTTTTCCTTTCAGTTCGATTTCTCCTTCGGGAAGTTCCACTTTTATGGTATCGGCGGATATGAAAGACCCCGTTCCAGTATAGATAGTCACATTAGGACGTTTGCTTAGTCTTTCGTAATTATCATTCCTAAGAAAGGAAGTGAGGCGGTTCTTTCGGCCGATGGCCTGTTTGTACATATTCGCCTGCTTCGGAAAATCATCGTGGTAAAGCAAAGCGGAAACCTCGGCTTCATGCACCAGCGTCTTTGTTGGGATACAGGCTACATTCGGACAGCTTCCTCCATACATCATGTTGGAACGTTCTACGATGGCCACTTGCCATCCGCGGTTGGAAAGTTCGGCAGCCAGGGTTTTCCCTGCCTTGCCGAATCCTATAATAATTGCATCATATTGTTTCATAACTTCTTGTATTAATGATTTGTATGAGACTATATAACAGTCTGAAAATACGATTTGTTCCGCAATGGCAAGAAGTCAGAATCCTCTTTAGTGGTTGTCTTAGTCTTTTTTAAGTGTTTTGAGTACGCGTTGTGACGAGTCGGATAATAACACTACGGCACTGGCCAGGATCACAATGTCTTTAATCACCAACCGCCCTGCACCGGATAGTAATGGGAAACCGAATTCTCCGCTTCCCAAGTCGGGAACCCAGACTTCCGGGGTGGTGACAAGAAAAGAAAGTGTGCCGAGCGTCATGATAATGGCGAGGGTGTCGCCTGCCAATCCCACTTTTGGGAAAAAGATTCCCAAGAATACCAGTATGCCGATACTCATAATAAGAGCTCCCAGTCCGTAAGAGAAAGTATAAGTGCGGTTTGCTTCGTGCCATGCACGATTTTCCGGGACAAAAGCACCTTCCGCATTTTTATGTTCTTTGTATTCGGGTGCACCTTTAGCATAGAAGAAACTCATAAAAGGACTGTTGGCAACAAACGGAACAATCCCGTCGGCTTCATAATGGAAATACTTCAATCCGCCTATCCATACAAATACTACCAGGATGGCAACGCGGATAAATTTCATACCAAAACTTTTCAGACTTGAAGTGAAGGTCAGTAAAGCGATCAATTTCTCTTTCATTTTGTTGGGGTTTTAATGGGTTTATCTTATGTTGCAAAGGTCGTCCATTTCCACTACCCCCAAAATAGCAATACTTCCGTATGCCTTGTCAATTTTTCCCTTCCTGTGTGTTTCTGAATTGCACGGCGCTCTGTCCAGTCATATTTTTGAAGAAACGGCTGAAAGAAGCCTGGTCTTCAAATCCCAGAATATCGGCAATCTCTTTGGCGCTTTTGTTGCTGTAAAGCAGGAGACGTTTAGCTTCCGCTTCCACCCGTTCGTGGATAACCCGAAGCGGCGAAGGCAGTTTGCAGGTAGAAAAGATGTTCGATAGTGTCTTGGGAGATTTATGCAACATATCGGCATAGTCCTGCACCTGTTTCTTCGTCCGGTAATGCTCGTCGACCAAGTTATAGTATTGGCGGACAATCTCAAAACCGGATTCTTTTTCACGGGTGATATTCATGCGGTGACGTGCAATTCGGGTACATTGGATAATGAAACGTTTTAGCAGGATGCGTAGCATCTCCTCCTGCAGGCTGTCGGAAACGGTAAACTCGTTTTCCAGTGCTTCGGTAATGGTGTCGAGTTCTTTACGTTCTTTTTCATTCAGGGTAAAACGGATCAGGTGAGAAGAACCGTTGAACAGGAAACCGCTGCATGACACTTCATGGTCGTTGCCATAGATACAATAGAAATTGCTGTTGAACAACAAAGTCAGGTATTCACCATCAATCGATTTAAATTCGAGGTGTTGCAGATGAGTGAGTGAAATCACTTCATCTTGGGTAAGTATCATTTCCTGATGGTCGATTTCTACTGTGATGCTTCCGTTGCGTACCCATATAAATTTATAAAGCCCTTTTTCTTTTTGCAGTGCTTTTTCTGTCAGATAAGAGTCTGTAAGTGCGAGTGTTCCTTTTAGTTTCGTGTGATATTGTTGTAACATAATTAATCCTCCATTGCTGATGCGTCAAATGATAACGGCAGTAGATCGCCTATACTTTTTACTTCGTAGATACATTCTTTGCCATATAATAGGATGCGGATGGGTTGTTTGTAACGCTTTTCCGTTTCCAGAATCACTTGCCGGCAAGCACCGCAGGGAGGAATCGGATGGTCGATGAAGTCCTTTTCCGTTCGTGCCGCAATGGCAAGAGTGACAACCGGTTGGTCGGGATATTGGGAGTTGGCATAGAATAGGGTAGTACGTTCTGCACAAAGCCCCGACGGATAGGCCGCATTTTCCTGATTGGTTCCTGTCACTACTGTCCCGTTGCCCAATAGCGCAGCGGCACCTACGGAGAAATGGGAGTACGGAGAATAACTACGAGCTGTTGCCTCCATGGCAGTCTTTATAAGTGACCGATCGCCCTCATTCAACTCATCATATTGATATACTTTAATAATAGCGGTAATTGTGAGGTCTTTCATATACGTCAGGGTATTGGTTTCTACAATTAATGTTACAAAGTTAGGAAAGAGATTGATAATCCCAATTATTTTTCAGATTTTTGTGCTATCTAATTCACATCTGAATAAAAATGGAGAATAAACTGCATAGACTTATCTTTTTAACCGTTGTTTTTTTCTTTGCCGTAGGAGTGCAGGCACAGAAACGGAATGCCCGTTACGTCGAGTATATAAATAAGTATAGTGATTTGGCTGTTGAACAGATGAAGCTTCATAAGATTCCGGCGAGTATTACATTGGCACAAGGATTGCTGGAAAGCGGTGCCGGATACAGCCAGTTGGCACGAAAGAGTAATAACCACTTTGGTATTAAGTGTGGTGGCAGTTGGCGGGGACGTACGGTTCGTCATGATGATGATGCCCGTAACGAATGTTTCCGTGCTTATAAGCATCCGCGTGACTCTTACGAAGATCATTCCGACTTCCTTAGAAGAGGTGCCCGTTACGCTTTTCTTTTTAAACTGGACATCACCGATTATAAAGGCTGGGCGCGTGGACTGAAAAAAGCAGGCTATGCTACCGATCCTTCTTATGCTAATCGTCTGATTACAATTATCGAAGATTATGACTTGTATAAATACGACCGTAAGGGGGTATATTCGGAACGGAAACTGAAAAAGAATCCTTGGTTGATGAGCCCGCATCAGGTGTATATCGCTAATGATATTGCTTATGTGGTAGCCCGCAACGGTGATACCTTTAAAGATTTAGGCAAGGAATTCGATATTAGTTGGAGGAAACTTGTGAAGTACAACGACTTGCAGCGTGATTATACCTTGATGGAAGGAGATATCATCTACCTGAAGAGCAAGAAGAAAAAGGCTTCCAAACCTTATACTGTATATGTTGTGAAAGATGGAGATTCCATGCATGGCATCTCTCAAAAATATGGTATCCGCCTCAAAAATCTGTATAAGATGAATCGTAAGGATGGTGAGTATGTTCCGGAAATCGGAGATAGATTGCGTCTGCGGTAGAGACTTCTCTCAAAAGTTTCGAATTTCGGAAACTTAATGACTCATTCATGTGTTATTATCTTGATAAAACATGATTAGAATATGAGTCTAAACATTGCAAAAAGTAATAAGAAACGTGTCGTCATAGTAGGCGGTGGTTTCGGTGGCTTGAAACTGGCTAACAAGCTGAAAAAGTCAGGCTTTCAAGTCGTATTGATAGATAAAAACAACTATCATCAGTTTCCTCCTTTGATTTATCAGGTGGCTTCGGCTGGTATGGAGCCAACTTCCATATCCTTCCCCTTCCGTAAAATATTCCAGCATCGGAAAGATTTCTTTTTCCGTATGGCGGAAGTACGTGCCATTTTCCCGGAAAAGAATATGATACAGACTTCCATCGGAAAAGCAGAATATGACTATCTGGTGTTAGCAGCAGGTACTACAACCAACTATTTCGGTAATAAACATATCGAAGAGGAAGCCATGCCGATGAAAAATGTGTCAGAAGCGATGGGATTGCGAAACGCTCTTCTGGCTAATCTGGAACGAGCGCTGACCTGTTCAACGAAGCAGGAACAACAAGAGTTATTGAATATTGTAATTGTGGGAGGTGGAGCTACCGGGATAGAAGTAGCCGGAATACTTTCCGAGATGAAGAAATTTGTCTTGCCGAATGATTATCCTGATATGTCCAGCAGTCTGATGCACATCTATTTGATTGAAGCCGGGCCGCGATTGCTTGCCGGAATGTCGGAAGAATCATCTGCACATGCTGAACAGTTTCTCCGTGAAATGGGAGTAAATATCCTGTTGAATAAACGCGTTGTGGATTATCGTGACCATAAAGTAGTACTCGAAGATGGTACAGAGATTGCCACGCGTACTTTTATCTGGGTGAGTGGTGTCACCGGTGTGACTATCGGAAATCTGGATGCCTCTCTGATTGGGCGTGGAGGACGTATTAAAGTCGATTCATTTAACCGTGTAGAAGGGATGAATAATGTGTTTGCTATTGGCGACCAATGTATTCAGTTAGCTGATGAAAATTACCCGAACGGGCATCCTCAACTGGCACAAGTGGCGATCCAGCAAGGAGAACTATTGGCAAAGAATCTGATTCGTATGGAGAAAGGACAGGAAATGAAACCTTTCCATTACCGCAATTTAGGTTCGATGGCGACTGTCGGGCGCAATCGTGCCGTAGCAGAGTTTAGTAAAGTAAAGATGCAGGGATGGTTTGCCTGGGTGATGTGGCTCGTTGTTCATCTGCGTTCTATCCTTGGAGTACGCAATAAAGTGATTGTGCTCTTAAATTGGATCTGGAATTATTTCACTTACGATCAATCCATGCGTATGATTGTCTATGCCCGTAAAGCAAAAGAAATTCGCGATCGTGAAAAGCTGGAGGAGACTAATCATTGGGGAAAAGAACTGATACAGGAACCGAAGCAACACTCTCCGCAGGAGATTCAGCAAGCTTCCGAACAAGAGAAAAAATAGTCAATGAGAAGTCATTATACCGTAGTTGACAATCCGGCATTATCCAGGTATACTGACCTTCCGCCGACAGGTGGATAGATTCATATTCTGAACAGTAAATTCGTACAGGGTGTCCGATATCGGACACCCTTTGTTTTTTGTTACATTCTATTTATCAATTACTTACGGTTTTGGCATAGATTTGGTATATAAAATGCTAAATTGATACATGATAAAATCGTAAACGATCAGATATGGACAGAGAAATTCCTAAAGAAATACGTCAGAAAGAACGTAACAAGAAGATCATTCGTTATTCATCCATCGGGGTGGCAAGTATTGTTGTCATTGGTGTACTTATATCTGTACTAAGGGCAGGAGTGGAGGCAAAAGATCTTGTCTTTTCCACAGTCGATACAGGAGTTATTGAGGTAAGTGTCAGTGCTTCCGGCAAGGTGGTTCCTGCATTTGAAGAAATAATCAATTCTCCAATCAACAGTCGTATTCTTGAAGTTTATAAAAAAGGAGGAGATAGCGTAGATGTAGGTACTCCGATTCTGAAACTAGATCTTCAGAGTACGGAAACCGAATATAAAAAGTTGCTGGACGAAGAGCAGATGCGTCGGTATAAGCTCGATCAGCTTCGTGTCAATAATCAGACGAAGCTTTCCGATATGGCGATGCAGATCAAAGTTTCGGCTATGAAATTAAGCCGGATGAAGGTGGAGTTGAGAAATGAACACTATCTGGACAGTCTCGGTGCGGGAACAACGGATAAAGTGCGCCAGGCTGAATTGAGCTATAATGTTGCCCAGTTAGAATACGAACAACTCCGGCAACAATATAAAAATGAGAAGGAGGTGGCTGCTGCCGAACTGAAAGTACAGGAACTTGATTTTAATATCTTCCGTAAGAGTCTCTCCGAAAAGAAACGTACTTTGGATGATGCGCAAATCCGTTCTCCGCGCAGAGCTATTCTTACCTATATTAATAACCAGATTGGTGCGCAGATTTCCGAAGGCGGACAAGTCGCTATCATTTCCGATTTAAGTCATTTTAAGGTGGAAGGTGAGATTGCTGATACGTATGGCGACCGTGTGGCAGCTGGAGGAAAAGCAATTGTTAAGATAGGAAGCGATAAACTGGAAGGAACGGTCAGCAGTGTAACACCATTATCCAAGAATGGCGTCATATCATTCACGGTTCAGTTGAAGGAAGATAATCACCGTCGTCTGCGCTCCGGATTGAAGACAGATGTTTATGTGATGAATGCCGTGAAGGAAGATGTGATGCGTGTTGCCAATGGCTCTTTCTATGTGGGGCGTGGTGAATACGAATTGTTTGTCTGCAACTCTGACAATGAACTGGTCAAACGTAAGATACAGTTGGGCGATTCAAACTTTGAATATGTAGAAGTTTTGAGTGGATTGCAACCGGGTGACAGGGTAGTGGTAAGCGATATGAGTGCATATAAGAACAAGAATAAGCTGAAGATTAAATAAATTAAACACTAGAAATTATGATAACATTGAACTCTCTTTCCAAAATTTACCGTACTGATGAGATTGAAACGGTAGCGTTGGAAAATGTGAATCTGACGGTAGAACGTGGAGAATTCCTAAGTATAATGGGACCTTCCGGGTGCGGAAAATCTACATTGTTGAATATAATGGGATTACTTGACGCACCTACCATGGGAATAGTGGAAATCAATGGAATACGTACCGAAGGAATGAAGGACAAAGAATTGGCAATTTTCCGTAATAAAACGCTTGGTTTTGTGTTTCAGTCTTTCCATTTGATTAATTCGTTAAATGTGACGGATAATGTGGAGTTGCCTTTACTTTATCGCCGTGTTGGCAGTAGTGAGCGAAAGCGGTTGGCGCAAGAGGTATTGGAAAAAGTAGGGTTAAGCCATCGTATGAGACATTTTCCTACACAACTTTCCGGTGGTCAGTGCCAACGTGTAGCTATTGCCCGTGCTATTATCGGTAATCCTGGAATAATCCTTGCCGATGAGCCGACAGGTAACTTGGATTCAAGGATGGGAGCCGAAGTCATGGAACTGCTTCACCGACTGAATAAAGAAGACGGACGCACCATTGTTATGGTCACCCATAATGAAGAACAGGCAAAGCAGACTTCGCGTACCATTCGTTTCTTTGACGGACGACAGGTGAAGTAGAACCTGCGTTTTAT
>ERZ773188.4513-NODE-4513-length-10365-cov-3.353055_pt1 | contig 10365 bp, 9 predicted proteins | sample MGYA00581011_ERZ773188 | MGnify/ENA primary metagenome ERZ773188 (study PRJEB29015, sample SAMEA2737798) | human gut metagenome | biome: human gut; feature: human-associated habitat; material: faeces | place: China | collected 2012 ...
ATGTTGGAGGCTTTAGGAAGGAGTTTGACGGTGCTCAGGATTATGATTTTATTTTCCGGTGTACGGAAAAAGCCGCCAAAATCGTTCATATTCCAAAGGTGCTCTACCACTGGCGCTGCCACACGGAGTCGACGTCGGAAAACCCGTTTTCCAAGCAGTATGCGGTGGATGCGGGACGGCGCGCGCTCGAGGATCATCTGAAGCGTCAGGGGATTGCGGGGGAAGTGACGGCGACAAAGGATATGGGCTTTTACACGGTGCGCTATCCTTACAGCGGCAATCCGCTGGTCTCGATCGTGATACCGAGCAGGGATGAAGTGGAGACGTTAAAAAAATGTCTTGCAGCCATTCAAAAAACGCATTATGCAAATTATGAAGTCATTGTGGTGGAGAATAACAGCGCTCCGGAGACATTTGACTTTTACCGCTCGATCACATCCGAAGAGGTGAAAGAGGGCGAAGCGGTGTGCTATGAGGGAACCTTATCCGGCGGACAGCGGATCTGCGTGGCAGTCTGGAAGGAAGGGTTTAATTATTCGGCGCTTAACAATTTCGGCGTCTCTTTTGCAAAGGGCGAATATCTGGTGCTTATGAACAATGACATCGAGATGATTACCGAAGACTGGCTCGAAGAGATGCTTGGCACCTGCCAGCGCAGGGAGGTCGGTGTCGTGGGAGCGAAGCTGTATTATCCGGATGATACCGTGCAGCATGCGGGAATCGTTGTCGGAATCGGCGGCAATGCGCGCGGCATCGGGCAGAATATGTTTATGGGACTGCAGAGAGCGCGCAGCGGATACCTGCACAAGGCGTCGCTTGCGATGGATTACTCGGCGGTCACGGCGGCATGCCTGATGGTAAAGCGGAGTATCTACGAGGCGGTGGGCGGATTTGAGGAAAAGCTTGCCGTGGCGTTCAATGATGTGGACTTCTGTCTGAAAGTCCGCAAAGAGGGGTACCTTGTGGTGTACCAGCCGCGGGTGGAAGCCTATCACTACGAATCCAAATCGCGCGGAAGCGAGGATTCCCCGGAAAAAGTGGCGCGCTTCGGACGAGAGATCGAATATATGCGGAATCACTGGATCGGCATTTTAAAGAACGGTGATCCCTACTACAATCCAAACTTTTCAACGGTATATCCGAATTATGCGCTGAGAGATTATCATTAAGCGGAGGTATTACATGGCGAGTCAGCCGGAAGTTACGGTGATTATTCCGAATTACAACGGAAAGAAGCTTTTGGAAAATTGTATACAGACCTTAGAGAGACAGACTTGCACGGATTTTAAGCTTCTGGTGGTGGACAACGGATCGGACGACGGCAGTACAGAGGTGACCTCCAGCCTGGATCTTACGATGCTTGCGCTAAAGGAGAATACGGGCTTCTGCGGAGCGGTGAATGAGGGCATCCGGCGCGCGGATACGCCGTATGTGATCCTGCTCAACAACGACACGGAGGTTCTGCCGGAATTCGTGGAGGAGCTGCTGGCTGCGATCAAAAAATCGGACCGCATCTTTTCTGCGGGGGCAATGATGATTGATTATCACGACAGAGGGCGCATCGATAATGCCGGCGACTATTACACGGCATTCGGATGGGCGATGGCGCGCGGAAAAGGAAAACCGCTGGCGGATTTTAACAGACCGTGCCGTGTGTTTTCCTGTTGCGGCGGCGCTGTCATATACCGCACCGGGCTGCTGCGTGAAATGGGGCCGTTTGACGAGCGCCATTTTGCATATCTCGAGGATGTCGATATGGGGTATCGGGCAAAAATCCACGGATACATCAACTGCTATGCGCCCGGAGCGCGGGTGTATCATGTGGGGAGCGCTACTACAGGAACACGTTATAATGAGAAAAAGGTGTTCCTCGCGGCGCGCAATTCGATGTATCTGATCTACAAGAACATGCCATTTTTACAGCTGCTGATCAACCTGCCGCTGATCCTTTCAGGTATTCTCATCAAGAGTCTGTTTTTCCTGAAAAAGGGGTTTGCGGGAGAATATTTAAGGGGAATCGGTGCCGGGATTACCGGGTGCCGCGGATGCAAAAAAGTGCGGTTCTCATGGAAAAATCTGGGGAATTACGCGCTCATACAGCTGGCTTTGTGGGGCAATGTGATCCGGATTCTGGCAGGAAGATAAATTTGATCGTCAAACAAATCTTTAAAAAATATTAAGAAAATGTTACAGAATGTTTGCGAAAAAGGCGTTGTGCTTTTATGGAAATTATTGTATCATTGATGTTATATGGTAGTTAGAATTCGCAAAAGGATAGCAATATGATAAAAGACAATCAGCAGTACTTTAATAAGCTGCATGTACTGATCGATGCCTTAGTTATCATCGTATCGTATGTGTTTGCATGGTGGCTGAAGTTCCTGAGCGGTATTCTGGATCATGAAGTCGGCGTACTCTCATTTGAGTTCTATATGAGCTGCTGCTCATTGTTCCGGTGTATATTTTGTTGTATTATGCGTTCAATCTGTACACGTCCAAGCGCGTGCAGGGGAGACGGCTGGAGTTTTCCAACATTGTGATGGCGAATACGGTTGGACTGCTGCTGATGTTTGCGGCTCTCTTTACCCTGACGTCCTACAATCCGCAGTATCGCAACTTCTCACGGGAGATGCTTTTTTATTTCTACGTGACCAATATTGTGGTGGAAGAGATTGTCCGCCTTTTGATCCGCAGATTTCTGCGAAGTATTCGCAGAAGGGGATACAATTTAAAGCACATTCTGCTCGTCGGCTATTCAAGAGCGGCAGAGCAGTATATCGACAGAATTCAGCAGAATCCGCAGTGGGGATACAATGTGCGAGGGGTATTGGATGACAATATTGCCAGAGGCACTTCCTATAAGGGAGTGAAGGTCATCGGCAGTATTGGTAATCTCAACTACATCCTGCCGCAGAACAGTCTCGATGAGATTGCAATCACCCTCGGACTGGAAGAATATTATAAGCTGGAAAAAATAGTTGCGGAGTGTGAGAAGTCCGGCGTGCACACCAAGTTCATTCCGGATTACGGCAACATCATACCTACGAGACCTTACACGGAGGATCTTCTGGGTCTCCCTGTGATCAATATCCGCTATGTGCCGCTGTCCAACACGTTCAACGCATTTGTGAAGCGCTGTATGGATGTGGTGGGATCGATTGTGTGTATCATCCTCTTTTCACCGGTGATGCTGCTGTCGGCAATCCTTGTCAAGGCGACATCGAAGGGACCGCTGATCTTTGCACAGGAGAGAGTGGGGCTGCACAATAAGCCGTTTCAGATGTACAAGTTCCGCACCATGTATGTGCAGACGGAGGAGGAAGAACAGAAAGGCTGGACGAAGAAGAACGATCCGCGCGTCACAGGAGTCGGAAAGTTCTTGCGCAAGACAAGCCTGGACGAATTCCCACAGTTATTTAATGTGCTGAAGGGCGATATGAGTCTGGTGGGACCAAGACCCGAGCGTCCGCAGTATGTAGAGAAATTCCGGGAAGAGATCCCGAGATATATGATCAAGCATCAGGTGCGTCCGGGAATGACCGGCTGGGCTCAGGTCAACGGATACCGTGGAGACACGTCGATCCGCAAGCGCATTGAGCATGATCTGTACTACATCGAGAACTGGACACTGGGACTGGATGTCAAGATTCTGTTCCTCACGGTTTTCAAGGGATTTATCAATAAAAATGCATATTAGGAGAAAAATTTATGAGTAGTAGTGGCAACAGCAGAAATGGGGCACATAGCAGCAACGGGGCGCACAGCAGCAACCGGACACAGACAGGCGGCAGCGGACATCCGCAGAAGAAGCCGCTGACAAAAGCACAGAAGGCAGCGATCCGCAAGAAGAAGCGTCAGAAGAAGATTATTCTCGTTGTGGTTGAGATCCTGGTACTTCTGCTTCTGGCAGTTGTATTGTTTGCGGTAGTGAAGCTCTCCAAAATCGAGAAGGACACCTCTTTCGATGAGAGCGATCTGGAATTCAACGAGGGACTTTCTTCGGAATCCCAGCAGATCATGAAGGGGTATACGACGATCGCGCTGTTCGGATTGGACAACCGTTCCAACGGCAACTTATCCAAGGGTAACAGCGACGTGATTATGATCGCAAGCATCAACAACGATACACATGAGGTGAAGCTGGTATCCGTATACAGAGATTCTTATCTCGATATCGGCAACAGCACCTACCGGAAATGTAACTCAGCCTATGCGAACGGCGGACCGGAGCAGGCGATCTCCATGTTAAACACGAACCTTGACTTAAATATTACGGATTATGTGACCGTGGACTTTAATGCGGTTGTAGAGTGTGTGGATCTTCTCGGCGGTGTTGAGATGACCGTAACCGATGAGGAAGCGGTACTGATGCACGGCTACATGGATGAGATATCCAAGCTGACCAAGAAGAAATCTGAGTATCTGCCGGGAGCCGGCACCTATACGATGGATGGTGTACAGGCATGTGCATTCGCGCGTATCCGTTATACGGCGGGCGATGACTATAAGCGTACCGAGCGTCAGAGAGCAGTGCTTACGGCAATGATCCAGAAGGCGCAGAAGTCCGATCTCAAGACGATCAACAGTCTGATCGACGAGGTATTCGGCGATATTAAGACAAGTTACAGCAACACCGACCTGATTGCACTTGCATCCCAGATCTTTAATTACAGCCTTGGCGAGACGACCGGATTCCCGTTTGAGAAGAATACGGTCACGCTCGGCTCCAAGGGAAGTGTGGTAGTACCGTGTGATCTGAAGTCCAACGTCATTCAGCTGCATCAGTTCTTGTACGATGATACGGAATATGAGCCGACAGACACGGTAAAGAGCAACAGTGAAAAGATTATCAGTGATACCGGATTCCACCAGGGAGATGGCTATTGATGCGTGTAGATATCATAATTCCGACTTACAAACCGGATGACACTTTTTGTCTGCTCCTGCAAAAATTGCAGGAGCAGACCTTTGTTATACATGAACTTATTCTGGTGAATACCGAGGAGACGCTGTGGAACGATGCCATCCGGAAGTATCCGATCGAGCAGATCAGAAAGGAACTTCCGTTTCCAAGCCGCATTTTTCACATGACCAGAGAGAACTTTGACCACGGCGGTGCCAGGAATATGGGAGCGGGGTATTCCGAAGCGGATATTCTGATATTCATGACACAGGATGCGGTGCCGGCAGACGAAAGGCTGGTGGAACATCTGGTGCATGCGCTCACATCCGGTGCGCACGGTCCGGGGACTCCAGCCAAAGGTGCGGTTGCGGTCGCGTATGCAAGGCAGCTCCCGCGGGAGGACTGCGGCATCATCGAGCGCTATACCAGACAGTTTAATTATCCCGATGAGGGATGCGTCAAGAGCCGTGAGGACATACCGCGGCTTGGCATTAAGACTTTTTTCTGCTCGGACGTGTGCGCTGCATACCGCAGGGATCTGTTTGAGCAGCTCGGCGGATTTGAATCGCCGGTTATTTTTAACGAGGATATGTTTTTTGCGGCGCATGCAGTGCAGGAAGGATACAAGGTTGCGTATGCGGCGGACGCCGAGGTGGTTCATTCGCACAACTATTCGGTGAAGCAGCAGTTTCACCGCAATTTTGATCTGGCGGTGTCCCAGACGGCACATCCGGAGATCTTTGAGCAGGTCAGCTCGGAGGCGGAGGGCATGCGTCTGGTGAAAAATACGATGGGTTATCTGTGTAAGATTCACAAGCCGTATCTGATCTGGAAGTTAGGGTGGCAGTGTGTCGGCAGGTACGCCGGCTATTTTCTGGGAAAACGCTATCAGAAGCTTGGCAGAAGGCAGATCTTGAAGTGTACCATGAGTCCGTATTACTGGAAGCGGATATGGTCAGAAAAGTAGGGAGCAGAAAATGAGTAACATACTATATATCGTAGTACCCTGCTATAATGAGCAGGAGGTACTTCCGGAGACATCCAAAAGACTGCGGGAAAAAGTGCAGACATTACGTCAGAGCGGCAAAATCGACGCGGACAGCCGGATTCTGTTTGTGAATGATGGATCGAAAGATGCGACGTGGGAGATGGTTCAGAAGCTTCACGAGGAGAATTCTGTATTTTCCGGCGTGAATTTATCCAGGAACCGCGGACATCAGAATGCGCTTCTGGCAGGGATTGCGGTGGCGGCGGAACATGCGGATATGATCGTCTCCATGGATGCGGATCTGCAGGACGATGTGGATGCGATGGACCGCATGATCGATGCCTATGAAACGGGAAATGATATTGTCTATGGCGTGCGGTCTTCCAGACAGAAGGACACGTTTTTTAAGCGCAACACGGCACAGCTTTTTTACCGGATGCTTCATTTCCTGGGGGCGGAGATCGTGTACAATCACGCGGATTACCGGCTGTTAAGCAGACGTGCCGCAAAAGGACTCCTGTCTTTTGAAGAGGTGAATCTGTTTCTGCGTGGAATTGTTCCAATGGTGGGCTATCAGAGTACGACCGTAACCTATGAGCGCGGGGAGCGTTTCGCGGGGGAGAGCAAATATCCGCTTGGAAAAATGGTGGCATTTGCGCTGGAGGGAGTGACGTCCCTCTCGGTCAAGCCGATCCGCATGATTACGATGGGCGGATTGTTTGTGTGCCTCGTCAGCCTGGGAATGCTGATTAAGGCGTTTGTGGATTACGCGAACGGCAATGTGGAACCGGGGTGGACAAGTGTGATTATTTCCATCTGGGTGCTCGGCGGTCTGCAGCTGTTTGCGATTGGAATTATCGGAGAGTATATCGGGAAGACGTATATGGAGACGAAACGGCGTCCGAGATATCTGATTGAATCGGTGCTTTTGGATGCAGTGGAGCAGGAAGACACTCCTGGCAGGGAATAACGGTTTTGATTTCGGAATAACCGGTTGTGATTTCTTTTGGGCATGGAATCTGTGGAATAGAGGGTTTTATGAGTAAAAAATATAAAGTGTGGATTTTTTGGGCATTGATGCTGATCGGGGCACTTCTGGTGGTAAGTCAGAGCAGCTATTCGGATGGCGACGATGCCTTTTTTTATCAGTATACAAACAGTATGGGATTTGGAGAGTATCTGTCCTGGCGCTATCAGACCTGGGTGGGAAGAATGTCGGGAGAGGCGTTTGTGTATCTTGCATTCCGGCTAGGGTTCGGCTTCTGGCGTGTGGTAAATGCCGTGATGCTGGTGCTTCTGCCGATGGGGGTGCTGCGCTTGTCAGAAAAGGCGGCAGGGATTGGTGTACACAGTGAGGAAGCGATCGGACCCTGCGCAGCGGCAGTGGGCGGCTATTTTCTCATGAACATTATGACTGTCGGCTATGCGGCGGTCTGGGTGAATGGTTCCATCTTCTATACCTGGTGTTTTACCTGCGGAATCTGGGCGCTGATGCCTTTTGCGGACGCAGTGTTCGCAAAGCCGGGGGAAGAGCCTGCGCTGAATAAGAAATATTTTCTGATCAGCATACCGTGCGCGGTGGCAGGAACGATGTCCATCGAGCAGATGAGCGCTGTTTTGCTGACGTTTGAGGTGTTGGCGGTTGTCGCACTGTTCCTTCGCCATAAAAAAGTGCATCCGCTTCTTCTGGTTCAGACACTTACGACAGCGGTGGCGTTTGTGATTCTGTTCTCGGCTCCCGGCAATGAGATCCGTGTGGCAAGTGAGATTGCAAACTGGATGCCGGAATACGAGACGATGCCTTTCGGACAGCATGTGTTCATCACGATACACTGGCTGCTGTCATCGTTTGCAAATGAGAACAAACTGTTTTTATGCGGCATCTGGGTTGTGGGAATCCTTCTTCTGCTGCAGCAGGAGCAGAAGAAAAAGAGAGACTGGATCGCTCTTGGGATCGCGGCGGTCTTTACCCTGGCCGCATTGCTTCCTTATGCAGGCTTTGATCTGTTATCGGATATGGGGATGCAGTATATCAATATCGAAGCGTGCGTGTACCAGGTGCCGTCCATGGCGGTGATGACGCGGGAAGTGATCCTTGCGATGATCTGGTGGGCTGCGGCGCTGCTTTTCACCCTGCCGTTTTTATGGCGCGTGTCAAAAAAGCACATCACGCTGATGCTCGCCTATCTTGCGGGAATCGCGAGTGAGGCGATTATGTATTGCTCTCCGACGATGTATGCGTCCGGTGCGCGTGTTTATTATCTGACGGATCTTTTATATCTGTTTATTATTTTGACACTTGCATTTTCCCTGAAAAAGAAGCGCTGGAGAAATGGATTCTATGTGGGACTGCTCGTGGCGGGCGTTTGGAATCTGGTGTGGCAGGTCCTTTTTTAGACAGAAAAGAACAGAAACATACTTTTTTGATACTTTCGTCACAATTACATCACATTTTCCCTGTAAACTGCATCATAGAAAGTGAGAGAGAAAAAGAAATACTCACTGGAACAGAACAAAGAGTTGTCAGGGAAAGGAGCAATTATTATGGATAACAATGAACGTAATCATAACCAGTCTTCCGATTCCTTCTATTCATATAATAACGGAACGAATCAGAACGGCACATCGCAGAACAACGGAGCATACAGCGCAAACGGAGCTTACCAGAATGGCAGCGCATACGGTCAGAACGGAGGAACCTACCAGAACGGAGGAACTTACCAGAACGGAGGAACCTACCAGAGCGGCACACAGAATAACAGTGCATACGGCCAGAACGGAGGAACCTACCAGAACGGCGGTTATCAGCAACAGTTCTACCAGAGCCAGGGAGCCGGGAATGCGGCGTACGGTCAGAATCCTTCCGGCAAGAAGGAAAAGAAGAGAAGAGAAAAGAGAGAGAGAAAGCCGGGCGGCTTTGGTATGAAGCTTGCAAAATGTGCGGCACTGGCACTTGTCTTCGGGCTGGTATCCGGAACGGTGTTCGAGGGCGTACATCTCGCATCGGGTCAGATTTTCGGAGACTCGGATTCCACGGTGGCAGCCACAGGCAGCGTGCTGACACAGTCCGATTCCAACACCAAGATTGAGGCGACCGGCGCATCATCCAGCTATGTGGCATCCGATGTCTCTGACATCGTGGAAGCGGTAATGCCTTCTATCGTATCGATCACGAATGTGAGCGAATCCCAGTATCAGAGCTTTTTCGGCGGAACACAGACACAGCAGAGCACAAGCTGCGGTTCCGGTATTATCGTGAGCCAGGATGCAGACAATCTTTACATTGCGACCAACAATCATGTGGTGGAGGGTGCAGACAGCCTCACAGTCGCATTCAGTGACAACACAACCGTCAGCGCGGAGATCAAGGGTACCGATCCTTCCACAGATCTTGCAGTTATCCGCGTTGCGTTAAGCAGCATCGATTCTGACACATTAAATACAATCAAAGTTGCAACACTTGGCAATTCGGATGATCTGAAAGCCGGACAGGCAGCGATCGCCATCGGTAATGCACTCGGCTATGGTCAGTCTGTGACAACCGGTGTCATCAGCGCATTGAACCGTGAAGTAACCGTATCCGATTCCAACAGCAACACAAATTACACCGCAGAACTGATCCAGACCAGTGCAGCGATCAACCCTGGTAACAGTGGCGGTGCACTGCTCAATGCAGCAGGCGAGGTCATCGGTATCAACTCTGTAAAATATGCAGACACAAGTGTTGAGGGAATCGGTTATGCGATCCCGATCAGCACAGCAATGCCGATCATTGAGGACCTGATTACGAAGGAAAAGGTAGATGAGGCAGACAGTGCATATCTTGGTATCGGCGGCGTCGATGTCACAAGCGATGTGGCAAAAACCTACAATATGCCGACCGGTGTCTATGTAGCACAGGTAAAAGAGAACTCCGCCGCAGAGCAGGCTGGAATTCAGAAGGGCGATATTATTACCGCATTTGACGGCAAGGATGTCTCCTCGATGGAGGATCTGTCCTCTAAATTTCAGTATTACAAAGCAGGAACGACCGTGGATGTCACCATCCAGAGATCTTCCAACGGACAGTATGAAGAGCAGACGCTCTCTGTCACACTGGGAAAGAAGAACTGACAGAGAAAGGGCTGACACAGAGGCAGTAAGTTTATGATAGGAGCACTTGCAGGGATAAGTTCCAAATGCAACAGGCGGCGGTAAATCTGACCGCAAAATCCGGCATTTCTAACCACGCCGCGCTTCGCATCTGCGATGATCTGTGTCTTTCCAAGCTTTGAACACTCCGCAGGATGTGTCCGCAACCTGCAGACAATTTTAGGATTCTCGTGTGTCCCTTGCGGCACCGCTGAATAAAACATAACCGCGCGAAGCCGATGTTTGAATTGCCATCTGCTATATTTTCAATAGCAGATGGCAACGAGTTTCGGTTCGCGCGGTTTTATATTGTCTGTGAAGCGGTGCCACTAGGGGCACCAGA
>ERZ773188.4516-NODE-4516-length-10362-cov-3.394586_pt1 | contig 10362 bp, 10 predicted proteins | sample MGYA00581011_ERZ773188 | MGnify/ENA primary metagenome ERZ773188 (study PRJEB29015, sample SAMEA2737798) | human gut metagenome | biome: human gut; feature: human-associated habitat; material: faeces | place: China | collected 2012 ...
ATCAAGTTGTCCGGGGTTCGAGTCCCCGATGCCTCACTAGAGATCAGAGTAGTCTGGTCTCTTTTTTTGTTTCTTAAGGATAATAAAAAACAAATTCTTTATATATTTGTGATTTAGTAGTTGTCAGAAAAGTTGTCAAAGAAGAGCAAGAAAGGAAACTAAGGTAGGTAGCATTAGTTTGTGTTAAGTGTTCGTTGGCACAAACACAATGAGGACTATACTTGATTCCAACGGGTGAGCACCTACCAACAGTCAGGCTAATTTTAGTTTGACTGTATTTTTTTAAGGAGGTGATAAAAATGTCAATGATATGGCCAATAGCACTGGTGATATTCTCAAACATTATTTATCAGATTTGTGCAAAAGGAGTTCCAAAGAATATGGATGTTATGGCATCTATGACAATAACGTATCTTGTAGGAGCAGTTTGTTCTGCTATTATGTATTTTGTGATGAATAAGAATGGCAATTTATTACAAGAGTATATGAAAACAAACTGGGCACCAATTTTTCTTGGTATATCTGTTGTTGGATTGGAAGTCGGTTTTATTTATGCATATAAAAATGGGTGGGCAGTAAGTACAGCATCAATTGTGCAGAGTGCATTTTTGGCAATTGCATTAATTATTGTTGGGGCAGTTCTGTATCATGAAACGATAACGGCGAACAAAATAATTGGTATAGTTATATGCCTTATTGGATTGTATTTTATAAAAAAATAAAGGGAGAACAAGAAATGAATGGAAAACTTTAGTTGTGCCGGCGAAAAAGAACTGATATAATCAAGATGTGAAAAAAGAAATACAAATTTGGAATTTGTAAGGAACAGAAACTTTGAATTTGCACATTATGGAGGAAATTAGAATGAACATTAATGAATATCAGGAATTGGCAATGACGACTTTAAATCCTGAACTAAGCAAAAGAGATGTATTAATAAATAGTGTAATGGGATTATGTGGCGAATCAGGAGAAGCCATTGATATAGTAAAAAAATGGATGGCTCAAGGACATGAATTGGACAAGGAACATTTGGCAAAGGAACTTGGAGATGTAGCTTGGTATTTGGCAGAAGCTGCGACAGCACTAGATATATCTCTTGAAGATATTTTTAAAGCAAATATCAATAAATTAAAGATGAGATATCCAGACGGATTTGAAACAAAAAAATCTCTAGTGCGCCTAAAAGGAGATATATAAATTCATCAAAATATAATAGTATAATCATTATTGAAATTTCGGGCACTTTTCGGGCACTTATTTCAGCACTAATCATTACATAAAAATCATTACACAGGCTATCGGCTCCTACTTGACTAGTGCCATAAAGGAGACCTAAGAAAGCCAGTGTTTAAGCGGTCTCACGGCTTCGAACCCCGGTGGGCTCATTAAGATGGGAATGGTTGAAAAACCATTCCCTTTTTTCTTTTTGTGCCTAGTGACTAGGAGTGGAACGGGCGTCTTATAAAGAAATTCATTCTTTATTATTTCCATGCATTAATTAATGTGATTTTGAAAATCCGCATAAATACTGGGAATGTTTTTGGGCAAGTTGGGCACTTTTGTGGCACTTGGTGTCAGGGGGAGTAGAATGATCGAGAATAGGAGTTTTAACTTGGTTGAGTTTTATGTTAAAATGGGAAAAAAGAATCGGAATTTCATGAAATGTTAAGAGGAAGCTAATGAGAATGATTGTAGATAAAAAGAAATCAATAGCATTAATTATTATTTTGGTTACAATTGTTGTTATTATTTTTTGTGGTCGATATTATTTTGCACACAATAAAAGTTATAAAAATGAGGCAATTGAAAAAGGAGATTATATATATCTTAATGGAGTTAGATATTCTCAAACGTCGGAACTAGAAAATTATAAAATATCAAATGTGGTAATTTGTACATCTGATAGTGGGAGAAAATTATATGAGATAGAAGAATATCCTGATTATGAATATATTGCGGGATATTATGCATGGGACGGCGTAATATATAAAAAAGATGAAACAGACAGATAACTTCCAGTTTCCAGACTATATTTTACAGAATACCCGCAAATCACCAACCTACAACCATATATAATAACTATGATACAAAGAAACAGAGCAGGTACTTGAGTAAAGAAACTTAAGTGCTTGCTCTTATTTTATTTATAGGAGGTTGTTATGGACGACAGAATGAATAATGTGATGTATCAAAGATAGATAATCAGTCTCAGGAAGATGTCAACAACACTCCTGAGACTATTTTTGTACTGACTAATTTCAAAAAGCATTTTAGGAAATGATTCAAGAGGCCATTAAAGAGAACTTGGAGAAGGCAGATGTAATGCCTGACAATCTGTATTACTATAACGCCGTAAATGACGCTGTAAGCATTGTGAAATAGGAGGCTGGCATGAAATCATTTAGGAGTGAAAAAGAGCTTCAGGAGGTTATATTTTAGTCGCTCGTCAGATTAAAAAAACATCACTATTACCAACATAAATATTAATATTATTAATATCGGAGGTAACATGATGGATGTCCAAAAGAAAAGACCGCCGCCTTGTCTACATAAAAGAGACTGATATCCGGCACTTAAAAGCGAGATTGGCATACTCTCTCCCCTGCTTCATTGTAAACAATATCTAGCACCAGCCATACAATGTTGTACAATGAAAATCCTAATATAAAGCTGCGTTCTACAATAAACTTACTTGTTAAAGCAAAATACACTGAAAAAACAGTATATGTAATGCATAAACCAAATGCACTATTGATTAATATTGCCACAAACTTTGAATACATTTTTTACTCCTTCCATTCTCTTTACACATATATCGTTGGAAATTATTATAGCATGGATTTGGACAAATATCATTCAACTGTTGTGACATTGCCTTAATAAACATTATTGTGATTTCAGGCACTTTTGTGGCACTTGGCGTCAGGGGAAATAGAATGATTGTAAATGGAAGTTCTAACTTGGTTGAGTTTTGTGTTAAAATGGGTGAAATGAATTGTAATTTATAGAGAAAAGCACATGTCAAAGAATCTTTGCGTAACTATATATGCAATGCAATATGATGATTGCTTTATTTTGAATATTATTTTTCGGATAATATTATTGAAAGGAGGTCGTAATATTATGAATATAGGAAATCAAATATTGAACACTCGGAAAGAAAATCAATTAACACAAGAGGAGTTTGGCAATTCGATATTTCTCTTGACACATTACTAAAGGAGAATTCAAAAATGGTACAATCTATGGATAAAGAAAGAGCAATGGGCATAATAAAACATGAAAAATCAATTGTAGATTTTTTTACAGGCGCTGGAACAGGAATTATTGTATCTTGTTTATGCTCTCCAGATTCATTGATAAGAACAACAGCCATTATTGTTGGAATTACAATGATAGGTATTGGCTGGTATAAAAAATCAAAGAGTGACAAAAAGTTAGTTCAATATATTAAAGAACATGATTAAATGAATTTAAGAAGGGCGGTCCTGTTGTGCAGCATGTGTGAGAATAAAAGGAGATGGTAGCATTATGAATAAGGCATATGAGCGAGAAACAGAAATGTGGAATCAGGTATTTAAGGAATGTACACCTGTGGATTTAAGAACTTTAGATTTACAAGTTGAAACAATGTTTGACGAAGCGTTAAAGCTGTTTGCACAAAAAACAACAAATGTATTAGATTTTGGCTGTGGTACAGGAGATATTTCTTTTCAATATTTGCAGTATCAGCCTACACATAAAGTTTTAGGAATTGATGCTTCAAAAACGGGCATTGAATTTGCAACTGAAACAGCAAGATTAAGTGATTATAAAACGGCAACTTTTCTTGAAGGTACAGACCATACGGTAAAGCAATTAGAAGAGAATTCATTTGATGGAGTGATATTATCAAATGTGTTGGATGTAATGCCCAAAGATGTGTCAAAGGAGGTAGTTGAAGATTTAGAACGGGTATTGAAGCCTGGTGGATATTGGTTTATTAAAATGAATCCGTATTATTCAAAAGAAGAACTGGAAAGTTTCGGATATGAGAATATGGGAAATAACATTTATGAAGAGAATCATATTATGAGACTAAGACAGGCTACAACAAATTACTGGAAAGAAAGATTTGCACGTTTTGGAAAGGAAATTATTTATCTGGAATTTGAGTATCCGTGGCAGGAGGGAATGAATCGTTTGTTTGTTTATCAGAGTTAAAAGAATCTGGTCAAAAGAATCTGGCTGTACTACATTTGCAATAATAAGAAGTTTGCGCTATAATACTATTTATACAAGACGTGAAATTTAGTATTGATTTAGGAGATATCGCTTATGAGAGTGTTTTATGGGCTTATTATTACGGCGGTAATTTTAATGATTGGGGCGTGTGCTTTAAAGGCATATAAAAAAGAGGGTGCACTGGCAAGAGTTGTGTTTTTATATGAGCTTGGTGCATTTATATGTGGGATAATATTTTTAGTGTATACATATGTTCCAGGAACCACCATTACAGTTCTGTGTAAGGGACTTATTATGGCGAGCTTTGACTGGCTTCTTATACTTCTTATGTATTATACCCAGTATTATACAGGCATGTTTAAGGGCATTGTGGGTGTAAAAGTTTTTATGATTGCATATTCGCTGCTTGAGACTGTTGCATTTCTGATTAATACATGGACGAGATGGATATTTGATATAACATATATATCGGATGACCAGATAATTGTCCAGTTTGCAAAAGGTAATGTTCTGGGCAGGTTACATTATGTATTTGCTTATGGCATTATGTTGCTGCTTATTTTAAGTTATATAGTAATGGTTGAGAGGATGTCAAGATTCTACAGATTCAGGTATTTTGCTATTCTCATATTATTATTAGCTGCATCTTTGCTTGATATAATGACTACGTGGTCTGATTCAATATATGACATGTCAATGGCTGCATTTGGCATCATGTCTATACTCATATATTATCTTACATACAGGTATGTTCCTAATGAGCTTATTGAGAATACATTTTCACTTATAATCAGGGATATGAATAGTGGAATTATATGCTTTGATAATGCCGGAAGATGTATATATTGTAATGGTATTGTTAAAGAAATGTATTCTATTAATGATAATATTAATGAAGTGGAGCATAATTATGCAAGCTGGCTTCATACTCAGACAGAGCATGATAATAAGAAATTCAGGCAGACAATCAGCGTGGGAGATGAGAGGAGAAGCATCGATATTTCATATAATCGTGTATATGATGATAAGCATAATTTTATATGTGATTATTTTATATTTAATGATCGTACGGAAGCTGTTGAGCTTTTAGAATATGAAAAGTTCAGAGCTACACATGATAATCTCACGGGACTTCTTAATAAGGAGCAGTTCTATGAGGAAACTGCCAATGTAGTGAGAAACGACAGGAATCACACATATTGTCTGGTGTGCAGCAATATTAAAGATTTTAAGCTTGTTAATGAGCTTTTTGGAATCGAAAAGGGTGATGAGATTATTAAAATGCAGGCGGGGCTTATCAAGGCTTCATCTGAAAGTGGCTATATATGTGGAAGAATCCAGAATGACAGATTTGCTGTGTGTATGCCGAAGGACAGTTTTAAGAATGAAATAATGCAGAATAGTATTGTAAGTATGCAGGACAGATTCAACAATGCATCATTTAAGATAAGGGTTGTAGTTGGTGTTTATGATATTGAAGATGTTGATGAGCCTGTAAGTAATATGTGTGATAAAGCATTTATTGCGAGCGAGACTATTAAGAATAATTATGAAACTAATATTGCATACTATGATGATAAGCTGTTAAAGAGAACTCTTGAAGAAAGAAGAGTTATCAGTGAGTTTGAAGGGGCAATTGAGAAGAAAGAATTTAAAATGTTTCTTCAGCCACAGGTTAATACTCATGGTAAGGCTTATGGAGCAGAGGCGCTTGTGCGCTGGCAGCATCCTGAGAGAGGGTTGCTGTCGCCATTCTTCTTCATTGATATTCTGGAGACTACAGGTCTTATATATAAGCTTGACATGTATATGTGGGAATGTGCAGCAGCTAAATTAAGTGAATGGAAGAAGAAGGGTGATACGGTTCATTATATTTCTGTAAATATATCTACTAAGGATTTTTATCTTATAGATGTATATGAGGTTATTACATCAATTGTCAAGAAATATGATATTGAACCTAAGATGTTAAAGCTAGAGATTACCGAGACAGCACTTATGTCTGATCTTAAGAAGAATATGGAGGTAATTAAGTCTCTCAGGGATTATGGATTTAAGATAGAGATTGATGATTTTGGAAGTGGATATTCTTCGTTGAATATGTTAAAAGATATAAGTGCAGATGTTCTTAAGATTGATATGGCATTCCTGCGTGCTACAGAGAATGAGGTTAAAGGACAGGATATTCTGGAGACTATTATTTCTCTTGGTGGAAAGCTTGGAATGGAAGTAATTACTGAAGGAGTAGAGACAGACAAACAGCTTATTATGCTGACAGAGATGGGGTGTCATATATTCCAGGGATATTATTTCTCAAAGCCTATACCAGTCGAAGAATTTGAACAAAAATACATGAATGAATAATGGGAGGAAGTTATGAGCGAGAATTGTTCAGGAAGTTGCTCAAGCTGTAGTTCAGACTGCGAATCAAGAAAAGGACCACAGATATTAAGAAATGCCAATAATGGCAAAGTTAAGAAGGTTATAGCTGTTGTCAGTGGCAAGGGAGGTGTTGGTAAATCACTTGTCACATCAATGCTGGCAGTCAAAGCCAATAAGGAAGGAAAGAAAGCGGCAATACTTGATGCAGATATTACAGGACCATCTATTCCTAAGTCTTTTGGACTTACTGAAAGGGTAACATGTAATGAAGATGGAACTGTAATGTATCCTGAGACTTCAAAGAATGGTATTAAGGTTATGTCACTTAATCTTCTTATGGAAAAGGAGACTGATCCGGTTATATGGAGAGGGCCTGTTATTGCGGGTGTTGTTAAGCAGTTCTGGGAAGATGTTGACTGGGATGAGACAGACTGTATGTTTGTTGACTGTCCTCCGGGAACAGGAGATGTACCTCTTACTGTTTTCCAGTCTATGCCGATAGACGGAATTATTATTGTAACTTCACCACAGGATCTTGTTTCAATGATTGTGGAGAAGGCAATTAATATGGCTAAGCTTATGAATATTCCGGTTCTTGGAATTGTCGAGAATATGTCTTATTTCAAATGTCCAGATTGCGGTAATATTCATTATATATACGGAAAGAGTAAGATTGATGAAGTGGCAGCAGCTAACGATATCAAGACTGTTGCAAAGCTTCCAATGGACGCAAAGGTAGCTGGACTTGTCGATTCAGGAAAGGCTGAGGAACTTGATGTGTCTGCATTAGATGGAATATTTGATGCAATTATGGCTTAACAGAGAAGAATAATGAAAAGATTGATTTTATTTAAAGGCGGAGTAGAAACATTAGAATTCTTTACAGAGCAGATGGCTGCTGTATGGGAGAAGATGGGCTGCTCCGTCTTCTGGTATAATTTAATGTTACAGCAGGCCAGTTCTTCTGCACTGGTGGAATTTTTCAAGGCTCACAGCTCAGACGAGTGGTATATGTTTACATTTAACTTTGAAGGAATAGCAGGAGAAGCCGGTCTGTATCGTGATGATGGCTGGAATTTCTGGGACTGGGCAGGTGTTAAGGTTGTAAATGTGGTTGTAGATCACCCGCTTTATTACAACAAATATATCCGAAAGCACCCTGAAAAGTATATTCAGTTTGATATTGATGAAATGCATGTCGCATACATGAAAAGATTTTTCCCGGAAGTACATACTGAATATATGCTTACAGCCGGAACAGAGCTTAATTATAACAGATGTATAATGCCTGATAAGAATTACCTGTCAATGAAGGAAAGACCGATAGATATTATATTTACAGGTAATTACACTCCGAAAAGAATACTAAGGAAACATCTGGATAACATGGATGATGAGTATATAGATTTCTATGAGGGTGTGCTGTCATATCTGATAGACAATCCGTCAGAGACGATTGATGCGGCGGCGGAAAATGCGTTACGCAGGGAATTCCCTGATATTACAGATGAACAGCTTGTCGACTGCATGCCTAATATGATGTATGCAGACCTTGCTGTAAGATTCCACTACAGGGAGCTTGCAATAAGGGCACTGGCTGATTCAGGACTTAAGATTCATACTTATGGCGAAGGTTATAATTATATCGAATGTAACCACCATGAGAATATAATAGAGCATGGCGGCGTTGATTCCAAGGTGTGCCTTGATATGATTAGCCAGGCAAAGATTTCTCTTAATGTAATGCCGTGGTTTAAGAAGGGCGCACACGACAGAGTGTTTAACACTATGCTTAATGGAGGTGTTGCGCTTACTGATACTTCGCTGTTTTACGAGAATACATTTGCAGATGGTGAAAATGTGTTGTTCTATTCACTTGAGGATTTAAGGGAATATGAAAAGTCGGGATATGATGAGCATATAGCAGCGAGAATCACGGATAAGGTTAAACGTGCATTATCTGATATAAAACATTTGCAGGAAATCGCTGACAGCGGGTATGAATGCTGTGAGGGCAGGCATAGCTGGATTGAGAGGGCTGTGGTGATTGAGAAGTATTTTCGTTAAAGGAAATTTAACAATACAAATAAACATGTGGGTGCAATTTTTCTGTACTCCATGCCATAAATCACTAGAATATATGACTTGATTACAGTATTATTATAAATAACAGATACAGACAGGTTATTTTATAATAGGGAGTATATTATGTCAAATTCACAAAAAGGAAAGATTGATATGACCACAGGTCATATCATGAGAAATATTATACTGTTTGCGATACCCATTATTATTGGAAATGTTTTGCAGCAGTTATATACTACGGTTGATGCACTTGTAATAGGTAAATACTGTGGTGATACATCTTTAGCTGCGGTAGGAACGAGTTCGCAGCCAGTTGAAGTATTATTATGTGTCTTTTTAGGAATAGGAACAGGTGTGTCTATTCTTATTTCACAATATACCGGGGCCAAGGAATCGGGAAAGGTTGTTTCAGTATGTGGAACTTCAATAACATTTATATATATTATAGGTATTCCGATTGGAATTCTTGGATGGTTTGCAGCACCGTATATTTTGGAATTCATGAAAGTGCCGCAGGATGTGTGGGATGCCGCATTAATCTATACAAGAGTTGTATTTTTAGGCACACTTGGTAATCTGGGGTATAATATGAATGCAGGAATTTTAAGAGGACTTGGAGACAGCAGGGCTTCACTATGGTTTCTGGTTGTGTCATGTGTTTCTAATATAGTATTTGATTTATTGTTTGTTGCAGGTTTTGGAATGGATGTAGCCGGGGCAGCACTTTCTACAAGTATTGCCATGTTTATTTCATGGATTGTAAGTATTGTTTACATAAGAAAGAAGTTTCCGGAGATACAGTTTACATTTTTGCCGAGAAGATTCTCTGGAACAATGATGAAGGATATTCTGGCTATTGGATTACCGGTTGGTCTTAATAATTCGCTTTATTCATTAGGACATGTTGCATTACAGACCTTTAATAACTCACAGGGTGCTATATTTATGGCAGGAGGTGCAGTAGCAGGAAGAATTACAGGATGCTCTAACATAGCAATTACTGGATTGTCTTCGGCGGCCACTACATTTTCAGGTCAGAATTACGGTGCTAAGAAATACTCAAGAATTAAAGAAGGACACTGGAGAATTCCATTGTGTTCAGGTCTTATTACATTAAGTTGTGGATTGTTTTTCATAATGATACATAAACCTATAATACGTTTCTTTTCATCAGATGAAATGGTATTGATGTATGCGAGCAGGCATGTTGTTGTCATGCTGCTTTCACAGTGGTTTTTTGCTATCTTTAACTGTATAATATCTATTGTAAACGGAACCGGAAAGGTGCGTTATACTACAATTGTCAACATTCTTATGCTTTGGGCGGTCAGAATTCCAAGTGCCTATATTATTAACAGATACTTTGATGGAACATGGGTAATGTTGTGCTTCCCAATTTCTTTCAGTTTTGGAATGTTTGCAATGATAGGTTATTATCTGTTCTCGCCAGCATGGAAAGAAGTTATGAGAATGGCAGAAAAAAATTCATAATGCCGGTAAAATATAAACCTCTGTAGTTTTTATTATTCTTCTTTTTTAAGATATAATACTAGAAAAGAATTTAGTTTCAATATTGACGCATATTCATGAATATGATAATATAGCAAATGTTCGCGGATATGGCGGAATTGGCAGACGCGCTAGATTTAGGTTCTAGTGTCAACAGAC
>ERZ773188.4522-NODE-4522-length-10348-cov-2.940639_pt1 | contig 10348 bp, 25 predicted proteins | sample MGYA00581011_ERZ773188 | MGnify/ENA primary metagenome ERZ773188 (study PRJEB29015, sample SAMEA2737798) | human gut metagenome | biome: human gut; feature: human-associated habitat; material: faeces | place: China | collected 2012 ...
AAACAATGGGAAGTAAGGTAAAAGAGAAAGGGTCGAATAAAATGATTACAAGAGCAACGGCTAACGAAATTGGTTCTGCTATATATGGGCTTGTTGAAGGAAAAGAATATGTTCTGGAAAAAAGTTGCGTTGATAATATATGACTTACATATGATAAAGGGACATATGTCACTGCAAGTAGAACGGATTGTTTTGATAATTTTAAAGCAAATTGCAATAAATGAAATTAAGATTTGTAATGGAAAGGAAAAATATGAGTAAAAAATATAATATTATAAACAGAAAATATGATATAAGGATTTGCAAATGTGGAAGAATTCACGCAATTCCAGAAAAAAAATTATAAAAACTTTAGAAACTGATAAAAACTTTCTTCTTATTTGTGCAGCATGCGGAGATGCAATGTTAATTGGTGCCAATATTATTCATAGTTGGGATGATTCATTAGATCCATCAAAAGATTGTTATGAAATGTATTCAGACGATTTTTCTCTTTATGAAGATAGAGTAATCGATAAAAGCACGTTTAACGGAAGTAAAGAAGAAAAAGCAATTGGAGAGATTTTCTATAGCCATGGATTTAAAGTACCTATGGCAACAGGTGAATATGCTACAGATTATTTCAACGGAAAATTTTCAAGTAGAAGGTGCCCTGATTTTTCTGAAATTCAGAGAACGGATATTACAGTAAAGGAAATTATGGACTTTATTGATGAATACACACACGACAGAAATACAGTAAATATGAGTAGATTTATTAATGAAACACCCGATGACGTTCTTGAAGAATTATCTTATTATTGGATTGAGGGACTAAATTGGGAGGGAACCAAATTTAAGAAAAAGTGGCACAAATAAAAACATTTTATTAGAAGAAAGGAAAATAGAAAATATGAAGATTTATATTGTTGAGAGAGAAGAAAATACAGGGGACGGATTTTGGCAGAATGCCGGGACTGCATTATGCGTAAATGAGAAGGTTGCAAAAAGAGAAATGAAAAGAATGATCGATGAATCTTGTGATGGTGATTTTGATTATTCAGAAGACAATACGCTTGCAGAAAGCCAAAATGGATGGGTGAGAGTTCGGTATTACGAAATGCCCGTAATGGAATAATAAAAAATCGAACAACAAATGCAAAAACGGTCAGGAAAATATTCACCTGGCCGTTTATTTGTTTTATCTTACCCTTTTCTAATATTTTTATTTTCTGACATATTAAAAATGAATATTAAAAATGAGTTTTACGAAAGCTCAAATAATTATGAAAACAGGAGGTTGTTATAATGTTACATTTTGAAACTGGAAATTTATATGAAGTGTGTGAAATAGCAAATCCATTAATTTTAGTTGATATAAAAAGCAGATCTTTCCGATCAATTAACGAGAAGTGCTTGTTCATGGATTCTGACAGTGGAAAAATTAAAAGTTACGATCCTTTGTTATGGGCGCCAGATGAGTTCACATATGTTATATGCATTAATACAAAACCATTAACATTTGAGGCATCTAATTGCGATAAGAGTAACACAAATAATGGAAGAAACATAAAGAATTTTATCAAAAAGATTTTGCATTTATAAGTAAAATCAAAAAGGTTGAACCCTAAGAGTAATCTTAGGGTTTTTAATTTTTGTAAATATCTGACATATTAAAAATAACAATAATTCATTGTTTGAGAAAGGAGAAGAACATGAAAAAACAACTTCAGAATATTTCTATTGCTGGATGTATTGGAGCAGGAAAAAGCATGATATCTAAAGAACTGGAAAAAGAAGGCTATCAAATTGTCTCCGCCGGGAGCCTTTTTCGCCAATACGCAAAAGAGCATAATATCTCTATAGAAGAAGCTATTTCTGGCCATACAGAAATTGATACAGAAATTGATTCAAATATTGTAAATTTAGGGAAAACGAAATCTGGGATCGTTTTTGACTCCAGAATGGCATGGCATTTTATACCAGATAGTTTTAAGGTATTTGTTTATACTGATTTGGACGTGGCCGCTGACAGAGTTTTTAAAGCAAATCGTGAAAACGAAAGTTTCCAAACTATTGAAGAATGCAAAAACAATATTTTGTCCAGACAGTCAAAAGAACTAGCGAATTATCAAAAAATGTATGGACAAGATTATATGGATAGCAAAAATTATGATTTGATTATTGATTCTACATATGCGACACCAGAAGAAGTAGCAAAAAAAATTTTAGAGTGCATTGATCATCCTCACGCAAAGTTTCAAATGAATCCCAGATCTTTATACCCAACTCAGAATATTAGAGATTTATCAGGAGAAATTCTTGATCAATATGTGAAAAAGGAAATCCCTGTTGGCAGTATTAAGATTGGATGCTATGATGGATACTTTGGGGTTACTGATGGACATCACAGATTTTTAGCTGCTGCTATAAATAAAGAGCCTTTTATTTCGGCTGAATTTGATCCGGCGCCAGAAAAGACGCATATTGTCTCTAAGACTGAGATTTACAATTATGAAGATATTGCCGGATTTTATTATTCGGAATATCCGGAGGATAAAGAAAAATATTGTTTCGTTGAATTTTGCAATGAAAGCCCGGAAATAACTGTTGGATTTGAAAAGGAAAAAGAAGATATATTGGAAGTTGAGCCATAGTTTTAAAATAGTTGATTGGAAATCTATTGCCATTCTAAAAATTTTAACTCTTCTTATATTTTGAAAATCTGACATATTAAATCTGAACATTAAAAACGAGTTTATGAAAACTCAAATATTTATGAAAAAAGGAGAAATGAAAATGAAAGAACAACGTTTATATGTATGTGAAATGTGTGGAACTAAATACAATGAGAAGGAATGCGCATTAGATTGTGAAAAGGCACATATGCGTCCAGTTGGTTTTGCGGGAATGAAATTTCATGCAAATGCGACTATTCCTGATTGGGTAGAGGTAACTTTTCCAGATGGATCGAGTTGTAGATACAAACGTTAAAGAGAAAAAAGTGCGTAGGATAAAAAAGTATGCAAAAAATTAACTGAGTACTGCATTTATGGAAAGGTATAAAGGAGAGCAAATAATGAAGAAAGAAATTATTGTCAAATTTGAAGATAAAGATTTTGAATTGCTTAAAGGCGATATTCCTAGTAGCCCTTGCCGAAGATGTACACCGGCCGAAAGAGCAGCTTGTTGTGGATGCCCTAAAGAAAGAGAATACAGACAGAAAATGCAACCTTTTATTGATGCTGGTATTGAAGAGTATGCTGATGTATTCTTGGATTTATATGAAGAATTGGATGACCTTCGCAATATTAAAAAAGAGATACAGTCCAATATTGAATCTTTGCCTGGGGAACTCAGAAAATTAGCTAAAAGTATTTTCCAAATGGATTAAATATGAAAGATAAGGAGAAGGAATTATGCGGAATATGAAAAAAATTGGCAAATAAACAGGATATCGTTCGTTTTTTTATTTTACATCCAATTAAAAAGGAGAAATAGCTTATGGAAAAAGATTTTATGAATCCCCCAATGAATTCGTCAGAGACGATTACAGAACTTCCAAAACATGCTGTTGTATCTATTCGCGGAAACAGAGTGACGGCGGCAATTCCATCAGAGAATATGATTCTTATTAATAATCTTCTTGATGCGATTGTGAAATGCACTGATATTCCTAAAGAACAGTATGAAGACTGGTTGAAACAGGAAATCGGAATGGATGACCGAAAGATCGCTGAATTGAAAAGATTTCAGTGTTTCCCGGAGCCTGCTGCATGAAAAAAGTTATTAAAATCTTAAAAAAGATATTCATAGGGATGTTTGTTCTCTTTGTTGTAGATACCACAAAAGAGACAATTAACGTTCGAAAAGAACGGATGCGCAAGAGGGAAAAATCATGAATGCTAACAACTTTCTTTTTGTCGCAGTATCCCTTCTAAATGCCATTGTATTTTTATTGGTCTTTGCGCCGGTGGTTATACTTTGGCTAGAAGAGGATCTGCTTGTTAATAAAAAACGTAAAAAAGATAAAAAGAAACATCATAAAAAAACGTCCGAGTAGTAATACTGCCCGGGCGTTTTGCATTGTCTATTTTTGCAAAGATGGATAATCCTCGTATTTATAGTGAAATCCTCTGGGTGTTCCAGCGAAATAAATTGCTGTTTCGCCATAATAAGTAATAAATTTGTCCGTGTTGTTGATGGATGTGATGGTATCTGGATTTCCAATTCTATCAAATGATTTCCAGAAATCGGCAGGTTCGCCCCAAAAACCATTATTGTATTCCTTGGCCTCATTCAATAATGTGTGTAATGGACCACTAAGAGAAACTTCTTTGTTAACACCTTTTTCTAATTGAGCTAATATAAATGTTATTCCAAGCGAAACGATGCCAGCTAATGGAGTATACATATAAATAACTTTTTGAATATCATCTGATGAGGAACTAAGTTCTCCCGTATGTATTTCATAAAAAATAACTAGCCCTAGACCAGCCATTAAAAGCAAAAAGAAATAAACAGCCTGAAGAAATCGTTCGCCAAAACTTTGTTTTACAATAAATGACCGGAAAGCAGAACTTATGCATTCGAGAATTAGGCAAAATAAATAAATAGGTGAATACAAAATAGCCTTAAAGATAATTTTTCGTCTTTTTTTTGCTCTAAATCTAAATTTATGTTTTTCTCCATCGATTGTATCAATATTGACTGTATCATAAATAGATAACGGATCATGATTATTCTCATAATAATTAACTAAACAATGGTAAAAAGACCCGCTTCCTTTAGAAATGGGGCAAAGCATTTCACAATAGTGTAATTTAAGTCTACCACCATTATCTCTTATTTCTTTTTGCTTCATAGCTTCCATTATTAATTCATCTGTTATATGGTTTGGAGCAATATATGTTCCATTTTTTATCCGTGACATAAATTCCCTTCTCTCTATTTTTTTGTTATGTACCTTATATTTGTTTTACGTTCTATATTTTGCAATTTATTTCACAATCAATATTATATTTATTTTATCTAATATGTCAGAAGAATGCAATGCAGAAAAATCGGTACAACAACTTTTGAATTGTTTCAAATCAAATGCATATCTATAAGCAAAAGTACGTATTGCTTATTTTGTTTTTTAAAAATCTGACATATTAAATATGAATTTTAGATTATGGAAAAAGGAGAAAATTCATAATTTAGCTAGCAAAATTCCGAAGCTTTAGCTTCGGGGATGCCAGCCAGCCTTTTGCGAAACCTAAGTTTTGCTAACTTAAAATTTAGTTTTTACTTGAAAATACATATATTTTGCTATATAGCATGTATATATTAAATTATCGATGAGATGAAGGATAATGAAAAGATCATATAGTAAATACATGATTCATTAGATTGAAAGGATGCCTAATTATGACAAATGAACACGACAAACAAATTATCTTAGATTTCTGTATAAAATGTTACGACCACTCACTTTACAGTAGCTTATGTCGTAAACCTTGCAGTAATTTATCGACAGAAGATTGCAAAATGCTACGATTATATATCGCCAATGATCCAGAAAGCTATATGTTTGGTAAAATGTATGGTATTTTTGAATATGAAGGTGATATCTATAAATTTACATGGCATATCCATGAGCCAAAACAGAAGTTCGCATCGTTATCGAATCGTATGACCAACATTGAACAGCTTATCGTAAAACAAAAAGATGAGTTCGAATTTGTTTCAACTGCTATGACAAAAACTGGTCACATGGCATTCTGGATTAATACACCAGACAATTACCTAGATGGTTTTGATTTAAGCTTGCGCAAACTTATGAAAAATATCAAAGCTTATGCTGTGTCTGAACAACTCTGTAAACAAATCAAAAAATTTGACCATAAACACTTAAAATGGAAGGAAAACCGGTTGTAAAAAAACAAATAATCAGAAAGGCTTAGAAGATATATAACAATTAAACAAAACAAAGCATAAAGGCAGCGGGGAGATTATTTTCTCGGCTGCTTTTGCATTTTAGCACATTCTTTTATTTTTTTGAAAATCTGACATATTGTATATGAACATTAAAAATGAATTCAATGAGAATTCAAATATTTATGAAAACAGGAGAAAAATTTATGACAAGAGAAGAACATTTTGAAGACATTAAAGTTGTTAAAGGAAATCACTGGTGTGAAATTTGTGATGCTGAAGCAGATTTTGTGATTGTGGATACTACTGCATATGGTATTGGAAGAGAATTGCCGTTGTGCAAAAAGTGCGCAGAAATGCTTAAAGGCAAAATTGATATTGGAATGAAACTGCGACCGTGAAAGGCGTGTTTTCTTCGGATTTTAAGAAAGGTAAAGGTGGTTAAAATGTTGACAAGAGAAGAATTGAATGCAGCCCACAATAACATTATAACTATAATGGAAAACAGAGTTATGCAAATGACAGGATGCAATAGGCGAACTGCAAATTTAGTCGCAAACGAAATCTTGGATTTGGATAGAGATGCAGATAAGTTATTAAATGAAGATGCCGTAGACTAAAGACATGTCTCTTTGGATTGGAGGTAAAGTAAATGAATAGATTTGAAGAAATGGGAAAAGCAAATATAAGAGCATATGCGGAGACACTCAAAGAAGAAATTCTTAGCCATGCTCCTGATATAGTAACAGAAATAAAATGTCCAGATGGTCAGTATAGAAATAGACCGTTATTAGACGCAGCAACAGTTATTGAAATTATTGACGATTTAAAAAAGAAAATGGCAGAGTAAATGGATATTTCATGGTGAAAGATAGGTAAAAAAGAATGGATAAATTAAGAGTATAGTGGATTCCACAAGCAGGTGCAACAGAGGAAGCATTTTATGTCCCTGTAGAAACAGTTGAAGAAGGCAAAAAAGTAATGGATATGTTAGCAGCATATGATGCATATCAAAGACAGAATAGAATTAAGCCTGATTATTGTAATTGCGGTGGAGTTCAGAGATGGGATGAAACTTCTCAGGATTGGGAAGATTGGTATATGGAAACAGAAGATGACTACTTTGATGATGTGGATGATTACTGTGAACAGTGTGAAAAGGCAGATGAACTTGAAGAGTTTACACATGAATTATTTAAACAGATTGATTGGGGAAAGATCGAGAAAATGTCATAATAAATGCGTGTTTCTTATGGATTGGAGGTAAGGTAAATGAAAGGTACGATGAAAGTAAATGAATTAAATAAGTCAGGTCTGTATATTTCTGAAATTGATTGGGATAAGTGTTATAAAAGTGAAAGTAATCCTGATGGAAATTTCGTAATGATAATTGAACCATTGGAGGGATGGGATAAAGGAATTATTTATTACGAGAAAGTGGATGATGGTTATCTTATAATGGGAGAAACTTATATTATTCAAAATAAAATTGATAGAATTGAAGCGGAAATACAGAAATGGAAAGCAGCATATAAAAGTAGACCGTTTAATTATGTAAAAGAAAAATTACACAACTAAGAAATTCGTATTTCATTAGAAGAATGGAGGAAATTTTTATGAAACAGATTATTAAATTTATTGATGTAGATGTTGATGGCTGTGGCACAAATGTGGAATCTATGATTCAGGTTGAAGGCAAACAGGAATTAACGAATGGAATTATTCAGAGAACGAAAGATGCTATTGAAAAATACAAGAAGGAAAATGATGGAGAATATGATACTGATAGCATTATTGATGTAGCATGTGAACATTTGGAATCTGAAGGGTACATGTGTGATTATATTTCAGAAGATGCGACTATCGAGTTCTGATAAATCTAAGATTTCTTTAGAAAGGAACGAAGAGAAAATGATTGTAAATGTTTATTTAAAAGTAACTCAAAAACAATGGGAAGACATTAAAGAGAAATATGTAGAACCGAATATGTATCATATTATAAGTGATTCGAAACGAAAGCATAAACGTTGTGACGGATGTAGCGCATATAATCCTTGCACAACTTATGAAGGATATTGCACAGAAGTGGAAGGATTGGTTGACAGAAATTCTACTTGCAAAAGTTGGCACTAAATTCGTATTTACTAGGGAAATGGAGATAAAAATATGAATATCAATAGCTTGAGAGAAAAATACATGAATAAAGAATTTACGATAATTACTAATACTGAACGAATAGTATTAGTAACTGATATTGATGAATTCTATATGACAGTTAAAGTGACAAAGAATAGATATAATAGGCAAAATTGTGTCGGAAATTATTTTCCATATGTGGATGATATTGTAAAATATCCTCTCACAGCATTGCCAGTGATGTATGAAGTATCAGAAATAAACTGAGATTTAGAAAAAATTAGAGGAAATGGATGCTCTCTAGCAAACAAATGAAGAAAGGAAGAAAATATATGGATTGGCAAGAAATCAGAGGAAATATTCTTGAAGAAATCAGGGAGATACAGGAAAAACCTTTACGACAGTATCTCACAGAAAGAAATATTAACGATAATTTTTTTTTATAAATATGAAAATATTAACAGAGAACTTACTATCTTTACTAACAGACCGGGCATTTGGATTGGACGGGGAGGCGAAGGCGTAAACAGATTAAAAGAAATATTGAGTAAACAATTTGATTACGAAGTAGAAGTTTCTTTCATGGAAATTAAGGGGCGCTTTATGAGTCATTAAAACTATTATATTTCAAAAGCAGAAAGGGAACAATATGACAGAAAAGATATATTATGTGATCCAAAATAAAGAAGGAAAATTCTTTAAAATAGATAACTGGACTGGTGGCTATCCAGATTTTGTTAATAACTTTGAAGTTTGTGAAAAATATGACCATGAAGAGCTTGCAAATAATTTCTTAAAAAGTAGATACGTTACTGAAATGTTTACAAAAGAATTTATGGGGGCGAAAGTAAGAAAAGTAGAAATGAAATTAGTGTAAAATAAACAAAATAATGCAAAACGCAAAAGCGGTCAGGAGAATATTCCCCTGGCCGCTTATTTATTTTGTTCTTTCCTTAATATTTTTATTTTCTGACATATTGAATATGAATTTAAAACGAGTTCACAAAAACTCAAATATTTATGAAAAACGGAGGAAAAATATGACAAGAGAAGAACATTTTGAAGATATTAAAGTTGTTAAAGAAAATCACTTGTGTGAAATGACTATTATGGAAGAAAATTTAATGTTGTGTATCGACAGTATGTTGAAAGAAAATAAGGAGGCGTAATTATGGATAAAATTATTAACCCATGTAAATGTAAGGTTTACACAAGAACAGGGAACGAAGTATATAGAAATGCATTTGTGAGAATTGAATATAAAGATTCAAAATTAAGTATGTGTGGTGTAGTTGCGCCATTATTAAACGGAGATTGCCTTGGTTCTGCTGGTCAGTGTGTTGATGAAATCAGAAATGGTTCACCAACAGATGAGTGGACAACGGAAATGCTTAACAAATTATGTGATATTTGGGATAGATGGCATTTGAATGATATGCGTCCTTATTGTGAACACATGAGAGAACTTGGATGGACAGAGCACACTCAGGATAAAGTTAAAATTGAGAAATGGACTTTAACGAAAGAAGCTTGTCAGAAAAAAGATAACGCAAAGAAAAGAGCATTGGAATGTTTGAAAAATGGAGAACCGTTTTATCCAACAAAAGAGGAAACCGCATATGCAAATATGGAATATTCTATTGATGTTTATGATAGCGAAGAAGTTACTTATGGAGATGCATACGAATTCAAAGAGAAAGATTGTTTAGGATATTCAAATACAGAATATAAAACAAGAGGTTGGATTTCTTATAAAGATCACAAACTTGGTTTTATTGGTAGAGAATGCCCAGTGTGCGGTTATAAATACGGAACTGCTTGGAAGATGGAAGAAGTACCACAGGACGTAATTGAGTGGCTGGAAAGTTTACCAGAAACTAAAGTAACGCCAGCATGGGTATAGGAGATTTAGTATGAGAGAAATTGAAGTAAACAATGGATGTAAGATTGTATTAGAGAATAAATCACAAGGTATAGAAATTATTCATTGTGACAGTAAGGGAGGTATTGAATATAGTTACAATATTCCTGATGGCGATCTTGTAATGTTGCTGAATTATTACAGAAACTGTAAGAGTGGCAGAGAGAAGTCTGATTATATATTAGAAGGTAAAATTAGAAATACGAACACAGATAATGTCGAATATATCTAAACAAAGAAAATTGTAATTTCAAAATCAAATCTGTGTGCTATAATGAATTATAAGAGAAAGTAGGCATGATGCAAATGAAAATATGGAAAATTTTAAAATCATCTTTGGGAGTGGTTGCTTATGTGAAAGTATCTGATAATTGCGATATATTTGATACAGGA
>ERZ773188.4550-NODE-4550-length-10273-cov-3.958407_pt1 | contig 10273 bp, 11 predicted proteins | sample MGYA00581011_ERZ773188 | MGnify/ENA primary metagenome ERZ773188 (study PRJEB29015, sample SAMEA2737798) | human gut metagenome | biome: human gut; feature: human-associated habitat; material: faeces | place: China | collected 2012 ...
TAATATTATTGAAATATAAGAAATCTTTATTGATAAAATAGCAAACCAAAAGAGGAAAATACTATGTTAGATTTTAGGACGAATACATTTCTCACAGTGTGTGAAACCATGAATTTTACAGAGGCAGCAAAGAGATTAAATATTACACAACCGGCTGTTTCGCAACATATTCGTTTCCTTGAAAACGAATATAATACCCAGTTATTCTTGTATCACAATAAACAATTGTACATTACCCAGACCGGAAAGGTACTTAAAAAGCGTCTGATGACTATGAGAAATGATCAGCTCTCAATTTTTGAAGAAATGAAAAGTGTCAGTGGAGATATCGAATTATTATCTATCGGAGTTACAATGACGATTGGAGAATATGCAGTTGTTGACAGGATTGCGGATTTTATGAATCATCATCCAGATATGAATTTACATATCCATTTTGGGAATACGTCACAGTTGCTTTCGTTATTAGATGAAGGGAAGATTAATCTTGCTTTAGTGGAAGGAAATTATCCGAAAGATCGTTACGGACACATGAATTATAGTACAGAAGATTACATTGGGGTCTGCAAGGTTTCCCATACATTTCTGAAAAAGAATCCAAAGACTATGAATGATCTGAAAAACGAACGTTTGATTGTACGGGAGAGTGGCTCGGGGACAAGGAATATACTGGAAGAGTTGCTTTTAGCACGAGGAATGGAAATTTCTGACTTTGAGCGTTGTATAGAAGTGGAAAATATGCACACGATTATAGGTCTGTTAAAACGGGATTGTGGAATTTCATTTATGTATAAGATTGCAGTCGCGGATGAATTAGAGTCGGGAGTGTTGAAAGAAATAAAGCTTTCGGATTTTAAAATGCAGCATGATTTTGATTTTATCTGGGAAAAAGACAGTATTTATACGGATAAATATATAAAAATATGTAAGGAGTTGTCCATTTCTAAATAAAATTCAAATACATAAATAAGGTAAATCTAAATTAATGCTAAATAAATAGTAATAAATCAGCAACAGTATTTGCCATAATATTCATCGCCCATTATAATATTATTAATGATTGAAAAGCTGATTGTAAAAGTAGTAAGGAGCTTGTTAAGAAGAGAATGATAGACAGAGAAGATATGCTGGCGCTTACAAGGCGCATGACAGTTAAGCGAACATCAATGACAAGGATAGCCGGGGGATACATGGATTCAGACGGTTGCATTGACGGGACATTTAATATTGCATTTTTGAAATTAAGTCCGGCGGATCGAGAGAAAAACTTGCAGATTGCAAAGAAAGTTCCGTTTGCAGAAACGAATCAAAACTTGCAAGAATACAAATTTTTGCAGGAAAATATGCAAAATGACAGCTTGTGGAAACTTTTGATGGGAATGCGGGCATGCGGACTGAAAAATGATGCATTAATGGAGACATTTTATGAGATTGTAGGAGCAAATTATAAATCGAAAGGTGATTATGCTGTTTACGTGTTTCACGACCGTTACGATATTCCGGTGAAGGGAACGGATCATGAGCGTCAGGGAGAATCCGAGAAAATGTATGAATATCTAATCTGCGCGATTTGCCCGGTGAGTGGTGATTATGAACCGGGAGAACCCGAGTGTGGATTTTTGTTTCCGGGATTTATGGATGAAAGCGCGGCATTAAATTATATAGATATATATCAGGCTGACATGAACCATCCTCATATAGAATTGCTGGAAATGCTTGGAATATAATGAACAGAAGAAAAAAGCTATAATTAAGAAAGACAAGAATGTGGGGGATAGCCTCACATAGAAGAAAGAGAGGAAAATGTATGAACGAATTATACGAAGCAATTGAGAAAAAAATTAAGGATGCAGGATATCCAAGAAATATTTCCGGAGCAGATGTGTATGATGATATCTGTGATCAGATTGACGGAAAGGATAATGGAGAGTATATTCTGTTGTCTAAATTTGAAGATGACGTAGTTTTTGAATATCACATTACAATTCAAGAAGAGGATTTTAATCTTGGAATCCTGAAAATGAAAACACCGGAAGGTGAATTTGTGGCTGATTTTGATGCATAGGTCTTTTAACAAAAATGTAGCAATAATATATAGCAGATGGTTCCTCCTGCAATCGATATCAGCATCTGGTGCTTCCAGATATGAAGTCCGGCAGTAACGAGAATGGAAATGAATTCTGGAATTCCATGTGTACCTTGCAATATGTTTACATTTCTCAGACAGTAAACGACCAGCATGCCGAAAACTGCGGATGGAAGAAATTTTCCAACATATTGAATGAACTTAGGAGTTTCCCGGTTTTCACGAAATACAAGAAAAGGCAGGAAACGTGTAGTCATTGTACCAAGTACACATAGTCCGATAGTGATGATTTGTTGAGCTAATGTCATGTTAGCAAACCTCCTGTGTTTTTTATTGCTACTTCATTTTTTCAGAAGCACATTTGTCGAAATGATGTCGCGAGTAGTTTTTTTGATCCGGGATATCAAACTTTTTGCGTAATAATGTCAATGAGACGATAATCAAAAACATGGTCGGAATCATAAAAGAGTCTGGTCCGAATACAAGGAGACAGAGAAAAGAAATTCCAAGTCCAAGTAATGAAGATGTATGATTCTTTTCTTTCAGCCACTGATCCATGAAGATAACGACGAACATAGCAGTCATGACAAAGCGGATGCCTTCATATATATTCCGTAAGCCATTCCTAAAAACATAAATCCTGCCATAATTTAAAGTTATAACAAACAGATATTTTTAGCTATTATACAAAACATTTGAAATAAATTACAATAAATCTATCGCAACACAAGTTTAAAATTACGATAGGTTTATTAAAATTTAGGAGATAATAATTATGAAGACACCATTTCGATATGATTTTGTAGGAAGTTTTTTAAGACCACAGAGATTAAAAGATGCAAGAAAAGATTTTGAAGAGGGAAAAATTACACAGGCTGATCTGACAAAAGTAGAAGACGAGTGTATCGTTGATTTAGTAAATAAAATCAAGGGACTTGGCTACCATGTTATCACAGACGGAGAGTTCAGAAGATCCACTTGGCATCTTGATTTTATGTGGGGATTTGAAGGTATCGAGCATCAGAAGACAGTAGAGGGAAATACAACATTTGACGCAGAAGCAGCCATGATTGATGATACCTATATGACAGGAAAGATTTCTGTAAAGAATCACCCGTTTGTAGAACATTTTAAATATGTAAAAGCATTGGAAGATGAAAATACAGTTGCAAAACAGACTATCCCTTCACCGGGACAGTTCTATGCTTATTTCACCGGAGCGCAGCTTCTTGCTACGACTTTAAAAATCTATGGCTCAGAAGAAGCATTTGCAGATGATGTCATCAAAGCTTATGGAGAATTCGTTCAGGAGATTTATGCGGCAGGATGCAGAAATCTTCAGTTCGATGATTGTGTATGGGGCGGTATGGTAGATGCAAAAATGGCAACAGCTCTGACCGGAAGAAACGGACAGGCTTTGGAAGATTATAAGAAGCGTCTGCTGAAACTGAATAACCAGGTTGTTGCACAGGCACCGGAAGACCTTGTAATCAATACACATGTGTGCAGAGGGAACTATCATTCTACGTTCTTCAGCTCCGGTGCATATGATTCCGTTGCAGACCTTCTGTTTGGAGAGGAAAATGTAAACGCCTACTATCTGGAGTATGATGACAAGAGATCAGGAGGTTTCGCACCACTTGCAAAAGTATCTGGAGATAAGAAGGTCGTACTTGGACTCATTACGACAAAGATACCACAGTTAGAGGATAAAGGAAAAGTCATTGCCAGAATCCATGAAGCAGAGAAATACGTTCCACTGGATCGCCTGTACTTAAGTCCACAATGTGGATTCGCATCTTGCGAAATCGGTAACAAGCTGACAGAAGAAGAGCAGTGGGAAAAATTAAAACTTGTAAAAGAAATTGCAGAAGAAGTCTGGGGAGATAGATAAAAGTTAGATATAAGGAAAAATAAAATCAGGTAACTTCCGGTTGTAAATCGTACAGTCCGGAAGTTATTTTTATATAATATGAAATTAAAAGCAATTTCCTTAAAAGTAATTTTGAGCTTTTTTTAAAATCACCTATTGACAACCCACCAATAAATATGGTATAAATATCTAGTGTCACGGAGACAGACACACAATTTACTTAAATAGGGGATTGGTCAAGTGGTATGATAGGGGTCTCCAAAACCTTTGGCGGGAGTTCGATTCTCTCATCCCCTGTTGACTGGAGTCTCACAAAGCCTATAAATACGGGCTTTGTGAGGCTTTTTTGTTTTCTTGATTCTTAAGAGTAATCACCATAGTAATCACCTAATAATTAATTGCCTGTTCAATCTGTTTTTTCCGCTCAGCTTTTTGTTGAATGTCAAATTGATAATAACCTTTCGTTGTTTTGATATCAATATGTCCGTGCTGATTTTTGATAGTTGATTCGTCCACACCATTGGATAACATTTTTGATGCCTCATACCGTCTGGCACAGTGAGGGCTTTTACGTTCAATATTTGCACGAGCACACAAATCATAGAGACGCTTCCGAAAAGAGTGAGCATTTATTCTGCGATGTTTTTCTTCGAATAAATATTCTCCATCTGGATTAAGCTCTTTGATTTGTCTTAAAGTTTCCATTGTTAAATCGGTCAAATCGATATAGCGATTTGAGCTTTCGGTTTTGGTACGTTCTTTCACGGTTATATAACTTTTCTTTTTGGCAGCACTTGTATCTTGAGTGAATGCCCTGGTCTCAATACGTTGAATATGAAGTGTTCCATTTTCCCAATCAATATCTTTCCATTTCAGAGCTGCAAGTTCACCGACGCGAACGCCTGTTTGAAAGCATAAATGTATAGCTAAATTTCGAATGTCAGGTTTTTTATCTACTAATTCCAAAATGCAAATTCGTTCTTCGTCGGTAAAGCATTTTTGCGCATCTGTTTTCTCGCTCTTTTTCAAAATATTTTTTCCAACTCGAAAATCACCGAAAAAGTTTGAAATATTAATAGAGGTATATTTTTTCTCGAATCTAGCGTAGCGAATCATTCCTTGCAAGACAGTTTTGACATTTCCATATTCCTTTGTTGACAAATCTTTGTCCATAAGAATCGTCTGAATGAATGTATAGATATCATCTTCGGTCAGTTCACGAATTCTTTTTTTGGCAAATGGACTGCTTTTTATCAGATGATGAAAAACATTCGTATATCGCATAAGTGAGGTATCCACAAGTTTGTCGTGTTCTTCTTTGTATTTAATCCACATATCAAAAAGCTCTTCGATGGTTGGATTTTCCTCTGCCTGAATAATGAATTCTTCGAGATCCTCTTTATGTCTCTTTTTAATCATTTTCCTTTTGCCATTGACATATGCGTAAGTATACCAGTATCCGTTGGATCCCTGCCAGATATCGTGTTCCCAATTTTCTAAGATTCTCTTTTTTTTCTTCACCTCGATTTCGCGTTCCAAATCTCTTAGATCCTCAGATGATATCATACCATTTTTTATAAGGTCCTGTAAATTAATCATAAGCCACTTTCCTTTCTGAACATAAAAAAAAGGAAGTCCTTAAAAAGGACCTCCTATATTACAGAGTGGAAAATGAACTGAAAAATAAAAAATCGTTGCAAACAGTTCTGTATTCTATGCTTACCAGAGGCTGCAGATGGAATTCGCGCCACATTTACAGTCTTGATAATTCAATATATCTGTAGTAACATAAATGAAAAGTCCAGATGAGAGAAGGTGTGCTTATGAATGAGCAGTTGCTAAAAATGAATGGTTTATCTGTGAAAATTTTAGATATGTTATCATTTGAATCACACCTAAGAATTCCATTAAAGAAAAATTTGCATTATTTTGATAAGGATTCATTAATTGAGGAATTAATGGAAATGACAGAATGGTTGGATGAGCAGGAACTACTTTCTGAAATTGCATTAGACTACAGAATAAAGAGCTTAGACTCTATATTGATGAAATACGAGCGCTATTATCCGGATCATCAGACGCGAAAAGTATTTAATGATATTTTAGGCTTTAGAGCGTTTTGTGATAGCTATGAGCAAATATTGGAAGAAAAATCTCCTCAGTTTCGAATTGCTGATATGACAAAAGGAAAATCGGTGGATGATGGATACAGAGGAGTTCATGTGTATTATCAGAAAAGTGGAAGACATTATCCTATAGAGATTCAGTTTAATACGTTGTTTGACAGACAATTAAATAATTGGCTTCATGATTATTTATATAAGAAGAATTATCCAATAGAAACAGGCAAGATAATGCGTGATAAATATGAAAGTGGATTCATACGGAATGAAAATGAATTTAAGGAGGTGCTGAATAATGTGTTATTTGATAGCAAAAGATCGTGATGCACATGGTTGTTATGCGTTAAAAACAAATCATGGAAGGCATCTTGTAGAATTGAAGAGAGAATTGAACAGAGCTGTTGGATATAAGGGAGTACAGCTTGTAACGATTAGCAGACCAACAGCATATGGTGAATATGCACCGTATCATTTTGTGGATACAGAACAAGAGTTTCAAAAGCTTGTCAGAGAACTACGTTCAGATAGGATGTCGCTGAAAGGCGAAAATAAGGCTATAAAAAGTAAAGAATGTCATTAAAGGTATTGTGTACTAGTGATACCTGATATGGAACGATTTATAAAGAAAAATTAAGCCACGGGAAACCGTGGCTTTTGCTGTATTTGCAGAGAATATGGAGATTATATAGTAAAAAGGTTCAAGAAGATACTGTTGTTATTTTGACAAAAAATTAGTTGTCCAGAAAAAAGACAGAAATAAAATAATTATCATACTATTATTAGCGGCTGGTAATATATATGAGCTGCTAATACTTATATCTTGTATGAAAAGAAGAAAGGACAATTACTTTATGAAGGAATTAAACTATTTAAAATTGTTAAAATATCCAAATGTACAGTTGATGGGATTCAAAGAAGTAAAAGGATTTATATATGTCTCCATTTCGAGAATCAGTCCATTAATTATAATTTATAACAAAAATATCGAAGAGAGAGAATATAGATTTAGAGTGGATATTAAATATCCAGAAAAGAAAATCGTTCAAAATCCACGGCTCTATCATCTGCTTAATCATTTCGAATTAAATGATAAAGCTTTCATTTATAATGAAAAAAATAAGATGTATGTTCCGACAGATATTTCGATTGCAGAATAACCGGTAAAATTAAATATATGTACAAGATATGCAAGATCATTTGCGATGTCAATAGTCGATGCAACTCAGATGAGAAATCAGGTTTTATATGGAGAATGGAGTAGTAAATGGAAGTCAGTACTTAATGCCATTGGTTCTTTGGATGATGTGGATGATTTTGGGCAAGCTATTTTCGGAACATGGCGTCCTAGACAGGATATGGGAAATATAGATGTGCTGGCGGAAGTTTCTCTGGCTGAAATGACAGGCATGAGAATGGGAGCTCCATTGAAAATAGTTGCAATTATTGATGATGTTCCTGATTCAAGAACGGATAAATATGAATCGGATTGGAATGGATTCTGGCATTTTGTAAATGTTATGCAATTTAATAGTACTGCAGTTTTCTTGTCTAAGCTCGGAATAAGTAAGGCTATATACAGTAATCTTGGAACAATTATTGCAGAGGCAGACGCACCTGAAGTAGCGTTAGGTACGGATGTTGTAGTTGATGAAAAGTGGAATGATATAATGGATGATTTTATTGATGATATCGCAATAACCTGTGCAACAGAGATGCATAATAATGGAATTCCGGCTCCAAGTGTTGTGGGATTTGAGTTATCAGATGAAGCATCCGGAGCTACTATAGCGGAAGCCGAAATGGCCTGGGAAGATAAAAAAATTGCCTGGCTTTTACCTGAGCAGGAAGATTACATGGATGTATTTAAGGATAAAGGCTGGACAGTGTTGCTAAGTAGTGAAGAAATTAACATCAATGTATTTGGAGGAACTGTAAATGAATAATAAGCCAACTGTAGCTATTTCGACTGATTTTTTAACTGCATATGCAGCACTACCAAGACAGAAGCAGGGAAAAGTAACTGAGTTTTTTAATAAGTTTAGAAATGATCCTATGCATCCGGGAATTAAATTTGAAAAGATTAATGAAGGAATTGACAAGAACATTTGCTCTGTGAGAATCGATGATACTTACAGGGGAATTGTTGTGCGCGAACCGGAAAGCAATGTTTATATTTTGCTTTGGGTAGATCATCATGATGAGGCATATGCTTGGGCGAAGAGAAAAAAATGCTCAATAAATAAGCTTACAGGTAGTGTACAGATTTTTGATGTGCAGGAAGTTATTGAGGAACAAAATACAATTGATGAGCCGGCATTATTTGCAAATATCTCGGATGAAGTGTTTGAAAAAATAGGTCTTCCTGAAGAACAATTTCAAATGATTAAAGCAATCAAGACATTAGAGGGCCTTCATTCACTGAAAGCTGCGATTCCGGAAGAAGCTTTTGAAGGTCTTGAATGGCTTGGAAACGGATTTTCGGTTGAAGAAGTTTTAGACACATTATATCCAGAGACAGAGAAAGCTGAAGTCAAAGAAAATGATTTTGCAGCAGCTCTTCAAACCGATACAAGTAAGAAAAGCTTTGTTATTGTCGAGGGAGAGGAAGAACTTCAAGCAATTATGCAGGAGCCACTTGAAAAATGGAGAATCTTTCTCCATCCAACACAGCGTAAGGTTGTGGAAAAAAACTTTAATGGACCTGCGAGAGTATTAGGTGGAGCAGGTACTGGTAAAACTGTTGTTGCGATGCACAGAGCAAAAATGCTTGCATCCAATTTAGAATTGAATGGAAAGATTCTTTTTACAACTTACACCAAGAATTTGGCGGAAGATATAAAAGATAACCTTAGAAAAATATGCTCTGCTGAGGAAATGAAGAGAATAGATATTATTAATCTTGATGCGTGGGTTTCTAATTTTTTGCGTAGACAAGGATATGAGTATCAGATTGTTTATGACGAAGAAGTGGACAAGGCATGGAGAGATGCAATTGCTATAGCAGGTGGTGACTTAAGCTTTGTAGAAAACTTCTATAAGGATGAGTGGGTTAAGGTTGTCCAGGCACAGGAAGTATATGACAAAGTATCTTACTGCAAAGCTTCAAGAATTGGTAGAGGAGTACGCCTTGATAGAAAAGTTCGTATGCAGATATGGGATGTGTTTGATGAATATCAAAATATAATGAACGAAAAACTACAGCGAGATGTTGAGACAGCTATGTATGAATGCCGTAAGATCCTTGAAAATAAGAAGCTTACAGGTCAGTACACATCAATTATCGTTGATGAAGGTCAGGATCTTAGCCCAAGCGCATATAGGTTACTTAGATCACTTGCAGGTGATGAGCACCGGAATGATATTTTTATTGTGGGTGATTCACATCAGAGAATATATAGAAATAAGGCAGTACTTTCAAAATGCGGAATTAATGTCCGTGGAAGAAGCAGCTACTTGAGAATCAATTATAGAACAACTGAGGAAATCCGCAGGTTCGCATTTGGATTGCTTAATGGAGTTTCTTTTGATGATTTAGATGATGATTATGACAACGGTAAGGGATGTCAGTCGCTTACTCATGGAGATAAGCCTGAAATTAAGGAATTTGCTACTCCGGAGGAAGAACTTGATTATTTGGTTAGTAGAATTCATGAACTGGAAACAGCAGGTGTAGAGCAGAAAAATATCTGTATTGTAGCAAGAACACATAAATTGCTAGATAGCTATATTGCTGGATTACAGAGGGCAGGAATTAAGTCTTTTGAAATCAAGGCAAATAAGACTGATGACCGTATTTTTGAAGGTGTAAGAATAGCGACTATGCATAGAGTAAAAGGCCTTGAGTTTGATCATGTATTTGCAGTAGCTGTAAATAAAAAGGTTCTCCCTTTTGGAACAAGGTCTGATTTTGAGGATGATATTTCTCTTGAGGAATTCAGAACAGGTGAGAAATGTCTGCTTTATGTTGCACTTACAAGAGCAAGAAAGAGCGCATGTGTGACTTGTTATGGCGGATTGAGTGAGTTGATTGTGTAGGATAGGGGAATATTCGCAAGGCTGAAAGTATTGGAATAGATAGAATAGCAGGTTGCAAGATTATCTTACGAGATTAGATAAACAGAATGATGAATATAATGGCGAAAATTGGATTGACAAGTGCTGAGCATTGAGAAAAGTTTAAAAATAGATCAG
>ERZ773188.4566-NODE-4566-length-10247-cov-2.760400_pt1 | contig 10247 bp, 9 predicted proteins | sample MGYA00581011_ERZ773188 | MGnify/ENA primary metagenome ERZ773188 (study PRJEB29015, sample SAMEA2737798) | human gut metagenome | biome: human gut; feature: human-associated habitat; material: faeces | place: China | collected 2012 ...
CAGAGAAAAAACTCCCTTATCACTGATAAATTGATATGTATTCTGCATCCTGCAAGTTTCCTTTCATTTTTTTATTATTCTAAGGAAAAAAACAGGCACAAAAAAAGATACCTTTTTTTTAAAAGGTATCTTTTTTTTAGAATCCCAGACCGTCCGGAAAAATCTCATGCAACGGTCTTTTTATTTTTTTGCGGGTCACCTCGACCAGACCGAGTGCGGTCATATCGATAAGCTGCGCCGGAACCGGATCTTTTTGCAGTGCCGCCCGGAATGTCTTAAGCAGTTCCTCTTCCGCGGATTTTGACGTCAGATTTATAAAATCCACTAGGACCATCCCCGAGAGATTCCGCAGCCGCAGTTGTCTGGCAATCTCCTCCGCCGCTTCCTTGTTCACGCGCAGAAAATTCTCCTGCATTTCTTTTTTTGCCACATTCTTTCCGGTGTTGACATCCACCACCGTCAGAGCCTCCGTCGGCTGAATGACCAGATAGGCACCGGATTTTAACCATACGCGCTCACTCAATGCATTTTTCAGCTCCGACCGGACACTGTAGAGTGCTCCAAGGGAGAGCGCCGGATCCTTGTAATAACGGATCCGGATTCCATCCGCCGTCATTACCTCGTCCACCGGCACGGGCACGCTTCCTCCCGTCGTAAGCGCCTGCTTATGGATCCGGCAGGCACTGCAGATATCCTCGAACATTCCGCGGTCATCTGTCACAATCTCTTCCAGATCGTCCTTCCGCAGGTCTCTGATATGGCGCAGCCATCCCGCTTCCTCCCTGTATACAAGCGTGTAACAGTTCTTGTGTGCCGCCGCCTCCGCCATCGTCTCATAGCGCTCCGAAAGCACTTCCAGTTCAAGCAGAACCGTCTCATCGGAAGCCTCTGCGGCATTGGTGCGGAGAATCACGCCGTACTCCCCTGCCGTCTGCTCTACAAGCTTCACCAGACGCTCTCTGGCCTCCCCCTTTACCTTTGATGAGACGCTCTTCTTCCGGTTTCCGGAAGTTAAGACGGCATAGGTTCCCGCGATCGTCAGGTTTGTCGTCACCGCGGGATCTTTTGTCTTAAGCGCCTCGCGCGAGACCTGTACCAGAAGTTCATCGCCCGCCGCAAGCGCCTTTGTCTGCGACAGCTTTCTGGTAAAAACGGGATTCTTCACATCGGACAGCGGCAGATAGCACCGTATATCCGGCGCTATCTTGACAAACGCGGCATTTAGATTGGTGACAATGTTCTCGACTTTTCCGACATAGATATTGCCGAGCAGTGATGTCTCCCCCGCCGCCTCCGGCAATACCTCAATCATATGTTTTTTCTCATCATAAAGGGCAGAAATCAGATATTCCTGCCCTTTTATCTTCTCTCGCGTTATCATGTAACGGTTCATTCGATTACTTCTCCCATCGCGCCTAAGGACACAAAATCATCCCCGTCGGACGCATAGACATCCTTCCTGTGAATCTGAATCGCATTGGGATCATAGGTAAGTCCCATGTGTAAAAACAGCGCCTCAAGCACCAGCTCCGGCTTCAGATTATCCGTACTTCCTGTGGAAAGTTTCAGATAGAAGGACGGCACGCCGCCGCGATCCGTCACCTGAAAGCCGTAGATGAGTGGTTTGATATCCAGCACGCGCTCGCTCTTTTTCGTCTGCTTGGTGATGAGAACCTCATCCGGTTTCTCAAAGAAATCGCGGATACCGTCAGCAAACGCCAAAACAGAAACCGGTGCCGCATACCCTTCCTTAAAATACAGATCATAATCTGCGGCGGCAACGATCGACATTGCCGTCTTTGCCTGATCCGGAAGTTTCACATAACCGGTGCACTCCACGCCCTCCACCATGACGCCGTTTAACGCCCGGAGGGATTCCTCCGTGGATGCACTCGTGTGCACTTCAATGTCCATATACTCGCCGTCGCTCGTGATGCCCACGCCGAGCGGCGCAGCAAACGACATGATCTGGTGCGGGGAAAATCCCTCCGAATAGCAGATGTCAATGTGTGCTCTGCGCATTGCCTTCTGGAAGTACCGCATCACATCGAGATGTCCGATAAACTTCATCACACCGTACTTGCGGAAACGGATTCTAATTTTCATAGCAGACACCTCCTCCGAACTTCTTCACACCGCAGCCCGAACAGCGCATCCGGCAGTTCGGCGTCACGGTCTCTTTCATGGCATTGTTCCACTCACGCTTTAAAAATTCCTTGGTCACGCCGGTATCGATAAAATCCCATGGGAAAATCTCGTCCATGGAACGCTCGCGCATCGTGTAAAAATCGGGATCAATGCCGCACTCCGCAAAGGCGTCTAACCATCTCTGATAGTCAAAATATTCGGACCATGCATCAAAAATGCCACCCTTTTCATAAACCTTTAAGATAGCCTGTCCGATTTTCCGGTCGCCGCGCGCCAATACGCCCTCTAAAACTGTCACGTCCGCCTCATGCCAGTTGTATTTAATGCTCTTTTTGTTTAACTGTTCCTTGACCGTGTCGTTGACCACTTTTGCACGTCCGATGTAATCCTCCGGCGGGTACATTCTTGCCCACTGGAACGGTGTAAACGGCTTCGGGACGAAAAAGGAGGTACTGATCGTGATCTGGCATCTGCCGTTCCGCTTCTCCTTGGGAACGGTGTCATAATAGCGCGCCGCCGTCTCATTGGCAAGCTCCGCGATCGCCCGCATATCCGCCTCTGTCTCGGTCGGAAGTCCCAGCATAAAGTAGAACTTGACCTTATTCCAGCCGCCCTCAAACGCCATCTGGGCGCCGTTTAAGATGACCTCCTCCGTCAGTCCCTTGTTGATGACGTCGCGCAGGCGCTGTGATCCCGCCTCCGGTGCGAATGTCAGGCTGCTCTTTTTGATGTCCTGCACCTTGCTCATGACATCCAGTGAAAACGCATCGATGCGGAGCGACGGAAGCGAAATATTCACCCTGCGCTCCCTGCACTCGTCGATCAGGAAATTGACAAGTTCCTCCAGAGAGCTGTAGTCCGATGAACTTAAGGAGCTGAGTGAGATCTCCTCATACCCGGTCGCCTCAATCATCTGTGTGGCAAGCGCCTTTAGGCGCTCAATATTTTTCTCGCGCACCGGACGGTACACCATTCCCGCCTGGCAGAAACGGCAGCCGCGGATACAGCCGCGCTGAATCTCAAGCACAACGCGATCCTGCGTGGCTTTGATAAACGGTACGACCGGCTTTTCCGGATAGACCGCATCCGTCATATCCATCACGAGCTGCTTGGTCACAGTCGCCGGGATTTCCTCATCCACCGGTGTAAACGACGCGATCGTTCCGTCTTCTTTATATTCCACCTGATACAGGGAAGGCACATAGATTCCCGGAATCTTTGCCGCCTCATGCAAAAACTCCCTGCGGCTTCTGCCCGCCCGCTTCATCTCCTGATAGAGATCTAACATGCGGTCATATACGACCTCCCCTTCTCCCATATAAAACAGATCGAAAAAGTCTGCAATTGGTTCCGGATTGTAGGTGCAGGGACCGCCGCCGATCACGATCGGAACGGTATCGTCACGGTCTGCGGCAAGCAGCGGAATCTGGCTTAAGTCAAGAATCTGGAGAATATTGGTATAACACATCTCATACTGGATGGTAATTCCAAGAAAATCCATATTCTTCACCGGCTCCTGTGATTCCAGGCAAAACAGCGGGATGTTCTCCTCCTTCATGATCTTGTGCAGATCCGGCCACGGGGAATACACGCGCTCACACCACACATCGTCTCTCTTATTAAACATATCATAGAGAATCTGGATGCCCAGATGGGACATACCGATCTCATATACATCCGGAAAGCACATGGCAAAACGAATCGATACCTCGTCTTTGTTTTTACAGACGCTGTTCAACTCGTTTCCAATGTAGCGCGCCGGCTTATCAATCTTCATCAGTATCTCATCGGATAACGCTAACTTTGTCATTTCTTTTATCCTTTCATTCTGTATGCAGAAGTTCTGCAAGCACTGCGTCGCACTCCTGCAAAATTGTATCATACCGATTATCTTCGATCATGTCAATCATTTTCGCCGGAGTGACGCCGCAAACCGTATTTCCACTGTCATCCCATGCAAAAAAGAACAAAAACAGCAGCAGTGCCACAAGAAAGCGGAGCTGTCCCCCCGCGCGCCCTCTCTGTGGCTCCTCTCTGTCAAAAGGCTCTCCCGCATCCGCTCCCGTCTCAAAGGAACTGCGGACCTGTGAGACATACGCTCTCCGCCGTTCTACATAGTCTGTCATACTGCACCTCTCCTATCCCGCCTGTGCTCTAGGATACTATATGAGATTTTTGGGAAAAACATGTGCGCAGAACATCGATCAGTTTTGAAACCGCAAACGTCAAAAAACGGATGATGGTCTGATCCAAAATGACGGCTCCCACAAATGACAGTGCAAACGTGAGAAGTACGGCAAGCAGACAGCCTCCCACGATGCCGCCGGACAGGACATTGACGTGAAGCAACTGCTTGACGGCATAGTGGAGCACGCCCCAGTGAATCAGCAGAATCGAATAACTGTACTTCCCGATGATGCGCACAAAGGGGCTCTCTTTGCTGCCGCAGGGCACCAGCCGCTTTATGAGCACAAACACGGCGGTGGCATAAAACATCATCGTAGGAGCATTGTTGTAAATATAGTCGTCATACCAGCCATGGAACAGAATCACATAGCAGGTGATCAGATATGACACAAGACCCGCCGCAAGGAAAAAATTCTCCGCCCGCCTCCCTGCGCGGTTCGCCAGATAGTAGCCAAGCAGAAATACCCCCACATACGAATTCACAATACCGGAGAGTGCCGCCGGCGGCGTAACGCCAAGCAGCGGCACATAGGTGACATACGCATTCAGAAGGAAGATCACAAGCATCACGCCGTTCATGACCGGATCGGGAATGTTCTGCACCAGATACCGCAAAAACGGGGTGAGCACATACAGCCAGATAATGACGTACACCAGCCATAGATGCGGCGCTTCCACCGGCGGTCCGATGAAGAACCGCTGCAGCATCAGTCCCCACTGCGACGGAGCGAGCCGTCCGATTCCCTCTTTGGCACAGACATACAGATTGTAATAGACCACGAGTGGGATGAATACACGGATAAAACGGCGCGCAAAAAAATCCCTGCACCGCTCTCCTTTTACCGGCAGCAGCAATGCGCCGCTGATCATGACAAAGAACAGGTTGCAGGACAAAAACGTATAATTAAAGACTTCCAATACGCGAAAAAGCAGCGTCCCCGGCGCTGCTGTCGTCTTCGCGAGCGCGACGGTGTGGACACAGATCACAAACACCGTCGCAATCACGCGCAGAACATCCATATAAACCTTTCGCGGCGGCTTTACCGCTGGGAAAGTTCCTGTGTGATATCTTCCCATGTGACTCCTCTTTCTGCCATAAGCACCATCATGTGATACAGGAAATCCGAGATCTCGTATTTTACCTCTTCCGGATCCGGATTCTTTGCCGCAATCACAATCTCGGTCGCCTCCTCGCCGACTTTCTTTAAGATCTTATCGATTCCCTTGTCAAACAGGTAGTTGGTGTAAGATCCCTCCTTCGGGTGTGCCTTGCGGTCGAGAATAATCTCATAGACATCCTCGAGCACCTTAAGCGGATTCTTCTCCACATATTCCTTCTTGACAATCTCGTTGAAAAAGCAGGTCGGATTGCCGGTATGGCACGCTGCTCCCACTTGGGATACCTTCGCGAGGATTGTGTCATAATCGCAGTCTGCCGTCAAAGACTTCACATACTGGATGTGGCCGGAGGTCATGCCTTTCGTCCAGAGTTCCTGACGGCTCCGGCTGAAATAGGTCATCTTACCGATATTGATTGTGGTATAAAAAGCTTCCTCGTTCATGTAGGCAAGCATTAACACCTCATCTGTACGGTAATCCTGCACAATCACGGGAACCATGCCTTCAGAATTCTTTTTCAGATCATCCCACTTTAACGCCGGCTCAAAATTGTCCATCTTGATGCCCGCGGAAGAAAGCTGTGACTTGATCTCCATGATGTTGGTATTAGGATCGTTTAAGAAACCGCCGGCAATTCCGCGCGTGTTGCTCCGCTTTAATACTTCAATGATCTTCTCGTAATCGCAGGTCTCAAAATAGACCACATACGGAACATCCGTAATATTCTCAATCGCATCTAAAACACTGGTGTTTAACACCAGAAGTTCATGGAAATTCTCATTCATCTTCGCCTGATGTTTGAACACGAAGTCCACGTTCTCCACCGACACGAGGATCCGGTCTTTTCCAAAACGCTTGCTCGCCTCCTCGGCAAGCTCGATGCTGTTCGCCTTGGCGCCGTTGACAATGACCTGAAGGCATCCGGCATAGATAAACTTTTTGATGTCCTCGAGGCGGTTGATGTTGCCGCCCGCGCAGGTCTTGATCTCCACGTTACGGTTGATGTTCTTGATCGTGTGAATATTCTTCTCATGCTCCTCATCATCGTCAGAGAGATCGAAGATGATAATCTTGTCAATTCCGTTGTCATTGTAAAGCTTTGCCAGCTCGATGACGTCCGCGAGCGGAGTGTGATCCTCAATCCCCCGTACCGCCTGTCCGTTCTTTAAGTAAATCGTTGCAACGATATTTTTCTGTTCCATAAAACCATAATACCTTTCTATAAACTGCCCTTCGTAGACAAAATATCCGTAATCCGCGGATCATAAGATGTCGCCTCGTCGAGGGCTCGCGCAAATGCCTTAAACATCGCCTCAATCATGTGATGGTTATTGCCCGGCGTCAGCACCTTGATGTGCAGATTCATCCCTGCCGTGTAGGAGATTGCATAGAAGAACTCCTTCACCATCTCCGTGTCCATGTATCCGACTCTCTCTACGGTAAAATTACCGTCGAAGGACAGATACGGCCGTCCGGAGAGATCCACCGCGCATAAAACGAGTGTCTCGTCCATCGGCAGAATACAGCTTCCGTAACGCTTGATGCCCTTTTTGTCCCCGACCGCCTTTTTGATCGCATTGCCGAGCACAATTCCGGTATCTTCGATCGTGTGATGACAATCCACGATCAGATCGCCCTCCGCCTTGACCGACAGATCGAAAAAACCGTGTCTGGCAAAGCCCTCGAGCATGTGATCGAAAAAGCCGATCCCGGTATCGATCTCGCTTACTCCGCTCCCGTCCAGTTCAAGACTGAGCGTGATGTCTGTCTCCTTGGTCTTTCGCACATAATCTGCTGTTCTGCTCATACAAACTCCCGTTCCTTCCCAACACTTCAACTTTTATTATATTACGGATTTCCCGAAAAAGGAATTACTTTTGTTCAGAATTTTCCTCAAACCGGACGCGGATCGAGTTGGCATGCGCCGTAAGTTTCTCGCATTCCGCGAACTGGATGATGTCCTTGTATACATTCTCGAGCGCATCCCTGGAATAGGAAATGATGCTGGATTTCTTGATAAAATCATCCACGCCAAGCGCCGAGAAAAACTTCGCCGTACCGTTGGTCGGAAGCACATGATTCGGTCCCGCAAAGTAGTCGCCGAGCGGCTCGGAGGAATATTCGCCGATAAAGATTGCTCCGGCGTTGCGGATCTTCGTCATCACCTCAAACGGATTCTTCGTCACAAGTTCCAGGTGCTCGGACGCAATCTCATTGACCGTTGCAATCGCATCGTCCAGACTGTCGGCAACCAGAATGTATCCGTAATTCTCCAGCGATTTTGTGATGATCTCCTTTCTCGACAGCTTCTTCACAAAGCGGTCGATCTCAGCCGCCACCTGCTCGGCAAGCGTGCGGCTTGTGGTAATCAGAATAGCGGAAGCCATCTCGTCATGCTCCGCCTGCGACAGCAGGTCCGCCGCCACATAACGCGGATTCGCTGTCTCGTCCGCAAGGACAAGGATCTCGCTCGGCCCCGCGATGGAGTCGATGCTGACATAACCGAACACAGCCTTTTTTGCAAGTGCCACATAGATATTTCCCGGGCCTACAATCTTGTCCACCTTAGGGATGCTCTCGGTTCCGAACGCCATCGCAGCGATCGCCTGCGCGCCGCCCACCTTATAGATGGCGTCCACGCCCGCCTCCTTTGCCGCCACGAGTGTGGACGGATAGACTTTCCCGTCTGCTCCCGGCGGTGTCGTCATAATGATCTGCTCCACACCCGGGTTGGGCACCAGAAAATACTTCACACCCGCCACTTTTGCCGGAATGACATTCATGAGCACCGACGACGGGTAGACGGCCTTGCCGCCCGGCACATACACGCCGACTCTCGCAAGCGGAGTCACCTTCTGTCCTAAGATAATGCCGGATTCCTGTGAATCAAACCAGGAATTCTGGCGCTGTCTGCTGTGATAGTCTCGGATATTGACGAGTGCCTTGCGGATCACGGAGAGGAGCTTTGGATCTACCTTCTCGTAGGCTTCCCTGATCTCCTCCTCCGTGACAAGGATATTTCCGGCATCAATATCGGCACCGTCAAACTTTTTCGTGTAGGAAAAAACAGCCGCGTCGCGGTTGGCGCGCACCTCCTCGATGATGGCGTTCACACGCCCCTCGTATTCCCCGTAGGAGTTCGGGCTGCGCTTTAACAGATTCTCCAGTATATTCTGCTGTGTCTCTTTGGTTAACGTTAAGATTCTCATGCCAGATCCTTCCTTTCTATCTCTCTCTTTAAATCCGCGATCAGCTTCGTGATCCGTTCATTTTCCATCTTCATGCTGACCTGGTTGACCACCATCCGCGCAGACAGCGGACATACTTCCTCCAGAACCACCAGACCGTTCTCGCGCAGAGTCGAGCCGGTCTCCACAATATCGCAGATGACTTCCGAGAGCCCGACGATCGGTGCCAGCTCGATGGAACCGTTCAACTTGATGATCTCCACCGTCTGATGCTTTTTATTGTAAAAATAGTCCTTGGCGATGTGCGGATACTTGGTTGCAACACGGATCAGTTCATGGTGTTTTAACAACTCTTCCGCATCCTTCGGTCCGCAGATGCACATCCGGCATTTTCCAAACCCGAGATCCAAGACTTCGTAGATATTGCGTCCCTCCTCCAGTATGGTATCCTTCCCGACAATGCCGATGTCCGCAGCACCGTACTCTACGTAGGTGGGCACATCCGGTCCCTTGGCAAGGAAAAAACGAAGCTTTAACTCCTCATTCACGAAAATCAGCTTTCTCGTGTCCTTATCCTTCATCTCCTCACAGGTAATGCCGATCTTCTCAAACAGTTCCAGTGTCTTTTTTGCAAGTCTGCCTTTGCCGAGCGCAAAAGTCAGATATCTCATATCCTCCATTTAAAACGTCTCTCCCTTCTCTGCCTTCTACGCGAAAAACTGCACGTTTGTCATCCGGCTGCGAGCTGCATAATCCTCGTAATCTTTCCTTTGCTTCGTCTCATCCCACAACATCAGCTCCACACAGCGTCCGGCTGCACGCGCTGTCGCCGCTGCGGTAATCGCCTTCTGCCGTTTGGCAGATTTATAGACCATCAGCTCCACACAGCGTTCCACCGGAACATCAATTTTCTGTCTCTGCAGTGCAGCCATCAGCTGGTCAATCACAAACGCAAAGCCGATGGATGCTGAATCTTTTCCAAAACAGGTGAGGAGCCGGTCGTATCTGCCTCCCTTTACAATCGCCTCTCCGCTTCCGAACGTATATCCCGCAAATATGATACCGGTGTAATACTGGTAGTTGCTGATCGTTCCAAGTTCAAACGAAACATAACGGGAAACCTCATAGACTTCCAGTATTTTATGAAGTTCCTCCAGATCCCCGATCGCCTTTAAGATCCTGGGATAGGATGCTGCACATTCCCTTGCGGCAGAAAGTTCATCCGAACCCGTGTAGAGATTCCCGAGCATGCCAAAGAGATTCTTTAAGTTCTCCTCGAGGTTTAAAGTCTCCACGAACTCCTCCACACCGAAAAAGTTCTTGTTGGAAATGAGTTCGCGCAGTTCCTCCTCCTGCTCCTCCAAAAGCCCTGCTGCCTCCATCAGTCCCCGGAAGAAATCCGCATGTCCGATGCTAAGCTGGAACTCCTTAAGCCCCGCCGCCTTCAGGCAGGAAATCACCATGGAGATCATCTCCGCATCCGCATCCACTGATGGATCTCCCAAAAGCTCCGCGCCAAGCTGTGTACATTCCTTCAGTCGTCCCTGATAGCTGCTGTTATTGATGAAAGTATTCCCCATGTAGCACAGCCGGATCGGAAGTTCT
>ERZ773188.4569-NODE-4569-length-10241-cov-2.721480_pt1 | contig 10241 bp, 6 predicted proteins | sample MGYA00581011_ERZ773188 | MGnify/ENA primary metagenome ERZ773188 (study PRJEB29015, sample SAMEA2737798) | human gut metagenome | biome: human gut; feature: human-associated habitat; material: faeces | place: China | collected 2012 ...
GCTGTGCTGCAATCGGCACCGGAGGAGCTGCGGCCCCGGATGCTCCGGCTGCTGCTGGAGCGGCTCTCCGTCGGGAAGAAGGATGTATCCGCCGCCCACATAGAGGCCCTGCTGTCCCTCCGGGAGGGCGGGATGCTGGATCTGCCGGAGGGTGTCACGGCATGGCGGGAGAAGAATGTGCTGCATCTGGAGATGACGCCGCCCCTGCCCCTACCCCTGACTCTGTCGGAGGGGGAGCAGGTCTGGGGAGACTATCTCGTCCGGGTGTGGAGAAGCGAAAAAAATACCCCGCCCCCTGACGGAGAGGGGCTGTCCAAAACGGGCCGGTTTTCGGACCATATCCTGACGCTTTCGGACGGTGGGAAAATGTCCGAATGGACACTCCGCTGTCCGCAAAGGGGAGACGGTCTGGAAAAGCTTTCCGGCGGTAAACTGGAAAAGATTCTGGAAAACCTTTCATCTAACCGTGTGAAAGCAGTTTTGGTTGGTGCAGCAGTTACTGCAATCATTCAGTCTTCATCGGCAACCACAGTTATGGTAGTCGGCTTCGTAAACTCGGGAATCATGCATCTGTCTCAGGCTGTTGGCTTTATTATGGGCGCAAATATCGGTACTACTGTTACCGCATGGATCCTCAGCCTGGCAGGAATTGAAAGCTCCAATTTCTTTGTAAGACTTTTGAACCCAAACTCATTTTCACCGATTCTGGCATTGATCGGAGTTGTTTTTATTGTCTTCCTTCATGATGAAAAGAAGAAAGATATTGGAAACATTCTGGTTGGTTTCGCAGTGCTGATGTTCGGTATGAATACCATGAGCGGTGCCGTAAAACCTCTGGCAGAGGTACCGGAATTTACAAACATCCTTCTGAAGTTCTCCAACCCTGTTTTAGGTGTGCTGGCCGGTGCACTTCTGACTGCTGTTATTCAGTCTTCATCAGCTTCTGTTGGTATTCTCCAGGCGCTTTGTGTAACTGGTGCAGTCCGTTACGGAGCAGCGCTTCCGATTATCATGGGACAGAATATTGGAACCTGTATTACAGCAATGCTTTCTTCAATCGGTGCTACTAAGAATGCAAAACGTGCAGCAATCGTTCATCTGTACTTCAATATTGTAGGAACTGTTACATTTATGGTTGTATTCTATGTGCTGAATGGATTTTTACATTTCTCTTTCATTGAAGAAGTGGCAGGACCTGCCGGCATTGCAGTGATCCACAGTGCCTTTAACATCATTGCAACACTTGTACTTCTTCCATTTGGAGATATGCTTGTAAAAATGGCATGTGCAACTGTCCGTGATACAAAAGAGGAGAAAGTTATTTCCGCAGAAGATCAGGAGTTTATGATCCTGGAGTCCCGTTTTCTCAGCAATCCTGGTATTGCTATTGAGCAGAGCAAAACAGCTGCCAGGAAAATGGCAGAGCAGTCAAAAAATGCTTTGAACCTTTCCTTTGTCTTGCTGGATGATTTCCAGGAGGAGACAGCTTTCCGTGTGGAAAAGATTGAAGCAAAGGTTGACCGCTATGAGGACGAACTGGGAACCTATCTGATCAAGTTAAATCAGAAAGATCTTTCTCTGGAAGACAGCCACAGCTTGTCCATTATGCTTCACTGTATCGGAGATTTTGAACGTATTTCCGACCACGCCCTTAGCATTATGAAATCTGCAAAGGAAATTTCAGAAAAAAATGCCCGCTTTTCAGACAAGGCAGTGCAGGAACTTCACATTATGGAAAAAGCCGTGTCTGATATTGTGGAAAAAGCGTATAGTGTTTTTGCAAACCAGGACATGAGAGCAGCCGAAGAAATTGAGCCTCTGGAAGAGGTGATCGATGAGCTCAGCCGTGAGCTGAAAAGACGCCATGTAAATCGTCTTCGTGCCGGAGAATGTACAATAGAGATGGGATTTGTGCTTTCTGACATTACAACCAGCCTGGAGAGAATCGCAGATCATTGTTCCAATATCGGAGTCTGTGTGACTCAGGTGCATGAGGATCTTTATGATACCCACAGTCACCTTGACACTGTAAAAAATGCACCGGGAGAACATTTCCATCACGAACTGGAGGTTGCCCGTGTGAACTATATGCTTCCGTAACCGGGAGAGTAGATGTTGCCAGTTGCTGCTCTGGAAAAATTCCTGTGAGAATCATTTCCGGAGGCAGCGACTGGTAATATAATTTTTGCGGCGCGAAAACATGCGAATGCATGATTTCTGTGCATCGCGAAGCGTGTTACTGGTCAGGTCGTGAACGGTAACCTGTTTTCCTGCTTTTTACCGTGACTTTACAGTTGTGCACTTGTATAAGGGGAAAAAAGTACGTATACTAAGAAATAATGATGATTTACAGGTAATGTAAAAAATAGGTAAGACATGGGAGGAGAATACTAAAAATGATTTTTTGTGTTGAAGATGATAACAACATCCGTGATCTTTTAGTATATACATTAGAGACGACCGGATTTCATGCAAGGGGGTTAGAAGACTCCCAGGAATTGTGGAAAGCCCTCGCAGAAGAGGAACCAGAGCTGATTCTTCTTGATATTATGCTTCCGGGAGAGGATGGATATTCCATTCTGGAAAAACTGAAAAAATCTTCCGGAACCAGAGATATTCCCATCATTATGGTAACTGCCAAGGAAGCAGAATTTGATAAGGTTCGTGCTCTGGAAGCCGGTGCAGACGATTATATTACCAAGCCCTTTGGAATGATGGAATTTATAGCCAGGGTGAAGGCGGTGCTTAGGCGCAGCAGCCGCCACGGAGATGACAGAGAGCTTAGCTGTGAGGAACTTCGTATTTTCCCGGGGCGTCATCAGGTATACTGTGATGATCAGCCTGTGGAGCTTACCCGCAAGGAATTTGAACTTCTTCTGTATCTTATGGAAAACAGAGGAATCGTTATGACCCGTGACCAGATTTTGTGCCATATATGGGGCTATGATTTTGACGGGGAAACCAGAACTGTGGATGTACATGTGCGGACCCTGCGGCAGAAGCTTGGGGATACTGGAAGACTGATCGAAACTGTCCGCGGCGTAGGTTACAGAATGGCAGATAAAGGAGGCACTCAGGGATGAAAAAGAAAATCCTAAGTCATACCAGTGTGATGATCATTCTCACGGTTATCCTTACCTTTATAGCTGCCAGCTTTGTGATGTATGATAAGTATAATAGTACCATGAAAAAGGGTGTACGGGATGAAGCAGAATATGTAAAAGTGGGGATAGAAGAAGTTGGAGAAGCATATTTAAGCGGAAATGTGGGAAAAACCACAGATACTCGTATTACGCTCACCGATTCAGAGGGAAATGTGCTCTATGATAATGAGGCAGAGGCTTCAAAGCTTCCAAACCACAGCAGCCGTCCGGAATTTGTCCAGGCTATGAAAAATGGACAGGGAGAAATCGTTCGTTATTCGGAAACCCTGTCGCACCAGACCTTTTATTATGCAGTAAAGCTGAATGATGGCAGAATTCTCCGCCTGGCAAAAACAACAGACAGTGTGTTCCATACGTTGCTTAGCAGTTTTATCTGGCTGGGACTTTTGATGCTGTTAATCATTCTGGTAGAGATCGTGCTGGTACAAAAACAGACAAAGAATCTGATTGAGCCGGTGAACAATCTGGATCTGGAGCATCCTCTTTCGAATGTGTGCTACGAAGAACTCCGCCCTTTGCTGATGCGGGTGGATCAGCAGAATAAGCAAATTGCAAGCCAGCTGGAGGAGTTGAAGAAGACAGAGTCTGGTGAGCTTCATGGGCACCTCTGCGTCAAGTCTGACCATGAATTAAAGACACCTCTGATGTCCATTTCCGGTTATGCGGAGCTGATGATGAATGGAATGGTGAGACCGGAGAATATTGCTGATTTTTCAGGACGAATCTATAAGGAGGCCAATCGTCTGGGAAATCTGGTGGCAGATATTATCCAGTTGTCGCGTCTGGATGAACAGCAGGATGCAGTGGTCTCCATGGAAAGTGTAGAGCTTGATGAGCTGGCAAAGGATGTGGTAAACAATCTCCGGGATCATGCGGAAAAGAAAAACATTTCGTTGGATTATTGCGGTATTCCAATCAACATTCAGGGAGTACGGCATGTTTTATATGAAATGCTGTACAATATTGCGGACAATGCTGTCCGTTACACCAATCCGGGAGGACACATTCATATTTATGTAGGCAGAAAAGGGGACCATCCTTTTTACCGGGTAGAGGATGATGGAATCGGAATCCCGAAATCTGAACAGAAAAGAATATTTGAGAGATTTTACCGTGTGGACAAAAGTCATTCACGGCAGACCGGAGGAACTGGTCTTGGACTGTCCATTGTAAAGCATGGGGCAACCTTACATCATGCCCAGATCAATGTGGACAGCGATCTTGGAAAAGGTACAAAAATGGAGCTGCTTTTTTAGAGTGTGTTGAAAAAGGCTTTCTGCAAATTGTGACATACAGCTTGCAGAAAGCCTTTTTGGAACATATTGAAGCAGCTCCTTTTTTTAAATTACAGTTCGCTCAGTGCATCCTCATCTGCCACAATAATTGCATTGGGATGGAACTGAAGGATGGAAGCCGGGCACTGTGGGGTAACAGGTCCTTTGATCGCAGCGGCGAGAGCCTTGGCTTTATTCTTGCCGTTAGCTACAAGAAGAATGGTCTTTGCGCTCATAATATTGCCGGTTCCCATAGAAATTGCCTTGCGCGGTACATCCTCCTCGCTTGCAAAAAAGCGCTTATTCGCCTGGATGGTAGCCTCTGTAAGATCTACACAGTGAGTGCCAGCCTGGAAATGGTCGTCTGGTTCATTAAATCCGATGTGGCCATTAGGTCCTATTCCAAGAAGCTGAAGGTCTGCAGCTCCCATATTCTTAAGCAGTGTATTATAAGCTTCGCAGCAGACCTCTGTGTCCGGATTGGTTCCGTCCGGAACATAGGTATTCTTAATATCTATATTGACTCTGCTGAACAGGTTCTTGTTCATGAAGTAACGGTAGCTCTGGTCATTGGATCCGTCCAGTCCTACATATTCGTCCAGGTTCACAGACTTTACATGGGAAAAATCCAGTATTCCCTCTTCATACATAGCAGCCAGCTGATCGTAGGTACCTACCGGGGAAGAACCGGTAGCAAGTCCAAGGATACAATCCGGTTTGGACAAAATAACACCGGCGATAATGGTAGCTGCAGTACGGCTCAGCTCTTCATAATTCTTAACTTTAATTACTTTCATTTTACCTCTCCTTCTTTGTCAATAAGTGAGTATGATCACTTTAACAAGGTGCAAAAAAATAACGGCATTATCAGAATGCTGTCACATAAAACCCCTGCCCTTGTTCTTTCAGACAATAACAGTATACCCTATATTTAGGTGAAATGCTATAAATATTTCTGCTTTTTTTTGCTTTTTTTGGTGAAAACTGATTGCAAGTTTCGAAAGCTTTTCCTATAATGAATTTATAATATAGAAATTTACCCTGGGGATAAATAAAATGAAAAAAACCTACACTCTGAAAAGGGAACTTACACTTCTGATGATACTGACCTCTGTATGTACTTTACTGTCTGTATGTGCAGCTGTTTTCTATGTCTTTTTCTCTTTCTTCTTTCAGAAAACACAGGAAGATATTGAATATGTACTTCGATATACCAGTCAGCAGTATGAGGCTCATATGCAGTTTATTGAGGATAGTGTGATCGCCATACGTCATAATACGGTACTGGATGACTTTTTTCAGAAAGAAGAATACGACCTGGAGGAAATAGAACCACAGCTTTCTTACAGCATGGAGCTTTTTTCAGAGCGGAATATGGTGGAACGTCAGCTTCCTTTTGTTACTGGAATTTATCTGTTTAATAATGGGAATGAATGTATTTATGAGCACTATTATGCCACCACACTGGCTGCCGGGAGAGAACAGAAGCGAAAATACGAAAACATGCAGCAGGAATTTAAAAGTACCAGTGACCAGTACGCCTGTTTGTCTGATAAAGATGAATTAAATATTTTTTTTAGAATTTATGATGAAAATATGAGGGAAAAAGGAATCGGAGTCGTGCAGATCAGTCAGAGTGCGGTAGCGAAAGTTCTGGAAACGGTACAGCTGTATCATAATGGAGGATGGGCTGTCCTGGATAAAAACGATCAGCTGCTTGCCTCAGAAGGAGCTCAGGAGCTGGTGAAAAAGCTGCAGACCTCTGAGAATTCATGGAATGGAACAAAAGACCTGGCGGGTACGAAGGTGATTGGTTATGGAAATTCCTGTGGATTTGGAGTACGTACAGTGATCTCAGTAGGGTATGGGAATATTTTTTCTATTTTGAAGCCCACTCTTTTTATCGTTCTCGTGGGTCTTATTGTGGTACTGGGAATTGCATTTCTGGTTTCATATGCTATCAGCTACCGTTTCACCAAACCGGTTACCAGGATGATCCAAAGTATACAGGCTTTTGGAAAACCGGATCTGAATGCCAGAATGGAAGATTCCTCTATTCAGGAATTTCATGACATGGGAATCGTGTTTAATGAGATGGCAGACAGGATTGAATATCTGATCACTCAGGTTTACGAAAAAGAAATTGTGGCAGCCCGGTCTCAGGTAAAATATCTGCAGTCCCAGATAAATCCGCATTTCCAGTTTAATATTCTGGCCATGCTGAGTCTGAAAGCGAAAATGGCTGGAAACGAAGAAGTTTACGATGGACTGAATGCTTTTTCCAGACTGATGCAGGGTAAGATATTCCGGGAAAAAGAGATTAAGATAAAGGTAAAAGAGGAACTGGAAATAGTTCAGTTTTATTTATATCTGCAGAAAAGCCGTTACCAGGATAAACTGTCTTATGAGGTGAAGCTTGAAGATGAAAAAATCGGCGAAGATCTGATTCCCCGTCTTCTTATTGAGCCACTGGTGGAAAATGCAGTTTCGCATGGTTTGGAACCAAAGCGTGGAAAAGGAAATCTGCAGGTCCTTTTATATGAAAGGGAAATGCTCTACATCTGGGTAAAAGATGATGGAGTAGGCGTTTGTCGGAATCAGACGAAGGCAGAGGAAAATAAAGAAAAAACTCCTCATACCCATGTGGGCTGGGAAAATACAAAGAAAATGCTCCGGATCCTGTATGGAGATCATTACAAGTTTCAGGTCTGGAGCGAACCGGGAAAGGGAACGGAAATAGAAATTGCAGTTCCAATTGAAAGAGGTGGAAATTATGTGGAAAGTGGTAGCAGCCGATGATGAAGGATACATCAGAGAGGCTTTGCAGAAACTGATAAATTGGGAAAAAATGGACTGTTCTTTGGAGAGCGTAGTCAGTGATGGACAGGAACTATTGGAGAAGATCCGGGGAGAAATGCCGGACATTGTGATCACAGATATACAGATGCCTGGTGTTGACGGATTAGAAGTATGTAAATATGTATACGAAACCTGCCCGGAAACCCAGGTGATCATCCTTACCGCATATTCAGATTTTGAGTATGCCAAACGTGCCATTAAATACAGTGTATGTGAGTATGTGCTTAAGATTTCCATTATAGACGAACTTCCACTGGCAGTGGAAAAAGCAATTGGAAAGCTATCCAGACTGAAAAAGGAGATCGAAATCCAGGAGCATACGAAGGCAGAAGAACCGGAATCACTGCTTGATCAGATTGAACAGTATCTGGAAGAAAATTTTCGCAAAAAGATCACGCTGGATGATATTGCAGATACCCTGCATGTGAACCGCAGCTATCTCAGCCGTTATTATAAGAATAAAACAGGTGTGAATCTGTTTGATGAGATTTTAATGAAACGGGTGGAAAAGGCAAAAGAATATCTGCAGAATACAGAGATGAAGACTTATGAGATTTCAGAAGCGGTAGGAGTGGAAGATGCTGGTTATTTCTCAAAAATGTTTAAAAAGATAACCGGGGTATCACCAAAAGAATTCAGGAAAAGAGAACAACATGAAGAGAAAAATTAGAGGCCTTTTCTTTAGTATCGGAATAGCCGGGAGTCTGATCCTTGGAGGCTGCGGGAAAGAAGAAAAAGAGCCTGTAACTATCACAATGATTCATGCATGGGGCGGAACTGGTGAAGATCATGTAGCTATGAGGGATATTTACGATGGATTTCAGAAGGAGAATCCGGACATTGAGGTGCAGCTGATCTCCATGCCAGGAAGAAAGGAAATGCTGCGTAAGGTGGAGGACATGATCATGGTGGGAGATATGCCGGATGTGATTACCTTCAGCGGTATGGGACAGAATACAACCTATGATTTTATTGTAGAAAATGATATGGCGCTGGATATTATGCCCTATGTGAAAAAAGATGAAGAGTTTGCCTCCAATATTTCCCAGACCAATCTGAACTATTGGACCACAGAAGAAGGGGAGCTGTTTACAGTGTCAGATGTTTTGTCCTTAAGTGGTGGTTATTGGTATAATGAAGATATTCTGCATGCAGCTGGCGTAAGGGAAATTCCCAGGACCTGGGATGCTTTTCGCGGTATGTGCTACAAGATCTGGAAATGGTCGGAGCGTGAGAATAATGAAATTGCTTCGCTTCAGACATCTCCGGAGGGCTATCTTTATTTTATGGATCATATGCTTCTGGAAGAAGGTACAGAAAAGGACAGAAACGATGTCGGTACAATTTCAGAGGTGTTGAAACGGCTGCAGGAAATTTATGTATATTCCACCTCCGAAAATGCAGAATACAGTTATTTGGATGAGACCAGATTGTTCAATGAAGGAAAGCTTGCCATATATGTGAATGGCGTATGGGGCGCTTCCATGATTTCCGAAAACATTAATGCCAAGTATGCACTGCTTCCAACTACATCCGGGAAGAAGCTGTCTTGCGAATCTGCCTGTTTTGGTTATGTGCTTGGAAAAAGTGGAAACGAACAGAAAGAGGAGGCTTCCATCCGGTTCCTGAAATATATGCTAAGCAAGAAGGTGCAGACGCGGATTTTGGAGGAAACAGAGCAGATTCCGGCGAATAAGCAGGTAGTTCTGGATTCTTACGAGAAGGAAATGCCGCGGCTGTTTCAGGCTGCTTCCCTGGTATTAAGTGCAGAGGATAAAATTGAAGTTCCGGATAATCTGTGGACTTATGAACAGAAAGCCTATTTTACAGAAAACATTTTCAGAGAGCTTACCGGTAAAATTTCACCGGAAGCTTTTACCCGGCAGCTGGGTGAAATGAAAATAGATAAATAGGGAAAATAAAGATAAGGAAAATATTGCCGTCAGGTAAATATTTTCCTTATTTTTATTGTGAAAATGTCAATAAATACCTGTAAATTGCAAACGGGATTCATTCAAAAATACCAAAAACAAGGGTAAAATAAGGACAGTTAAAGCAAAGACGTATAATTTATGAAGGAGGATTTTTGTAATGAAGAAAAAAATGGTAAGTGTTTTACTGGCAGCAGCAATGGGGACTACTGCACTGGTTGGATTTGGAACGACTGCTTATGCAGATGATGATGTTCTGGAATTTTACCATGGATATTACCAGGATGAGAGCGAGTGGGCTGCAGCTCAGGTTATGAGGGATATCTATGATGAGTTCGCAAAGGAACATGCTGATGGATCAGTTACATTCAAACCAATCGCTGTAGAAAACAGAGATGACATTGTAAGTGCACAGGTTGCTGGCGGTTCCTTCCCGGATCTGGTAGATGTAGGCGGTGGCGGAGTTCCGCAGGCAGCACTTTCCCAGGATCTGGTATACGATCTGAAACCGTATATCGATGAAAATGGTCTGCAGGATGCAGTTGGTCTTAACTATACACAGCATGATATGGATGGTCATATTTATGCAGTGCATGATCAGATTGAGAGCCGTGGCTTATGGTATAATTCCGATATTTTTGAAAAAGCCGGAATTACAGAGGAGGTGTTTGCAGACTGGGATTCTTTTGGAGAAGCAATGGAAAAAATCCGTGCTCTGGACGAGGATGTGTACGGATACATTGCAGGACAGGGCTCCAGCTATATTGTAAATACGGTCATGGCATCTACTGACGAAGGAAAAGCAATGCTGGAATCTGAACTTACAGAAGATACCATCAATTCTGATGAGTTCGCAAATGCATTTAAGACTGCAGCAAAGCTGGATCAGGACAACGGATCTGAGCACACAACGGATGACAACGGAAACCTTATGGCTGAGTTTAATACAAATGGCAAAGCTGGTGTTCTGTTCAACGGCGTATGGAATGCAAGTGGAATCGACGCATCCCTTA
>ERZ773188.4593-NODE-4593-length-10189-cov-2.458358_pt1 | contig 10189 bp, 10 predicted proteins | sample MGYA00581011_ERZ773188 | MGnify/ENA primary metagenome ERZ773188 (study PRJEB29015, sample SAMEA2737798) | human gut metagenome | biome: human gut; feature: human-associated habitat; material: faeces | place: China | collected 2012 ...
GGTGTCATGCTGTTTAATACAACACCAACGGTTAATCCTAAGAACTTATGGATTTCACCCATCCACTCCGCATCACGCTTTGCCAGATAATCATTAACGGTGACGATGTGGACGCCCTTTCCCTCTAATGCATTTAAATATGCCGGCAGAGTAGAAACGAGGGTCTTTCCTTCACCGGTCTTCATTTCAGCGATACGGCCCTGGTGAAGAATGATGCCACCAATCAGCTGTACGCGGAAATGCTCCATATTCAGAACACGCTTACCTGCCTCACGGACAACCGCAAACGCTTCCGGAAGAAGATCATCCAGCGTCTCTCCTTCGGACAGACGCTTTTTAAACTCCTCGGTCTTTGCCTTCAGCTCTGCATCCGAAAGCTGCTGCATGGATGGACGCAGTTCCTCGATCCTTTTCACCAGAGGCTCTATACGCTTTAACTCTCTTTCACTATGTGTACCGAATACTTTTTGAATCACATTCATATGAAGTACCTATACCTTTCCTGCGATATGACTGTTTGATCCTGGGACTGTCCTGCTGCCTCTTTCGGGAATACGCGAAACAGGAATCCGGCAAAACAGAAAACCGCAAATCTTATTGTAACAGATTTACCCTTTGGATTCAACCGCTAACTTCCTGAATCAGCATTGCAATTTCCTGTCATTAGTGTTATTATTTTAACGATGTGGTTTTACACCTACACGATATTATTTGTTCAGAAAAGAGGATACCAAAATGAGTAAAACATTTGCTGACTTAATTGCAAAAGTCAATGAATGCGGCACCAAGAAAGTTGCTGTAGCAGTTGCTCAGGACTCTGCCGTATTGGAAGCTGTCAAAGTTGCGAAAGAAAGAAGAATTGCCGATGCCATCTTAGTTGGTGATGAAGCAAAGATCCGTGAAATTGCTGCTTCTTTAAATATTGATTTAAACGATTTTGAAATCGTTCATGTAGAGGATGTTACTGAAGCTGCCAGAACTGCTGTCAAGCTCGTTCATGAAGGCAAGGCAGATATGTATATGAAGGGTCTGATCGATACCAAGGGCTTCTTAAAGAGCGTTCTGGATAAGGAAGTTGGTCTGCGTACCGGAAAGCCGTTATCCCACGTCTGTGTATTTGATGTGGAAGGCATTGATCATCTGCTATTCTTAACAGACGTTGCTTTCATCCCTTATCCGACACTGGAGGACAAGGTAAACATCATCCAAAATACCCTTGAAATTACCAGAGCCTGCGGTATCGAGAATCCCAAGGTTGCTCCTTTAGCTGCTGTTGAAGTAGTAAATCCGAAGATGCCGGTTACCGTAGAAGCTGCCGAACTGACCCAGATGAATAAGGAAGGAAAGATCACCGGATGTATCGTAGACGGTCCTTTATCCTTAGACCTTGCCATTGATCCGGAAGCTGCAAAGCATAAGGGTGCAACCGACCGTGCCATCCAGGGTGATGCGGATATTCTTCTGTTCCCTGACATCCATGCCGGAAACCTCGTTTACAAGGCAATGGTACATACCGCCAAGGTCGTTAACGGAAATATCCTTACCGGAACCAAGGCTCCCGTTATTCTGACCTCCCGTTCCGACTCTGTGGAAGTTAAGGTAAACTCCCTTGCTTTAGGTGCTGTTGTTGCCCATTCTTTACAGACAAATGCACAGTAATCATAACTATTCAGAATTCATTAAGGAGGATTCACAAATGTCTATCAAAAGCTTAATTATCAATCCGGGCTCCACCTCCACCAAGATCGGCGTTTTTGAGGATGAGACCCTGCTGTTTGAAGAAACCCTTCGTCATTCTACCGAGGAGATCGCACAGTATGCTTCTATCGTAGATCAGAAGGACTTCCGTAAGAAAATCATCATGGATCACATGAAATTCTTTTCCTTCCAGAAGTGATCTGAGCTGTCTGTCTTTTTCAATACAGTCAATCTGTGCATCGTATCTGTATCCGTGGCATCTAATTGCTTCTTTTACATATTCTGCAATATCACCTTTCCCGGCACTTGGCTCCAATACGGTCTGAATCTTCCTCCAGTCCATGCCTTCACAAATTTTATCAAGTAACGCTTTTGGTGTCGGATAATACTGCATATCCTCTTCATATAATTTCATTTCTCTTTTCTCCTTTTTACGAAAACAGGATTACATGATATACATGTAATCCCGCTATTTTTAACTCCTTATGCTGCTACAAATTTGGCTGGCTGCCAATGGATCAAACGTAACACATTCGCAAATGCATCTGCAAATGCGGTAACTTTGCCAGTTTGATCTGTACAATTTCCTTTGCCATGAAGCTGCACGATTTTTCCATCATTGTATTCCATCGCGAAATACTCCTTATCCGGAGCATTGATCTTTCGGATGAAAAAGATCGAAGTATTGCCATTTGCCACCTTATCAACATAAGTGCTAAGGCAGTTCCCCATTCTGGCTCCTTCGCGCCTGAGTTCATCTGGCGTTTCCGGAACAAATACTTTTAAGCCCTCGCAACCATCCATAAATTTCTGGATGTCTTTATCATTCCGCAACGCCGCTGAGATTTTCTCGGTCGTCTCACGATACGTTTGATCTCTTAATAACCGTTCCTCTTCTTCTCTACGCTCTATTTCCTTTGTTACCATTTCATCAGCAGCGTAGAATTTTTTCGGATACAGCATCTGTTCATTCAAATCACCATACAGTTTTCGCATCAGATACAAGTAATGATCCCACTGCGTAACCATATAACCTATCAGTTCTTGAACTGACCGTTTCTTATCAAACCTTCCGTTTGCAATGTAATATTTTACCTGTTTCTTCAGATAAGAAATCACTTTGCAGATGCTTTCGTCATTGAGATAACGATACCTGTAACTGTCAAAGCCAAATGTTTCCGTATAGATCCGGTACTCCTTATCCGACATTTTAGGCATTGCCTTTAAAAATCGGTAATGCTCTAATGTCGGTGCTTTACTCCAGCGAAGGAATGTCGGATGATCAAACCCAAACATTTTTTCAAGATTTTCGTGGCCAAATGGAAAGTCCTGTAAATAACTCATCATGAGATCTACCACCATTTGATGATACCCTGCCTGTAAAAGCTTTTCATAGGTAGCCGCTCTCTTTCCCTCGTTATCTTTCAGGAAATCCCAAAGCATGTAATGCCACTTGGTATTGTATCTTCCGACATCCTTAAAAAGGTCATCCGTGTAATACGCACACCCCGGCAAATCCGATAATGCATCAGCGACTCCTTTTGGATAGAGATGGGAATATCCACAGAAATATCTTTTCGGAATCCCCATAAACATTTCCGTAAAATAATCCCTGGTTGATGGTTCCCAGTCTTTCCCGCGAAGTTCAGAATAATGTATGGTGCCATCCGGCATGATCCACATTCTTGCAACTTCCTTATTCCACTGGAATGTCATACCTCTTTCCTTGGAGTACGTCCTGTCAAACAACAGATAACGCATCACATACCCACCATCTGTTGTCTTCTGAAGCACCGTTGTCCAGGAAATCGTATCAAGGAACTGCTTCATAATGGTGCGCAACTGCACGGGAACAGGAGCTCCACATTTCGGGCATGTCGTTTGTGCAAGATGCCGGAACGGTTTTACCTTTTTTGGTATCTCCGTTTCCTTTCCACAACAGGTGCAGGTGTATTTGTCTGGTTCCCTGATCAGGAAATGCGGTGCCATCTTATGATTAAATTTCAATGCATCTTTTGGAAGAGGAAGGAGAGTCGCTTCCAAGTTCTTCTCTTTCTGCAGAATCCTTTGTCTGCGAATTTCTCTTTTCTTCTCCCTGCATCGATATTCAAACTCGGTGATGGAATACGGCAGTCCCTTTTCGCCAAAAAACGTTTCGCAATTTTTTTTGGTTTTAAGATCCGCATATCTATCAACCTCAGCACCCATATTCCACAAATGCTCATCCAGCATTTTGTGTGAAAAGCGGTCTAGATCCGGATAGTAATACCAGTAATCGTCTTTGGAATAAAGACCTTTTAATATCACTGCTGCTGTTCCATCCTGAACTCCACAAAAATCTACAATCAGGTATCTTTTATGGTTTACGATCTGGAATTTTGCATTAGCCTTTAACCATACCTTTCTCTTATTAGCTTCTAAATCCAAGGTTTTCTTTATGCAATTTAGATCAGTAATAGTAATAGATGCGAGCTTTTTCTTTGGAAACATACACTCGCCCCCTTACATCAGATCCCAGATTGACATCTGAGAGAAGGCATTGGTTTCCACAGGTTCTTTTTTTTCAGCAGCTTTTGTTTTACTTTCCGTCACCGTCTTTGTCACTTCTGACACGGGTACTGCTTCCTTGACAGCAGAAGTACTTACCGGAGGTTTTTTCTGTGTAAGTTCCTTTTTCTTAACACTTTTTTTGGTGCTCTTCTTTTTAGATGCTGTCTTTTGTGTCACCTCATACCTGGCCTTATATTCATCGGGATTCTCACGTTTCAGTCGTTTCTCATAAGCAAGTTCTTTTTTGATGGCGGCACGATATTTTTCAATATCTCCATCAAAATTCAGCTCTAATTTGATCTGACTTTTCACTTTCACATCTTTGATCTGAGAAAACAGGCTCTTATAGTACTCTTCGGCATCATCGAGCATGAAATATTCTTCAGCAAGCTCCAATGCTTTCTTGTTATCCAGATAACATCCATGCTTCATCTTAAAGCCGTAAGTACCCGCCTTGCTGTAAAAGTAGTCAAATGCTTTCGCATAAGACTTCTGCTCCTGCATGATCGCATCCAACAATTTTCCATTGGATTTACACTTTTCGATGAGACGTGTGATCACAAAATGGGAATCTCCATCCGGAAACTCTTTTGTCTCAGCAAATAGCTTTGAAGTCACCTCATTCATACTGTGAGCAGGGACATATAATTGATCACAGATCTTCTTCCAGAGATCCGTAAGAATCTCACTTTTACTTTTTCTCTCCGTCACTATTGCTGGTAATGTTGTTGTCATATTCTTTTTCCTCCTAACGAAAAGGAGCCATGAATAATCACGACTCCTCTTTCTTTTTATACGGCAGCTTGATAATCAGATACAGCTATTTCATTGTAATAGTTGTAGTAGATCACTCCGTTTTTATCCCGCCAGATGATTCCATCATCTGACACAGATCCATCCGGAAGCTTCCATATCTTCTCCTCATATTTTAAATGCTGCTTCAGGTATTCAACCCGGAGTATTCCAAGTTCTTCCCCACACCTTACCGTAAACGGTTCCACGCCATCTTCGATTAATGTCCTTAGTAAATCTGGCCGCTTTTTCTGATACATCGTTACGATATCCTGCAAGTGTGATTTCTGATCTTCCTCCGGAACATAGGTAAGGGAGATACTGGATACCATGTATCGTTCTCCCTGTTCGCATATCTCCCGCAGTAAGGACTGAAGCTTTTCTTTGAAACGGGAGTACTTTTCCGGTACATCCAGTTCAAAAAAGAAGATCCCTTCTTTTTTGGTGAACCTTTTTACAGTCACACCCATTCCGGTTTTATTTTTCAGCCACTTTTCAGATGTTGCCATCCATTTGGCCAACGTTTCTACCATATTTCTCAATCCTTTCTACGTTTATGCAGGAATATTCACCGGTAAGACGATATATTTATATCCCTCTCCTGAGATTAACACCGGAGCTTTCGGCTTGCTTAAGCCAAATGCGATTTCATCATTATCGATGACCTTGATAATATCGAGGAGGTATCTTGGATTAATCCCAAGCCTTACTGACTCACCGTTATTATTTGCCATAACAGCTTCCTCTAAGGCACCGATCTTTGATTTCAATGAGAGTTTTAAAAGCATCCCTTCATTCTGCATGATCAAAGGAATTTTTTTATCATCCTCCTTGATTAAAAGCAACGCTCGCTCCAGTGACTCGCCAAGACCAGATCTGTCTGTGGTGATCATTGTCGGTACATCTACCTTAATCATCCGATCCACGTTGAAATACTCACCTTCCATGAGTCTTGACATCACCATGGTTTCCTCAAATTCAAAGGAGATATGGTTCTTATCAAAGGAAATTCGAACCTGCTTATCATCCTCTCCACCCATGAGTTTGATTGCTTCTGTGAGAGATTTTGACTTCACAATGAGATTCATATCCAATTCACCAGAAGATAACCGCAATGAATTTTGAGCGATTCGAAAACCATCCAGTGCATTCGCTTTCAAATATCCTTCATGCAATACTAGATTGATTCCGGACATTTTGTCGTTCTCATTTGATGATGCAGCAAACGCCACACCGGAAACCAGTGATTTTAAGTCATTTTCACTTACAAAAAAAGTGTTTTTCTCCTCGATGATCGGCAATTTTGGGAAATCCACTGCATCTTTTCCTGCAATGTCAAATTTGACTTTTCCGCTTGCAATATGCATGTGATAGGTCTCATCTGCAAAAATCACAACCTCATCGTTTGGCATCTTCTTGGCCATTTCATGAAAGAGCTTAAATGGAACCGCAATCAGTCCATGTTCATACACTCTTGCATCTGTTTTCGTCTTGATGCTCATCTCGTCACAATAGCCAGTGATATAGACTTCATCCGTTGATGCATCAATCAGAAGACACTCCAGGATTGGTCTGGTTGTTTTTGCTACTACCGCTTTTCCAGCAGCCGTTACCGCACGTGCGAGATCCGATTTCATGATTGATATTTTCATTGATCCTCCTTCTGCCTTTTCAGGGCAATTAAAAATAAATATTTAGACTATGCCCCTCATTACACTGGTGAGGGGAACATGCGGATTTAGCTCGTTCTTCAGAAGTGACATCTGCCAGTTCTTTCGCGTATTTACCGCATTAAAATTCCGCTCACCTTGTGTCCAAAAAGGTGAGGATCTATATAAAATTCTGATTTAGAATTAATTTTTAAACAAAAAAAGACCGCTAAAATGCGATCTAAAATTAAAAAAAGGGCGAATCCTATATTCACCCTTATCACTTAACTATACTTAACTTAATTACATATAGTTTATCATTTTTAGTTTTTAATTTCAAGTGTTTCCGTATATTGGCTATTCGAATTTTACTGTGGGATATTTTAAAATTCCACATTTTGCAGAATGTTACGAATTTGTGGGATTAGCATTCTCTTCCTTGTCTTTAAAATCATTTATTATTGCAACCACTTCTTCTGTGGTTAATTCTTCCCTATCTGTTAATACACTAGATAAATGCTCAACTAATTTTATATTTGAACTAAGCAGTTCCTTGCTTTCTTGGTAAAAAGCTTTTGATATATCTATAAGTTGAGATTCCAATTCCTTATCTAATAGTGTTTTGCTCATCTCTGAATTAATCATAGTAATATAACCTTTAATCAATTCCGTTGCACTTTTAAAATCTGAATTATCTCCAAGAAAACTACCCATATGATAATGCCCAAATATTAATTCTTCTGCTATTGCCCCTGCGTATTTAACAAGTATCATGCTTTTCACATCTTCTACATTCCCAAATGTATCATATCCTGTTGCCACATTTGGTTTGCAAAGAGAAGCTGTCACAACGATTGTATCTGCGTTTCTTAAATAAGCCATTACTGCATGACCCGCTTCATGAACAGTAACCACCCTTCTTGTATATTCATGTGTTTTTTCTTTATTGCTTATTATAGCTTTTCCAAATGGCTTTGTAACATCACTAGCAGTAGTGGAAGAATGTTCAACGCTCCACATTTTTGCACTAAGCAAATTCAATACTCCTGCCACTGCCAATAATAATGCATGTATTGAACTCACTACACATTTGATATTATCTTTTGTAAATTCCAACTCATTATCATAAAAGAAAAATAATAATAAAGATATGCCACAAGCTAAAATAAAACATTTAATTACGGCTATAAAAATAGCATATATTTTCGATGCCCAATCAGAGTTTCTATTCATTTGTTTTTCCTCTTTTCATTCTTAAATATTACAGCATTCCATTTTCTAATATCTCTTGTAATTGTGGGATTGATACTCCGTAACCCGTTGAAAGAGATTTACTGTAAGACAATAGTTGTATTTACAAGATTTATCCCACATCCTAAATTAATAGCAAAACCACACTAAAGTTCGAATACCCCATATATTTTGTATATCCTAAGCGGCTGGATCAAAAATTTTATTGCAAATACTGCTTCATTCCATGGAGCAATCCTTTGTAAAACATCCTGACTGCTAGGACTGTTTCTTTTTCATCATCTTCCATATCTAGTACTATGCATTTTCTCTTAAGTTTTTCTATATAAGTTTCAGATAGCAGTTCGTTTTCCGGCTCTAACAGCTGTGTGTCGCAATATCGTATCGTATCATTTGTCATAAAATCATATATCGCTGTTTTTATGGACGATTGATTCAGTGAATGGCACTCTGAATCAGTAATTTCCTCAAACAGCAGTACTTCTGCCATTCGAAACCCCCGCACATACTCTCTTTTCATAAGCTGATCCAAATATTTCTCATGGAAACTGATAATTTTCCCGGACCTTAAATCTTCATCCTTTTCAAACTGCTCCATTTTCTTAAAAGATGCCAGAATCTCATCTTCTTTTACACTGTGAAACGGATTTTTTTTGGTTTTTTGTTGTACATGTTCATTACTCCTACTCTGTCTCATTGTTTTATCTGATTTTCACCTGTCTTATAATCTATCTGGATTCCTTTCTGGGCGTTGTAAACGTACACACAAAAAGAGACACCTTCAGTTCCGATTGATTTTGCTTCCATGAGCACGCCACTAGCCAGAAGGTTATCTTCTTCAAATACAGGTGTTACTCGATATAGTACCAATGCTTCCGGATGGTTGTCCAGATAATTTAAAACGACTTTTTCATAATTTAGCATTTCAAGGTTCATCGCCCGCGTGCCGGTTATCAGATTCCGTTTTTCGGCATTTAGGGAAGACAGACTCCAGGCAAGCAGATGGGAACGGTTATACAGATACGCTGGTGCTTCTTCAATGACTTCCGGATATTTATTCTGCACCCAGCCAGAAGGTTTCACATTTCCGATCTCACCTCTTACTTCTCCGTCTTTTGGCATGGTATCAGCCCCTGCTGCCATCATCGCCACACCACAACGGTTTAAGGAATCCAGTTCGGAAAGTTTCATATAGCTTTCGTTCACATTCAACTCATCCTCTGTAAAATAAGGGATATTATCATGAACTACTACGGACTGTATGGTCTCATCCCACTTCGGTATTTCATTCATATAGGCCGCATAATTAGATGAAGTCAGATCTGTGTCCACTGCATTCGAAGTGTAATCATCCCCATTATCCCAGAGCTTTTCAAAACGACTTGCTAACCACCCGGATTTAGTTTCATTTGTCAGGTCTAAATCCGTTCCTCTGCCATGATAGACTGCCCCCAAAATGTTCCAGATAATCAATACGAGCACAGCCAATACAATGTATTTCTTTTTACTTTTATACATTCGCTCCGCTTTCAATTTTCCCTGGTTGTAATATTTGTTGTTATTCTTCATATAAGTCCTCCGTTTCTTATGTATCTGATCAAAATCTATGTTTTTGATTTTGGAAAAAATGTAATAAAAAAACGTCTTACGACGTGAATATGTCAGATTGGGATAGAGTTTCCTATGTAGGATGATCCGTCAGCTCTTGCTTTCATCATTTTATCCTACCCTAGAAACTCTATATCCCTCTGACTCTTAACACTTTGATCTCCTGCGGCTGTGGTTTTTAATCTTCCTCCAGCCTTTTTCTTTTTTCTCTAATCTTTTGAGCAGTAGTTTCTCAAACCAGTCGAGTGACCAGTAGAGAAACATTGCGCTTCCAAAACCGAGAAGCAGTAAGGTTGCATCACTGCATGGCTGCAACAGCCATAACAGAAATGCGACCTCACAAATGATTGTCATTCCGATTGCAAAAATTCGTTCACTCAATTTTTGCAATTTCTTTTTTTCTTTATTCATTTTTCTCCTCCCGCCCCTGATAGGGCTTTCAAAACGCCCTATCACAGATAGGAAGTAACACCTGTTATTTACCAGATCTACTTTTGTTTCCATACCAAACACTGTCCATCAGAAAAACTTTCACAGATGATTCGTAAGATACTAAGAGATCCAATAAAAAACATTTTTATAACACAAAAAGGAAGCTTTCGCTTCCTTTCACTTAAAAAAATGTACAAAAAACCAAGGTA
>ERZ773188.4596-NODE-4596-length-10175-cov-3.060968_pt1 | contig 10175 bp, 10 predicted proteins | sample MGYA00581011_ERZ773188 | MGnify/ENA primary metagenome ERZ773188 (study PRJEB29015, sample SAMEA2737798) | human gut metagenome | biome: human gut; feature: human-associated habitat; material: faeces | place: China | collected 2012 ...
TTCTCCCAAATCATTCTTTTCTGTGAAAAATGTCTTAACCTCACTGTCATCAACACCTAAGAAGATATCAAGCATATTTGCTTCATGTCCGTTTCTTCTAAGACTCTCGCATACTCTGTATCCTGTGACTAATGAAACGTCTCTTTCTGTACTTGTTCCACCTGCTAAAACTACTATTCTCATAATTTCTCCTTTATCTCTGAACTTTTCCACAATATCCACATAGTTATTCACATTTTTTGTTAATTGTAATTTTTTTGTAAAATTGTCAGATAATTGTAATATATTTATATAATCCACATATTCTTATGCAGAATCTGTGCGAATTATTACGGTCTTAAATGGCTTCCTTCATACTTTGTATGTGCCTGTAAAACCTTTCTTAAAGAATCAATTCTTCCAGAAAGTTCGCCTTCTGGAACAACTATCTCCAGTGATTCAGCCATAATATCTATCATTGGATTTGTGAATCTGCTTTTGTATCTTATAAGGACATCAAGCTTTTCCTCATATCCTCTCGCATCTAAAAACTTATCCAGGACGCTGTCCCCTGCAGCAACCTGCTGCTCTGGCTGGGCCAGTGAGTTATCCACACTGTCCTCTTTTAATGTGTATGCTTCATCAATTCTATTGTCTGAATTAACTCTTACTGCCTGTGAATTGTCAGACTGTAAATTGTCAGATATCTCCTGCATCGTCAACGGATCTACCTGCTCAAATCTATATTTCTGTGCTACATCCGGATATTTTACATGATCCACTTCACTCATATGGTCTTACATACACAGCATATTCACCATACATAGCCTGATATACCACCATTTTCTCTTTGGTTTCTGAATGATATGCAACACACTTTACCTGGTAAAGCTTATTCTTAAAATGCTTATAAAATCCGCCTGGTACTAACTGTCTTTCCATCAGTAAACCTCCCTCCAAAAATATACTGTTATTTTATCGCACAATGCCGTCTCTTACAACATTTTTTAAACACTTTGCCAAATGTTTTACACTTTAATAAGTTGTCTGAGTATGGTAGAATATATTTACATTTTATAAGAGGAGCTTACTATGAAACAGATAGATTTACATGTTCATTCCACATGCTCTGACGGAACTGATTCTCCTGCTGTTCTGGTTGATAAGGCAGTCGATAAGGGACTTGCTGCATTTGCTCTTACCGACCATGACACTACCATGGGAGTTAAGGAAGCTCTTTTAGCATGTGAAAATGTTAATAACAAAGGCCACGAACTTGAAGTTATTCCCGGAGTTGAGATAAGTACTAATTATGATAATACTGAGATACATGTTGTCGGGCTTTTTATAGATTATAACGACAATGAATTCAATTCATTCCTTAATAAGCAGTTAAGTTCAAGAGATGAAAGAAATAAGCGGGTATGTGAACGCTTCCAGAATATAGGAATTAATATTACATATGAAGATATGCTAAAGACCTATGGCGATGCGGTAATTACAAGAGCACATTTTGCAGACAGACTTGTTGCAATTGGAGCTGTTGGTGATAGAAATGAAGCGTTTGACAGATATTTAGGTCAGGGAAAGCCTTGTTTTGTGCCAAGAGCCAAAGTTGACCCTGCAGAAGCTATTGAACGTATTCACCAAGCCGGCGGTATTGCAATCTTAGCTCACCCGGTTCTATATCATCTTGGCAATGCCCAGATGAACAAATTGCTTGACCATATGTGCTCTGCCGGACTTGATGGAATTGAAGCCATATATTCAACCTACAAGATGGGTGATGAATTATCAATCAGACGGATTGCTTCTGAAAGAAATCTGCTGATATCCGGCGGTTCTGATTATCATGGTAAGAATAAACCACATATCCAGCTTGGAACCGGCATGGGACATTTATTCGTTCCTTATGAACTGCTTGATAAGATGAAAGATTCCATGCCAATCACCAACACACAGAAGGAGACTTACGATGAATAACAAAATTCCAAAAGCTATACAGCTCTTTTTAACTTTCATAAAAATAGGTGCATTTACTTTTGGAGGCGGTTATGCTATGTTACCACTGATTCAAAAAGAAATTGTTGAGAAGAAGCATTGGATAACTGATAATGATATTCTTGAAATAGTGGCTATCTCCGAGTCAACTCCCGGACCAATTGCAATTAATGCGGCTACTTTTGTTGGCTTTCGTATCTGTGGTTTTTGGGGTGCACTATTTGCAACACTTGGAGTTGTGATACCATCCTACCTGATTATTCTTATTATATCTTTTGTACTTAAAGAATTCCAAAGCATAAAAATCATACAATATGCCTTTAATGGTATCAGAGCTGGTGTACTTGCTCTAATTATCAAAGCTCTCTGGTCAATGTATATTCAATGTCCTAAGAATGTTATTTCCTATATAATTATGGCATGTTCTTTTGTTTTTACTGCCTTACTCAATGTAAATGTGCTTATTGTAATTATCAGCTGTGCAATATTAGGTTTAGTAACATCTATTACCATATTAAGGAGGAAATGTTAATGATTTATCTTGAGCTTTTTTATATTTTCTTAAAAATCGGTGCATTTACCTTTGGCGGTGGTTATGCTATGTTACCATTGATTCAGGATGAAGTTATTGCCCATAATTGGATAGATTCACAGTCACTTATTGATTTTATAGCAGTTAGCGAAAGTACACCCGGACCATTTGCTGTAAATATAGCAACATATGTAGGAGCAGAGGTTGGCGGTATTTTCGGTTCTTTTTGTGCAACACTCGGAGTGATACTCCCATCCTTTATTATCATTCTTATTGTTGCAAAATGTTTTATTCAATTTCAAAAAAGTATAGTCATAAAGGGATGTATGTCAGGATTAAAACCTGCTGTAGTTGGTTTGATTGGTTCTGCTGTAATTTCGATGAGTTCAACCGTTTTCATACCACATGGGTTTAATACTACTGTTTTTACTGATATTTCTTTTTATACAACATTAATTATATTTCTGATATCCGTAGTTTTAGCATTCAAAAAATTAAATCCAATTTTAATTATATGCTTATCCGCAATACTCGGAATAGTTTGCGGATACATATAATTAATTATAACAAAACATCATAAAAGACTCAGATTAACGGTTCTGGATAGTTTAAATTAATGCCTGTATCATTTTTCATCCACAACCTGGAAGATGTAGAATTTCAGATAATAGCTCTCCTGCGCCTCCCACAATATTGGGTGGTCAGGTGACTGTGTTCTGAACTCGACCTGACGGAGCCTTTTATGTACAGCCTTAGCGGCTTCCTTAATAGTCTTGGTAAGAAGCTCCTGTGTCATGAAGTGTGAGCATGAACAGCTTGCAAGATAGCCGCCGTCTTTGACAAGCTTAAGTCCCTTCATATTGATTTCCCTGTAGCCCTTAATTGCGTTCTTTGTAGCTTCCCTCGATTTGGTAAATGCCGGCGGGTCAAGTATTACAACGTCATATTTCTCACCTGCTTCGTTAAGCTTTGGAAGCTCATCCAATACATTTGCACATTTAAAATGTACTGTATCCTCAAGTCCGTTAAGCTTGGCATTGGCTCTCGCCTGTTCAACAGCATATTCTGATATATCAAGTCCAGTAACTTCCTTAGCACCTGCAATTCCTGCATTTAATGCAAATGTACCCATATGGGTAAAACAGTCTAATACCCTCTTGTCCTTGCAAAGCTTCTGCATTGCAAGTCTGTTGTACTTCTGATCAAGAAAGAACCCGGTTTTCTGTCCATTCACAACATCTATCATGTAGTGGACACCATTCTCAACTATCTCAACATTAGTGTCAAATTCATCACCAATAAAGCCCTTTACTCTCTCCATTCCTTCAAGAGTACGGACTTTGGCATCGCTTCTTTCATATACTCCACGGATATCAATGCCTTTTTCATGAAGGATTTCCTTCACTTTTTCGACAATAAGCGACTTAAATCTGTCAATACCTAAAGCAAGCGATTCCACAACAAGCACATCTGAGTACTTATCTATAACAAGCCCCGGCAGAAAATCTGCCTCCCCAAATATAAGACGGCAGGCAGAGGTATCTACTGTGTCAAATCTGTATTCAACCGCAGCCCTTACTCTCTCCTCAATAAATGCCTCATCAACAACATCAGTGTGTCTTGCGAGCATTCTTACTGTAATCTTGGATTTTCTGTTAATAAATCCGATTCCCATGAAATAATCATCAAAATCAAGCACCTCAACAAGATGTCCATCAATTATTCCGTCAGACATCCATTCAATTTCGTTATCATATACCCAGGCACCGCCTGCCTTTAATGTTCTTCCTTCACCTTTTCTTAATCGTATCTTTCCGCATACGCTGAATAAATCTTCCATTCTGTTCCTTCCTGCCAGATTTTTCTGACATGTATCATAATTATTCATAATATATTAATCCGTTGACGGATTACCAAGAAAATAAAACATACATACTCCTGCAACCGTAATAAGAAGCGACACGAGCTTAATCCATGAAAATGTAGTCTTCTCACTTCCAAACAGCCCGAAAAGTCCCAGCAGATACGAAACAATTATCTGCGCAACTACAATCGTAACCTCCGCTTTAGCAATTCCAAGACCACTTATACTTTTTATAACTGTAAATGTTATAAATGCACCTATCACACCTCCAAGAAGTGTAATCTTGTTATCAACCTTAAACAGCTTCATGATATCAGGTCTTCCGTCAATTACCCACATAATCGCACAAGTCGCCAGTGCTGTCAACTGCACAAACATTGCCGTAACCCACACACTGCTTGCTTTTGTAACATTTGTATTAAATGCGCCCTGTAAACTCATAAGTGCACCTGATATTATTGCAATCAAAAATCCTGCCATTAACTAACCTCCCCATTAATCTGCATAGGATAATTATTAGTTAATAACAGGATATTTATTCATAATGTTATTTAGTACTCTGCGTACTGTTTTCATTATTATTTTTAGTTGTTTTTTCTATTGTTGTTGCAAATGTACTGTAAGCTGTATCAACATTTCCACCATCATATACCTGATGAAGCATAATCTCATATCTCATATACACTTCTCCTACTCCGATATATTTAGCTTTTACAACAGAGTCAGAATAAATCTGGTGTAACTTCTGGTAGCTTTCTGCTCTCTTAACCTTTAAATCCGCCCTTGCACAGCTTTTCTTAGCCATGTTCCCAAGATAATCTGCATAATCATAAGAAATTGCTCTTGCAACAGCCTTGGATGCATCTACATTCTTAGTGTACGGATTAACTACTGCCATCGTAGTAACAGACATTGCCTTAGAATCAAGGTCATCTCCCATTGAAGGATACTCACATATTCCATAATCTACATCTGTAACATTAATCTCTGCAAGACTGTCTGCATCTAGCACCGTATAGAGCATATTCCCAGTAGAAAACAGATCCGCACATTCTTTAAGACTTACTGTATTTCTGTCAATACCAAATGCATCTTTTAACTGAGCGTACTTAGTAAGAACCTTCTTAATCTTTTCCTCATTAAGAGATACCTCAGCCCTGTTCTCTGCATTAACTCCGCCTATATTAATATAGGCTCCTGCTGCTGCATAATTAAGGAACATTGAATCAGGATCCCATTCAAACACCATTGAAACATCCTGATTCTCATCTGTAATCTGGTAATTATCACTTATATTACGAATCTGGTCTATAGTATCAACTGCTTCTGCATATTTCTTATTATATACAAGAAATGAAGTGTTGAACGACACCGGGTAACCATATAACTTACCACCATACGAACATGCAGTCATTGCAGCCTTACCATACACATTCTCATTATAGACTTCAGGATACATATCATTCTCAGAGGTAAGACCTGAAAGATAAGCCTTCTCCATCTCTTCTGATGACAAAAAATATATATCACACGCATTGTCGTTTCTGACCGATTCGTCATATATATAAGTAATATATGAATCAGCCTCAATATATACAGGCTTAACAGTCACCAGTTCATTAGATTTCTTAAATTGTCTGGCAACGAATTCAAGATAAGACTCATATGCACTGTCATTATACCAGACATTAACTGTAATAGGTCCACTAAGATTAAGCTTCTTCGCAGCCTGTGTCCTGTCATCTTTATTACCACAGCCTGCAAAGACTGTCAGCATGGTAACAATCAGCATCATACTGATAAATCTTCTTAATTTCATAAAGTAAACTCCTGATTCTATAAGGATTTCTTAAGCTTAGCTATGCATTCATCTACATCTGCCTTAGTGATTACAAGTGGTGGAACAAATCTTATAACATTAGTTCCTGCTGAGAACAGAATAAGTCCATTATCAAGTGCTTTGGCAATTACGTCCTTAGGATTAACTGATAACTCAAGTCCCTGCATAAGACCCATTCCTCGTCTCTCGACAACAACATCTATTGTCTCAACAAGCTCATCAAGCTTTTCTTCAAAGTAAGCAGATACTTCCTTGACATTATCTAATACATGCTGCTTCTCAAAAAGTTCGAACACCTTGGTTGCTGCTGCACATGCAAGTGGATTACCACCGTATGTTGTTCCATGGTCTCCTGGAACCAATGCCTTCGCAACTTCCTCTGTCGCTGCAAATGCACCTACTGGAACTCCACAGCCAAGAGCCTTGGCAACTGTAAGGATATCAGGCTTAACGCCATACTGCTGGAATGCGAACATACTTCCTGTTCTTCCCATTCCGCACTGAATCTCATCAAGTATAAGAAGAATTCCCTTCTCATCACATAGCTTTCTTACACCTTCAATAAATTCTTTAGTAGCAGGATAAATTCCTCCTTCACCCTGTACTGTCTCAAATATTATAGCACAAGTTTTGTCATTAACAAGTTCCTTTACACTGTCAAGGTCGTTATACTGTGCAAACTTAATTCCCGGTATCATAGGTCCAAATGCTTCCTGATAATGCTTATTACCAGTTACAGCAAGTGCTCCCATACTTCTTCCATGGAATGAATGCTGCATTGCAATAATCTCTGCATCAGCCTTTCCGTTCTTGACATAATAATATTTCTTTGCAAGCTTGACTGCACCTTCAATAGCCTCTGTTCCACTGTTAGTAAAGAATACTCTGTCCATTCCTGAAGCCTTTGTAAGTGCAGTTGCAGCCTCTACAGCCGGTTCATTATAGAAATAATTAGATGTGTGTATAAGCTTATCAATCTGTGCCTTTAATGCATCATTATATTCCTTATTGTTATAACCAAGTGCAAATACTGCTATACCTGCTCCAAAATCAAGATATTCTTTACCATCTGTATCGTAAAGTCTTACTCCGTCACCCTTATCAAGTACTATCTGGTAACGGTTGTATGTATGAATCAGCTTCTCTTCTGCTGTTTCTATAATCTGCTGTGTATCCATGATTACTCTCACTTTCCTATTCTTATGAGCACACATTTTCACATGAGCCAATATAATATTATAACCTCAAAGCTTACGGTTCGCAATTATTTATCTGAATCAAAGAATTTTTCTGCATCATCTGAAAGAATAGCTGTACCAACACCCTTGTTAGTAAATATTTCAAGAAGAAGGCAGTGTGGAATTCTTCCATCAAGAATATGTACTCTTGATACACCATGCTCAATAGCATCTATACAGTTATTAAGCTTAGGAAGCATACCGCCGCCGATTGTTCCGCTCTCTAAAAGTGTTCTCGCCTCTGAAGTAGAAAGCTCAGATATAAGTGAATCCTTATCGTCAAAATCCTTATATACACCTTCGATATCTGTTAAGAATGCAAGCTTCTCAGCATTGACAGCTCTTGCAATTGCACATGCTGCGTCATCTGCATTAATATTATATGCATGGAAATCATCATCATATCCGATAGGACATATTACCGGTAAGAAATCGTCCTTAAGCAATGAATCAAGAAGTGTTGTATCAACATCTGTTACTTCTCCAACATATCCTATGTCCTCACCCTTAGAATACTTCTTCTCAACCTTTAACATGCCGCCATCCTTACCACTGATGCCGCATGCCTTAACTCCAAGCTGCTCAATCATTGACACAAGACTCTTATTAACCTTGTTAAGAACCATCTCGGCAATCTCCATTGTTGGCTCGTCTGTAACTCTTAAACCATTCTTGAATTCAGGTGTCATGCCTGACTTTTCAACCCATTTGCTGATTTCCTTGCCACCGCCGTGAACGATGATTGGCTTAAAACCAACAAGTTTAAGAAGAACTACGTCCTGAATAACTTTTCTCTTAAGTTCTTCATCTACCATGGCACTTCCGCCGTACTTAACTACAATTATCTTTCTGTTAAATTTCTGGATATAAGGAAGTGCCTCAACAAGCACCTGTGCCTTCATAAGTTCCTCTGTCATATCTTTTGCGCTCATAATAATCTCCATTTCATATTTATTCAGATATACTTGCTTTAAAATGCTGTGTCAGATTAGCTTCTGTAATCAGCATTTATCTTGACATAATCAAATGTAAGGTCACAGCCCCATGCTGTAGCGCTTGCATCGCCCTGCTTAACATCCGCAATAGCAATTACAGGATTCTGTGAAAGTATTTCTGTTGCTTTCTCCTCGCTGTAATCTGTAGCAGTTCCATCTTTAACAATCTGAAGCTCACCTGCTGAACTCTTAAAGAAGATATCAACCTTCTCAGGGTCAAAGTCTGCACCAGAATATCCCATTGCACAGAGAATTCTTCCCCAGTTGGCGTCATGTCCGAATATTGCTGCCTTGGTAAGACTTGATGTAACAATTGACTTAGCAAGTGTCTTGGCTTCTGCCTTAGTTGTTGCACCCTTTACCTGAACCTCGAAAAGACATGTACAGCCTTCGCCGTCACCTGCAATCATCTTGGAAAGCTCTGTAAATACATAGCTTAAGCCTTCATAGAAAGCATTATAATCAGCACCCTCTTCTGTAATCTTCTTGTTGCCAGCCATTCCGTTAGCAAGAACAAGAGCTGTATCATTAGTTGATGTATCTCCATCAACTGATATCATGTTAAATGAATCATCAACAATTGCACTTGTCATCTTCTGAAGAAGTGCCTTGTCAATATCACAGTCTGTTGTTATGTAGCAGAGCATTGTTGCCATGTTAGGATGAATCATTCCTGCACCCTTACACATACCACCGATAGTAACAGGAGTTCCATCAATATCTACTGTAATAGAAACTTCCTTAGGTCTTGTATCTGTAGTCATGATAGCCTTAGCTGCACCATGTCCGTTTTCAGGATTTGATGAAAGTGTCTTAGCCATTGCCTCGATACCTGACTTAATCTTATCCATTGGAAGATTTGCGCCGATAACACCTGTTGAGCAGATTAAAACATTTTCAGGATTACATGGAATGTTCTTTGCAACAACTTCTGCTGTATCCTTACAGTCCTGTAAACCCTTTTCTCCTGTACATGCATTTGCAACACCTGCGTTAACTACGATTGCGTTAAAGCATGGTGAAGTTTGGATTAATCCTCTGTCCCACTGAACAGGAGCTGCGAAAACTCTGTTTCTTGTAAATGTACCAGCTGCGATACATGATGTCTCAGAGTAAATAAGCGCCATATCGAGAGCATTGTTCTTCTTAATACCTGCACTTGTGTATGCAGCTTCGAATCCCTTAGGGGCAAGAATTCCCTTAGCTACTCCTGTTTCGTTATTCATTTCCATTTAATCACCTCTATGATAAAAATCTAAAATAATCTTTTTTATATAATTAACATTCTTTAAATATTCTACTACTAATTGATATTTATAGAATAGCCTATGTATTAAACAATAGAAGGAACAAAGTTAAGTCCTGTGTCTTCCTTCAATCCGAATAAAATATTCATGTTCTGAACAGCCTGTCCTGCAGCACCCTTAACGATGTTGTCGAGAGTACCAATCATAATGAGTCTGTTAGTTCTCTTTTCAATGAAGAAGTTAACATCCACATAGTTAGAACCCTTTGTAAATCTTGTTTCAGGAACAACACCTTTATCAAGAACACGGACAAACTTCTCATCCTTATAATATTTATTGTAAATATCTCTGATTTCTTCTTCAGAAATGTCCTTAGAAAGATTTGCATAGCATGTTGCTATAATTCCTCTGTTCATTGGAACAAGGTGAGGAGTAAATATAAGCTTAATATCTAGACCACATGCATATCCAAGCTGCTC
>ERZ773188.4599-NODE-4599-length-10169-cov-4.678960_pt1 | contig 10169 bp, 11 predicted proteins | sample MGYA00581011_ERZ773188 | MGnify/ENA primary metagenome ERZ773188 (study PRJEB29015, sample SAMEA2737798) | human gut metagenome | biome: human gut; feature: human-associated habitat; material: faeces | place: China | collected 2012 ...
AACCCTCACATACGGAGTCAGAGTCCGCTGTGCTACCATTACACAATCCCGCTATGTTCGCTTGACGAACATTTGTTATTATACCAGCGGTTTTGCATTTGTCAAGAACTAATTGCCAATTTTCCGGATTTTTTTCATTTTGGTGCCGCGGGCTGTTTTTGGCCTGCGTTTCAGCGGCGAAGGTATGCGGATGGCGCGGGCGGGAAAGCGGCTTGCGCGAGGAGCGGCGGGAGACCGGAGCGCGGCTTGGCTGTTTCGGCGGAAGGAAAATCGGCAAATTTTACGGATTTGGTGAAAATGCCGATTCCCTTTTGCACTTTAAGCTGCTATACTGCATACATCAAGGCTTCCGAGAGGAGCACAGACCATGACCGTAATGAACCGCAGTGCTGAATACCGCTACTTTAGCTTTACCTATTTTATGGGTAAGGCTTATTCTGGTTTGGCTGAAAGCAAGCGCGTGTAAGAACGGATCCTTTGTCGGAATGACCGTAAATGCATGACGAACCGCAGCCGGACCGGCTGCGGTTTTTTTCATCGCTTAAGGAGGAATTTTACCATGATCGTCGTACTCAAGCACAATCCGAATCCCGAGCAGCTGCAGAGCCTGATCACATGGCTGCAGGAAAAGGGCATCATCATTCACACCAGCATCGGCGAGGGCAATATGCTCCTCGGCCTGGTGGGCGACACCTCGAAGATAGACGCCGATCTCATTTCCGCGCTGGACATCGTCGAGGACGTCAAGCGTGTGCAGGAGCCGTATAAGAACGCCAACCGCAAGTTCCATCCCGAGGATACCGTCGTCAAGGTCGGCAATACGCAGATCGGCGGCGGCAATCTCACGCTCATGGCCGGCCCCTGCTCGGTGGAATCCGAGGAGCAGGTGGTCGCCATCGCGAAGGCGGTCAAGGCCAGCGGCGCGACGATGCTGCGCGGCGGCGCGTTCAAGCCCCGCACCTCGCCCTATTCCTTCCAGGGCCTCGGCGAGGTCGGCCTGCGCTACCTCGAGATCGCCAAGGAGGAGACGGGGCTGCCCATCGTCACCGAGCTGATGGACCTCAGCCAGCTTCCGCTCTTCAAGAATGTGGACGTCATTCAGATCGGCGCGCGCAATATGCAGAACTTCGACCTTTTGAAGGCTGTGGGCCGTCAGGAAAAGCCCGTGATGATCAAGCGCGGTATGTCCGCGACCTACGAGGAATGGCTGATGAGCGCGGAGTACGTCATGGCCGGCGGCAACGAGAACGTCATTCTCTGCGAGCGCGGCGTGCGCACCTTTGAGACCTACACCCGCAATACGCTCGATCTTGCGGCGATCCCCGTGCTGCGCAAGCTGACGCACCTGCCCATCATCGTCGACCCCAGCCACGCCACCGGCAAGAGCTGGCTGGTCGACCCGCTGGCGATGGGCGCGGTGGCGACCGGCTGCGATGGCCTGCTCATCGAGGTCCACAACGACCCCGCACACGCGCTGTGCGACGGCCCGCAGTCCCTGAAGCCCGAGCAGTTCGACGCGCTGGCAAAGAAGCTGCTTCGACTGAAGGAATTTGTCAAGACGATAGAGGAGTAAGACTATGACAGTCGGCATTGTCGGCCTCGGCCTCATCGGAGGCTCGATGGCCAAGAGCATCAAGGCGCGCACCGCGCACACCGTGTTCGGCTGCGATCTCGATCAGGAGACCATGATGATGGCGCGTATGTGCGGCGCCATCGACGCGCCGCTGACGGCGGAAAATTTGAAGGATTGCGACCTTGTGCTGGTCGCCATCCGCCCCGCCGCCGCGGTAAAATGGGTGAAGGAGCACGCGGAGGGTATCCGCCGGGACGCGATCCTTGTGGACCTGTGCGGCGTGAAGCGCGCGGTGGTGCGCGAACTCGCGCCTGTCGCCGAGCGGTACGGCTTCGCCTACATCGGCGGACACCCGATGGCGGGCCGCGAGCGCGGCGGCTTTACCGCCGCGACGGACAGCCTGTATGTGGGCGCGTCCATGATCCTTACGCCGGACAAGCGCACGGATATGCAGCTGCTTGAAACGCTCAAGGCGTTTTTCCTCGATATCGGCTTTGCGAGCCTGACCTTCTCCGATCCCGAGGAGCATGACCGCATCATCGCCTTTACCTCGCAGCTCGCGCACATCGTCTCGAGCGCCTACGTCAAGTCGCCCGAGGCGCAGAAGCGCCGCGGCTTCTCCGCCGGCAGCTTTCAGGATATGACGCGCGTGGCGCGGCTCGACGAGGATATGTGGACGGAGCTGTTTCTGGACGACGCGGACTATCTGACGGACGAGCTGGATATCCTCATCGGACATTTGCAGGAGTATGCCGACGCGCTGAAAAGCAAGGACGCCGAGCACCTGCGCGCGCTGCTGCGCGACGGCCGCGAGAAGAAGGCCACCGCGGGCGGCAACTGAAAATCAACGAAGATCGACCGGGGAGGGAAGAGCTATGTCCTCTGTTCAGACCATTGAAGTCCATACCGCGCCGGCCTATGAGGTCACCATCGGCGCGGGACTGCTGCGGGAGTGCGGCGCACGGCTGAAGACCGTGCTGGGCGGCTGTCGCATCGCGGTCGCCGCCGACAGCAATGTGGCTCCGCTTTATCTTGAAACGGTTTGCGCGAGCCTGCGCGACGCCGGGTTTGCCGTCTGCTCCTATGTGTTCCCGGCGGGGGAGGCGCATAAGAATTTCACGACGCTCTCCGCCATTTTGGAGTTTCTGGCCGAGTCCCAGCTCACGCGCACGGACTGCGTGGCGGCGCTCGGCGGCGGCGTGACCGGCGACATGGCGGGCTTCGCCGCGGCCTCGTACCTGCGCGGCATCCGCTATGTGCAGCTGCCGACCACACTGCTCTCCGCTGTGGATTCCTCCGTCGGCGGCAAGACGGCCATCGACCTTGCGGCGGGGAAGAACCTTGCGGGCGCGTTTTTGCAGCCCGCTGCCGTGCTGTGCGACACGGACTGTCTGAGATCCCTGCCCGCCGCCGTCTTTGCCGACGGCGCGGCGGAGGCCATCAAGACCGGTGTGCTGAGCGGCGAGACGCTGTTTTCCCTCTTTGAGAACGGCACGCTCACCGACGCGCCCGCCGAGATCATTGCCCGCTGCATCCGCTACAAGGCGGGCGTGGTCGAGCGCGACGAAAAGGAGCGGGGCGAGCGGCGCAAGCTGAACCTCGGACACACCGTCGGTCATGCCATCGAAAAGTGCAGCGGCTATGCCATGCCGCACGGCCACGCCGTCGCGGCGGGACTTGCCGTCATGGCGCGCGCCTCCGAACGGCTCGGTTGGGCCGAGCCGGGGGTGTCCGCGCGCATCGCGGCGTGTCTGGAGAAGAACGGCCTGCCGACCGGCACGGACTATCCCGCCGAGGCGCTGGCGAAAGCCGCGCTGGCGGACAAGAAGCGCAGCGGGGACAGCATCACCATCGTTGTGCCGAAGGCCATCGGCGATTGCGAGCTGAAAAGGATCCCGGTGACGGAGCTTCTGCCCATCATCGCCGCCGGACTGGGGGGATTGAGGATGGATGTTCGTATCCGACCGCACGCCCTCGCGGGCGCGGTCACGCCGCCGCCGAGCAAGTCGATGGCGCACCGCCTGCTGCTGGCCGCCGCGCTCGCGGACGGTGTGAGCACGGTCAAGAATGTCGCGCTCTCGCAGGACATCGAGGCGACGCTGCGCTGCATGGCGGCGCTCGGCGCAAGTTGGGAGCGGACAGATAAAAGTACCCTCCGCGTGACCGGCATTGGCGGCAAGAGAAAACCCTTTCCGGAGCTTCCGCGCTTTGACTGCGGCGAGTCCGGCTCGACGCTGCGCTTTCTCATTCCCATCGCGCTGGCGGTCGCGGGCGGGGGCGTGTTCACCGGCCGCGGGCGGCTGATGGAGCGCCCGCAGAAGCCGTATTTTGACCTCTTTGACGAAAAAGACATTTCCTATGAACAGACCGCCGGTGCGCTTACCGTGCGCGGTACGCTGACGCCGGGGGAGTACCGGCTGGCGGGCAACGTCTCGAGCCAGTTTTTCACGGGGCTGCTTTTTGCGCTGCCGCTGCTCGGCGGCGGCTCGACGCTGGTATCGACCACGCGGCTCGAGAGCCGCGACTATGTCGCCATGACGCGCGACGCGCTCGCGCGGGCCGGCGTGAGGGTAGACGGAGAAGCGGAACGCTTTGCCGTGCCGCCGTCGGTCTACCGCTCCTTTGACGCGGCGGTGGAGGCCGACTGGTCGCAGGCGGGCTTCTGGTACGCCGCGCGTTTTCTTGGAAACCGCGTTGAGCTGCGCGGATTGAACGAAGCCTCCGCGCAGGGCGACCGCGTAGTCGCCGCGCTCTATGAGCGATTCAAGCCGGCGGGGGAGCAGAGCGTGGACGTGTCCGACTGCCCCGATCTGCTGCCGCCGCTGGCGGTGATGGCTGCGCGGCGGAATGGCACGACGCATTTTGTCAACGCGGCCCGGCTCCGCATGAAGGAAAGCGACCGCCTGACGACGACCGCCGCGCTGCTGCGTGCGCTCGGCGTTCCGGCAGAGGAGACGGCGGACAGCCTGACCGTCCGCGGCGTGCCGTCCTTTTCCGGCGGCACGGTGGACGGCGCGAACGACCATCGCATCGTGATGGCGGCGGCGGCCGCCGCGACCGCCGCCGCAGCTCCGGTCACCGTTACAGGCGCGGAGGCGGTGCGGAAATCCTATCCCTCCTTCTGGGAGGAATACAAACGACTGGGAGGTAGCTTCGATGTCCTCTGAATTCGGAAGAACGCTGCGCGTCGGCGTGTTCGGACAGTCACACGGAGCCGCGATCGGCGTGAGCATCGATGGCCTGCCCGCGGGCGAGCGCATTGATCTTGCGGAGCTGCAGGCCTTTCTGGATCGGCGCAAACCCGGAAAAAGCCCGCTTTCGACCGCGCGGAAGGAAGCCGACGCGCCGGAATTCCTCTCCGGTCTGCGCGACGGCGTGACCTGCGGCTCGCCGCTGTGCGCGGTCATTTACAACAGCAACCAGCACTCCTCGGATTACGCGGAGCTGGCCGACAAGCCGCGCCCCTCGCACGCGGATTATACCGCGTGGGTCAAATGGGGCGGGCAGGCGGATATGCGCGGCGGCGGGCATTTTTCCGGCCGCTTGACGGCGCCGCTGTGCATCGCCGGCGGCATCGCCAAGCAGATCCTTGCGCGGCACGGCGTATTTGTCGGCGCGCACCTTGCCGCCGTGGGAGCGGAGGACGACGAAGCCTTCCCGCTCTACCCGACCGACGAGCTGTTCCGCGCCGTGGCGGCGAAGCCGTTCCCGACCATTTCCGACGCGGCGGGCGAGCGGATGCAGCGTCTTATTTTGTCGGCGCGTGAGGCGCAGGATTCCGTCGGCGGCATCGTGGAATGTGCCGCCATCGGGCTGCCTGCCGGTCTCGGCGACCCAATGTTCGACGGCATCGAAAACCGCCTTGCCTCGGCGCTGTTCGGCATCCCTGCCGTCAAGGGCGTGGAGTTCGGCGCGGGCTTCGACGCTTCGCGCCTGCGCGGAAGCGAAAACAACGACGCTTTCCGCGTGGAGGACGGCCGCATCGTCACGGAGACGAATCGCTCCGGCGGCATCCTCGGCGGCATCACCACCGGTATGCCGCTCACGCTGCGCGTCGGCATCAAGCCGACGCCGTCCATCGGCAGACCGCAGAAAACGGTCTCGCTCGCGCGGATGGAAAACACCGAGCTGACTATCCGGGGCCGTCACGACCCCTGCATCGCGCACCGCGCCGTGCCCGTCGTTGAGGCGGTGACGGCCTGCGTGCTTTTAGACTTACTGTTGGAGGAACATCATGGAACTTTCTGAGATCCGCACCCGCATCGACGCCGTGGACGATCAGCTCTTGAAGCTCTTTCTTGAGCGTATGGAGCTGGCTGAGGAGGTCGCGGCCTACAAGAACGAGCACCATCTGCCCATTCTGAACAAGCAGCGCGAGCGCGAAATTCTTGCCAAGGTAACAGCCAAGGCCGGTGACAAGGAGCGCTACGCCTATCACCTCTACTCCACGCTCTTTGAGCTGGCGCGCTCGCGGCAGGCGGAGCTGGTGGATCTGCCGACCAGAGTGGCTGAGCGGGTGGAAAAGTCCCTCGCCGCGGGCGGCCCGGTCTTCCCACAGACGGGTCTTGTCGCCTGTCAGGGCGTGGAGGGCGCGAACTCGCAGGTCGCCTGCGACCGCCTGCTGCCGCGCGGCAGCATCCTGTATGTCAAGACCTTTGACGCGGTGGTGTCCGCGGTGGAGTCGGGCCTGTGCAAATTCGGCGTGCTGCCCATTGAAAACAGCTCCAACGGCTCGGTGCGCGCGGTCTACTCGCTGCTTCAGCAGCATCAGCTCTCCGTGGTGCGCTCCACGAGACTCTGCATCCGCCATGAGCTTTTGGCTATGCCGGGTGTAAAGTTAGAGGACATTACAGAAATATACTCCCATCAGCAGGCCATCGGTCAATGCAGCAGGTTCCTCAGCAGCCTTTCCGGCGTGCGGGTGATCCCCTGCGGCAACACGGCGGAGGCGGCGAAGCTGGTCGCCGAGAGCGGCAGCCGTCACGCGGCCGCCATCTCCTCGCATCCCTGCGCCGCGCTTTACGGCCTTGAATGTGTGAGCGACAAAATTCAGGACAGCGAGAATAATTACACGCGCTTTTTCTGCGTGGCGAAGGACCCCGTCATCTACGCCGGCGCGAACCGCATCAGCCTTATCCTTTCGTTCGAGAATAAGCCCGGCGCGCTCTATGAGATCCTCTCCAAGCTCGCGGCGCTGGACATCAACATGACTAAGCTCGAATCCTGCCCCGTGGCGGGGAGCGATTTTGAGTTTGTGTTCTTCCTTGAGCTGGAGGCAAGCGTGCAGGACCCGAGCGTGCTTGCTATGCTTGAGGAAATGGAGCGCAGCTGCGCGGAGTTTGTATTCCTCGGAAACTACGCCGAGGTGTGAACGATGGGGGAGAAGGTTTACGGACTTCTGGGACGAAAGCTCGGTCACAGCTGGTCGGCGCCCATTCACGCCGCGCTCGGCTGCGCGGACTATCGCCTCATCGAGCTGGAGCCGGAGGAGCTGGGCGCGTTCCTCGCGCGGGAGGACATCGGCGGGCTGAACGTCACCATTCCCTACAAGCGCGACGTGATGGCGTACTGCGATGTGCTCGACCCGATGGCGGAGGCCATCGGCAGCGTCAACACGCTCGTGCGCCGCGCGGACGGAACGGTCGAGACCATCCGCACGGGCGAGGTCTCCGTGCGCGGTCTATACGGCTATGTGGAATAAAAAAGGAGACGCTATGGCAAAGAGACTCTGGGAACTGTTTTATACCTTCGCCAAGGTCGGCGTGATGACCTTCGGCGGCGGCTACGCGATGCTGCCCATTTTGCAGCGCGAGGTCGTGGAGAATAAGGGATGGGCGACGGAGGAGGAGCTGGCGGACTGGTTCGCCATCGGCCAGTGCACCCCGGGCGTCATCGCGGTGAACACCGCGACCTTTGCGGGACGCAAGGTGCTCGGCAATATCGGCGGCGTGGCGGCTACCCTCGGCGTCGTGTTTCCCTCGCTCATTATTATATCCCTCCTCGCCGGCGTTATCACGACCTTTGCCGAGGTCGCTTGGGTCAAAAACGCCTTCGCGGGCATCCGTGTGTGCGTGTGCGTGCTGATCTTTAACGCGGTGGTGAAGCTGTGGAAGAAGTCGGTCGTCGATAAAAAGACGCTGGCGCTCTACGCGCTCATTCTGCTCGCGTCGCTGCTCACCGACCTCTCGCCGGTGATCTTCGTGCTGTTCGCGGCGGTCAGCGGCATTGTGCTGCAGGTCGCGCTCAAGAAAGGCGGTGAGGCGGAATGATGCTCTATTTACAGCTCTTCTGGGAATTTTTCAAGACCGGCCTTTTCGCCATCGGCGGCGGCATGGCCACACTTCCGTTCCTCTACGATATGGCGGATAAGACCGGCTGGTTCACCCGCGCGCAGCTCGCGGACATGATCGCCGTGTCCGAGTCCACCCCCGGCCCCATCGGCGTCAACATGGCGACCTACGTCGGCTTCCTGACCGGGGGCGTGCCCGGCGCGGTGACGGCGACCGTCGGCCTCATTGCGCCGAGCGTCATTGTGATCCTCATCGTCGCGGCTTTCCTGCAGGCGTTCCGCGACAGTAAGTACGTCGCGGGTGCGTTCTACGGCCTGCGTCCCGCGTCCACCGCGCTCATCACGGCGGCGGGACTTGTCGTCGTGCGCGAGACCTTCTGGCTCACCGGCGGCGTGCTCTTCTGGCAGGGGATCGTCCTTGCCGCCGTGCTGCTCGTGCTCACGCGCTGGGTCAAGCAGACGAAGAACTGGCACCCCATCGTGTTCATCGGCCTCTCCGCCCTCGTGGGCGTGGTGTTCCGCTTTGCGGGCGCGTAAATGCAAAAAGAAAAAGCAGCCGGCCGGCTGCTTTTTTTGCTGTGTGCCTTGCTCAGTCCTCGCTCGCGATGTGGCTGGCGATGCGCTGCATGATCATGTCGAGCGCGACGAGGTTGTGCCCGCCCTCGAGCACGATGATGTCCGCGTACTTGCGGCTCGGCTCAACGTACTGCTCGTGCATGGGCTTGACGGTCGTGAGGTACTGCGTGATGACGCTCTCGAGCGTGCGGCCGCGGTCGCGGATGTCGCGCAGGGCGCGGCGCAGGATGCGCACGTCGGCGTCGGTCTCGACGAAAATTTTAATGTCGAACATATCGCGCAGGGTCGGGTCCTGGAAAATGAGGATGCCCTCGACGATGATGACCTTGGTGGGGAAGACCTCAACGGTCTCGTCCGTGCGGTTGTGGTCCACATAGGAGTAGACGGGGCATTGGATGCTGCGGCCCGCCTTGAGCGCCTTGAGGTGCTCAACGAGCAGGCTCGTTTCAAAGGCGTCGGGATGGTCGTAGTTGACCTTGGAGCGCTCCTCGTAGGTCTTGCCGTCCTGCCGCTTATAATAGCTGTCGTGTCCGATGACGGTGACGGCGTCGCCGAAATGCTCCTTGAGATGGCGCGTGAGCGTGGTCTTGCCGGAGCCGGTGCCGCCGGCGATGCCGATGAAAATGGTGCTCATAGGCGTGATATCCTCCCCCGTTGTTCGCTTGTCTGTCTCTATTATAAAAAGCGCGGCGGCAAATTGCAAGGGCGATCGACCGCCGACGAAAAAAATTCCTCGAAAAAAGGGAAGAACGGTTGACGGCGGGGCAAAAAGAAAGTATTATGTAAATAAGTTTTTCGCGCGGGCGCCCTGCGTCCGTGTTTTCGGGAGGATAATGTATGGACCTCATCAAATGCCCCGTCTGCGGAGAAAAGTATTCCTCAAGCTATCGCCGCTGTCCCTTCTGCGAAGAGGAGGATCGCCCGCGCAAGGTGTCCGGCAAGCGCAGAGGCGGGCATCACGTGGCGGAACGAAAGCACACGCACTCCGCCCGCGGACCGCTCATCGCGGTGCTGCTGGTGGTGCTGGTCGTCTTTTCCTGGTATCTCTTCGGCGGCAAATTCATGGAAAAAATTCAGGAGGACCGCGCGAACGATGTGGAGAACGTCGACCCCGCGCCGGTCGACCCGACGCCCGTCGATCCCACGCCGGTTGACCCGACACCCGATGACCCGACGCCCGACGAGCCGACGCCGCCGGTGGTGGAGGACCCGGAGCCGACGACGCCCACGGTCGATCCCTCGGCGCTGACGGTCGGGACAAATGTCGGCACGACGCTGAAGAAGGACGACAGCGGCCGCTTCGACTGCACGATCCGGATGAGCGATTCCATTCAGCTCATTCTGCGCGGCACCGACGCGGCGGCGACCTGGTCGAGCGAGGACACCTCCGTGGTGACGGTCAGCGCGGACGGCAAGCTCAAGCCGGTCAAGGCCGGCACGGCCAACGTGACGGCGAGCGTCGGCGGCGCCACGGTCCGCTGCGTGGTGCGCATCAACAATTAAAGGCTGACAGAGAACGACCCCTCGGGGTCGTTCTCTGAGGCTGTCGAAAAAGTGGCAAAGCCTCTTTTTCGAGAAAGATTCGCTGCGCTCTGCGCCTCGGTTGTCCGCTGACAGCGGACAATGCGACGCTCGCTCCGCGCAAAGTGTTTTCTGCCACGCACAGGTCGCGGCAGAAAACGGATCATATCGCTTTCGCGTCTGCGGACGCGAAACTCTGCGAGGCCTTTC
>ERZ773188.4600-NODE-4600-length-10166-cov-2.762635_pt1 | contig 10166 bp, 8 predicted proteins | sample MGYA00581011_ERZ773188 | MGnify/ENA primary metagenome ERZ773188 (study PRJEB29015, sample SAMEA2737798) | human gut metagenome | biome: human gut; feature: human-associated habitat; material: faeces | place: China | collected 2012 ...
GAGATCACTTTGAAGTGGCAGAATCCGATCTGAAATGGGTTTGTGACTGGATCAAAAAGGCAGATAAAGAGTATTAAATGTTAAATGGCTAAAAAGTGTCAGGCTTGTGTCAGGCATAAAAATACAAAGCCCGTATCTGCAATGTACAAGTACAGCACAATGGTGTAAACAATGGCTTGCTACATATAAGTTATAAAAGCGTAATAGGGGGATAATATGCAGCAAAAATCATATGGAATATCGGGAAAAGACAAGGAAACAATCGGATATTTATGGATGCCTGTCTGCTTTATCGTGATCAGTTGTGTAATTCTTTTTGGGATTATCCGGTATGATCGTTCGAATCAGATGCCGGAAGATTTTTCGTTTTATTTTTCTTTCGGAACAGAAAATAATATGTTCTATGACAGTGCGAGCAAAGTCCTGGTCAAAGATCAGAGAGCAAAGCACCCGGAGCGTTATACGACGAAATTAGCTGTATCAAAAGCACAGAGAAAGCAGATATGGGAGAAGATCCGACAGATGGATATGGATTCTTACCCGGATCGTTATGATCCGAATCCGGGTTCTATGTCGAGTCCGTCTTTATCGATCGAACTTACGGTATCATATGGGGATTACAGTAAGACGATCCAATGCGATCAGATTGCCTATACATTTGAGGCAAAGGATCAAAAGGGCAGGCTGTTTCTGCAGACATGTAAAGATATCATGGAATTATTGCAAAATAGCAAAGAATGGAAGAAACTGCCGCAATATGAACGACTGTACCAATAAATGAAAAAACCGTAGTGTATGTAAACGAAAATCCGTAGCGAGTGTAAATGAAAAAACGTAGTGAGTGTAAATGAAAAAACGTAGTGCGTGTAAATGAAAAAACCGTAGTGTATGTAAACGAAAATCCGTAGCGGGAAAATTTGATTGTTTGAAAAAAAAATGCTATTCTAAATGATAGAGTGTCTTGTCCAAAAGCATACTTTGCAAAGCAGAGACAGACATGGAATAGAAAGTGAATCCAGAGAATAGAGTTTTCAAAGAGCAGGAAAGGATGATAACAAATGGATCGAATTACAAGTTTTACAATCAATCATGATGTATTAATGCCGGGATTTTATATTTCAAGAAAAGATGGTGATATCACAACCTATGATCTTCGTACAAGAAGACCAAACAAAGGGGATTATATGAGCAATGCCGATATGCATTCTGTAGAGCACATGTTTGCAACATATATCCGTAATTCAGAGATTGCAAATTCTGTGATCTATTTTGGACCAATGGGATGCCAGACAGGCTTTTATCTGTTGGTAAAGGATGTTACGCCTAAGAAAGTGTTTGAGATCACAAAGGATGTTCTTCGCAAGATCATTGCACATGAAGGGGAAGTCTTTGGTGCATCTGCTGCAGAATGCGGACATTATGAGAACCTGGATCTGGGCATTGCAAAGGAAGAATGCAAAACATATCTTGCCGTATTAGAAGCACAGACAAATACAGAATTTACTTATCCTGAGTAGGAAAGCACAGGCCAATATAGAATTTATATATCCTGAGTAGGAAAGCACAGACTAATACAGAATTCATATATTCTGAGCAGGAAAGTGCAGACTAATACAGAATTCACACATTTTGAGTAGGAAAGTGCAGCACATACAAATACGGTACAGCTTCTTGTTAGAGTAAAATAGATCATTACAAAGCATATTAAGATAATGCAATGGTGTACCGCAAAGAATAATATGTGTAAAATAATACAGTAATAGATACGGTGACAAACAAAGCTAAAAGTTTAATGAAACATTAGCAGATATAAGAAGAATAGGAGAAAAGATTGTGAGAATAGGTGTAATCGGAGCGATGCAAATGGAAATTGATAATCTGAAGAAATCGCTTGAAAATAGTAGTGTAGAAGAAATCAGCAGTGTTAAATTTGTCAAAGGAACGATAGGTGATGTTGAGGTTGTTGCAGCAGTCTGTGGTGTTGGAAAAGTATTTGCCGCAATCTGTACGGAAGCCATGATCTTAACCTATCAGGTCGATCGTATTATCAATATTGGTGTAGCCGGTACTTTATGTTCCGATCTTGGTGTGATGGATGTTGCTCTTGCCAATCAGGTTGTACAGCATGATATGAATACATCGGCGCTTGGAGATCCGGTCGGACTGTTGTCCGGTATAGACCAGATTTATATTCCAAGCGACAAAAAGATGACAGCATTGCTTGCAAAATGTCTTGAAGAGAAACAGATTCATTATACGATTGGAACGATCGCAACCGGTGATCTTTTTATGCATGAACAAAAACAAAAGCAAAAACTTCATGAACGATTTGAAGCCGTTGCAGCAGAAATGGAAGGTGGCAGCATCGGACATGTATGTTATATGAATAAAGTTCCGTTTGCAGTGCTTCGTTCTATTTCCGATGGAGATGGTGGTGCAATGGATTATGCGGAGTTTGCACAGCAGGCAGCTAAAATCGGTATTGAAATCGTACTGGCATTCATTTCGAGATTAGATGAACTGGAATAAAAGCTTGCAAGAATAATATGTCAATTCGTAAAGAGGTAGCGAGAAATATAAAACGAAATGCCCAAAAATGAAAGAATATAGTTAGAAAAAAATAAAACGCCTATTTTTTAGGCGTTTTATTTTTTTAATGATTACATAAATAAAAGAGAAAAAACTCCTTAAAGGAGTAGCCGCTGGTAGAGGGAGCTACCAGCGGCCAAAATGAAAAAATGAAAAAGAATCTATCTCAATCATAAGTCAATAAGCAAATTAATAAGAAGTTGAACTCAATCAATTACTTCTTGTCTATTATCATACACAATATATATGAACAAAATATGAACAGAATACGAACAAAACGTTAATATTAGACAAGGTGCCTAGTGGATGCGAACTTTTTTGCGAATTAAAGTCTTTGTATCCTGTGCTGTATCTTTGGCAGTTATCGTAAATGTATATGTTCCCTTCTTTTTATGTTTTAAAGAAATTTTAGAACCAAGTTTTGCAAGGGAATATTTTTTGGTATGCGGTTTTGCCGTAGCAGATACAATGGTTTTTCCTTTACTATTCGTAAATTGTGCGGTCACAGATTGTAAATTGTAATTTGACTGAACCGTTCCGTGCAATGCATAGCATTTTCGGAACCATATATTCTTTACGGATTTAAAATTGTTTATTTTTAATTCCGATTGTGTTGTTGGAGTCAGATTCCAGACCTGTCCGCTGTTTTCTGCGACGGAAGCTGTATAAGCATAACTACCTGATGACTTGCTGTTACCAACTGATAAGAAATGGTTCGTTGCTGCATTTGTAATCGTATAACGCCGGCTGTTGACATAATGAAGTTTCCATTTCTGACGACTATCTGCTTTGTATTTTGACTGGATCACATTGCCGGCAACAGGGCGAATCGCACCAGCCTGTACATTACCTGATAAAGAGGCTGGTGTAGACGCGCTGTTCTCGGATAATACATAACCGGAATGTAAAAGGGTGAGTGTATAAATACCATTTCCGGTATATTTTACAGAGACTTTTCTGCTGTATTGTGCATTGCTTGGAAGAAGCGTGAGCGGCATCTTTTCCTGCTTAGAACTGTGATTGATGCCCAGCGTCATTTTCCGGTTGTTGGCAGTCTTAATATAATAAGTTCCTTCTTCTATTGTTTTCTGGATGTCTACAAAAGAAGTTGTTATATCACTGTTTATATTGTTTGCCATGATCGAAACTGCTTTGATAGTTGTATTTTTTGTTATAGTAAAAGGTTCCTGATATACAGAAGAGTTCTGGGTTGGCGTTGAACCATCTGTGGTATAATAGGTTGCTGCTGCATTAGCCGCAGGAGTGATTGTGATCTTTTTACCGTTTTTGATAATATCCTGCTGTATCGTCGGTGTCTGTAACCCATTTTGCATAGAAATGACACAGGTTTTATATCCCATGGTCCAGTAGGAAAAGTGATAATGAGGATCATTATAGGCATTGACAAGCGGCTTTCCGGCCTTGTTTTTACCGACACAGATGGCAACATGTCCCCAGCCTCCGTTGGTCCAGTAAAAGACAACATCGCCTTTTTGTACATCAGATGCCGATGGAGAGTAAGTGACTTTGTAGCCTGAATTTTTCAGATATGTAAATAAGCGTTTTGACAAACGCCATGCTTCGGTTGTTTTGTTAATCCCTTTCCAGCACCAGGTCTCATCCATACTCATACCGCCTTCTTTCAGGCATTGCGATACATAACCGGCACATAATTCTTCCCCATATTTTTTGTTTGGATTCTTTTTGTGTTTGTTTCCTACTTTTTTAAAGCAAGAATCCGCATAGGCAGCAGCTTTATCGGAAGAATACGGATCTCCGGGTTTTGCTTGTGCCTGCGTTGTACAACATCCGAGTACGCAAAAAAAGCCAAGTAAACTGCCAAGTGCTATCTGACATATTTTTTTCTTCATGTTCTTCTCCATTCTAAAGTGTTTGATGCAAAAATGCATATCCCCTTTGTACATTGTGTTTGCTTAAAATTTTCATAGCATTTTTAGATCAGAATACTAAAAACGCATCTACTTTTTAGTATATCTTCTTTCCTGTAAAAAAACAATCCATATTTGCCGATATATGTAAAAATGTCATAAATATGCAATGCCAGAGTGTTTGATTTCAGGTAGCGGGCACAAGAATGAAAAAAGGAAAATAGAGAGGGTACCATATCGTATATGTGATACAGGGATCGTTGTTTGAAAGGAATATCTGTATAAAAATTGCAAAAATAAAAACGTGGGAAATTGAATGTTCTCTCCTCACCGGTTTGTACGGTAAGGAATGATACTATCAATTTCCCATGTTGTTTTAGGATATTTCGTTTTCCAAAAATTTTTTTAAGAGTCGGTTCTCTAGGAACCAAGCGTCTTTTTTCTATCTCTGACCATATTTTTTCAAAATATTCTGAATTCGTTCTGTTGGATTTAAAAGTTCACTGATTGACTGGTCGTGATTTAAGGTATCGATCAATAATGCGATATATTTGCTCATATCGACACTGACATAATAATCACGTGAAAGAACATCCTCCGGCTGGTATACCAGATTGGTTGTAAGAACTTTGTCGATCAGTCCTTTTTCATGTGCTTCATCGAATTTAGACATTCCATTTGTGAACAGTCCGAAAGTGGCAGCAACAAAGATACGACCGGCTTTCCTTCTCTTTAATTCTGTGGCTACATCAATCATGCTTTCGCCGGAAGAAATCATATCATCAATAATGATAACATCTTTGCCTTCCAGGTTTGCTCCTAAGAATTCATGAGCGATAATAGGATTACGTCCATCTACAATGCGGCTGTAATCACGGCGTTTATAGAACATACCGATATCAATACCAAGAACATTAGCATAGTATACGGCACGACCTAATGCACCTTCATCCGGGCTGATCACCATTAAATGGTCAGCGTCAACGGTGAGGTTGTCTACATTCTTTAAAAGAGCCTTGATAAACTGGTAAGTAGGCTGAACGGTTTCAAAACTCTTTAATGGGATCGCATTCTGTACACGAGGATCGTGAGCATCAAATGTAATAATATTTTCTACACCCATCTGGGTTAATTCCTGTAATGGCGCAGTCCAGGGATTCGCGCTTGCTGCGCTTGTGCTGACGGCTTTCATATAAGAAAGGCATGATCACAGTAATACGACGCGCTTTTCCGCCTACAGCTGCGATGATTCTTTTTAAATCCTGATAATGGTCATCCGGCGACATATGGTTCGTCTGACCACATACAGAATATGTTAAGCTATAGTTGCAAACATCAACTAAAAGATATAGATCGTCACCGCGTACTGATTCACGGATCAGACCTTTTGCTTCACCGGAACCAAAGCGAGGGCATGCAGAATCAATGATAAAAGAGTCTCTGTTATATCCTGCGAAAGTAGAAGCTACTGCATGTTTTTGTGCGCGCTCCTCACGCCAGTCAACAATGTAATCATTTACTCTTTTTCCCATATCGCGGCTGCTTTCCAAAGCAAGGATACCGAGGGTACCTACAGGAATTGTTTCTGCTAGTTTGTCGTGTCGTTTCATATTAACCTCCATCTCTGCGCAAAACAATGGGCGTTATCTACATTCAGATCCGTAGCGCAGTTACAAAATCTGATAAAACCAAAAGGGCTTGTATATATAAATAATAATATTTATCTTTTTAAAGCTTTTAAAATACGGATATCTGTACCGATAATCTGCTTGAAATCATAATATCCGGTAAAACGGGAAAAGATCCGCTCACTGTAACGATCTCTCAGATCAGCAAAAGAAAGGTTTGTTGAAATGATCGTTGAACGTTTGTTGACGTGTCTTTCTTCTATAAAATAATAAAGCTGGGAGCCGGTAAAAGAGTTGGTCAGTTCCGTACCCAGATCATCAATGATCAGTAAGTCACTATTTAAAATATAAGCAATCTGCTCATTTGTTGTATAAGGATCATCCCGATGAAACTTATTTTTTTCTAAAATATCAAATAGTTGTAGAGAAGTCAAGTAAACAACAGTATGTCCGGTATCTAAAAGAGCTTTTGCAATGCAATGTGTTAAAAAGGTTTTTCCTACACCGGTAGGACCATAAAAGAGCAGGTTGTTGTAATCTGTGTCAAAATGGGCAATAAATTGTTTACACATTTCCTGTATCTTGATGATATTCTCACGAGGTGTGATAGAAAGGTTTTCGTTACATGTCGTGTCATCATAATAATCCACGCAGAATGTATCAAAATTCTCCTGTTCTAATATATCAGACAGATTGGAATTTTCGTATAATGCATCGAGTTTTGCTTTTTGAAAACAATGACAGGGCGTATTGTCGATAAAACCGGTATCTTTGCAATCTTTACAGGTAAAGATCGAGTTTAGATAGTCTGCGGGATATCCGTTTTCACGCAGAATTTCTGCTTTCTTGGCAAGTAGGTCGCTTTGTGCTTTTAAATAATCTTTATTGTTTGTTTTGGCAGATTCCGGATTTAATACTTCCATACGTGCCTGTCGGATCGATAGTTCTACAAGATGATCGTGAATCTCCTTTAATTCAGGAAATTTTTTATAGAGCGTTTCATAACGTTCATCTAATTTGCGCTGGTTTTTCATGCGTGTCTGGTCATACTGATACATGATATCTTTATACTGCGTGCTTGAAATTCCCATTGGTTTTCCTTTCTAAGATGCGGCTGCTCAGAATCCATTCAAAGAATCCTGATTAGAGTCTAAGATCATACTAGTTGGATTTTAACGTTTTAGCAACATTTTTTCAAGCTGATCTATTTCAGCCGCAGAAGTGTTCCTTTGCTCAAAAGCATGAAACTGATTTCTGTTATTGCTTTTCTGGATAGCCGGTTTATTGTCTCTTGTATTATTTGCTTTTTTCTTATTATAATTGTCATCACAGACCTGTACATCCTGTAAGGTATGTACATTATGTTTATGCCAGTTTTCCAAAATGCCATTCAGATATTTAAAATCCGGTTTCTGGATCGTAAGTATCGTCCGGTTACAGGCGTTGAGGATGACGGCAAGATCCATCTGCCATTCATTTTGCCAGCGATCAATATATTGTGATTCGATCGAACCGAGCATACGGTTCAGACCAAGTGCTTTGCAAATGGCAGAGTGACATTCATTGTATTGATGTGAAAGTTCCTGTGCATCGTCCGGTGTCTTTACATTGTTTTTGTCCCAAGAAAAAGCTACAGCCTGTACATAGTTGATGTTGGTCTTATGGATCGAACAGCAGTATTCATAAAGATATAGGATCAAATCTTTTGAAAAATGTAATGTATCAAATAAATAGATCAAAAGATCAGCTTCTTTGGTTGTAATCGGGCGATCAAGGTAGCTTTCGACAATTAGTCGTGTCCATGAAAAATCATCATCTTTTGCAACACGCTCGGTTTGTTCCTGGGTAATAACGATTTCTTTTGTCTCTGTATCATCTACAGGAAGTGGCTGCGCGTCCTCGTCTTTTCTTGCAACAGCTTCTGTTGTGGCAGTTTCCATGGAAGAAAGGCTGTCTGTCTGATCGACAGATGTTGTATAGGTATCTGCTTTTAGTGCAGATAAAGTATTTGCCTGGAAATCCTCCGGCACAGAGACAGGTTTAGTATAAGAAGATGGTTCATCAAATGATATCTCGTTAGACGGCGTTTCATCAGATGCGGTCACAGAGATAGTTTGATCTGCAGTTTCCGGGTTGAGAAGAAGAATGCCGCAGATATCATCATTTGATTCGTTATATTGCAAGGTTAAAAGGTTTTTCTTTTCCCAGTATTGCAATGCACGCAGAACATCTTTTTCTGTATTTTCCATTCTGTCTGCAAGAGAAGAAATGGAAAGCCCATGTATATCAGACTGGATGCACATGGAAAGGTACAGATATACTTTCACATAACTTCCATTGGCATTTAACATATATTTTTTTATAAATGTATTACTGATTGATGTTGTAAGCGGGATTTGGCTTGAACATAATAATACCTGATCCATGATTCGTCCCCCTTTAAAAATAGGATCAATACGCTGGTAATATGCCGGCGCACGACACATTGTAGCATAGTTTGGAAATAAAGAAAATACCCGCCTGCAGCAGGTGAATTGTTGATTTAAAAATGTGGATAATGTGGATAACTTTTTGCATAAGGTGCTAAAAGTGCAAATAGAATGGCTTGTTTACAGATAAAATTATCCACAATCTCTTGTTAAAAGAAATCAACAAAAAATTGTGGATAATGTGGATAACTATTTCTGGACTAAATGTTCTCCGATTTCTACTACGTTTCCGGCTCCCATAGTTATTAACAAGTCACCGTCAATACATTTTTCTGATAAATATTTTTCGGCTTCTTCAAAACTAGGAAAATATAAAGCATCTTTGCCATGCTTTTTGATCTCTTCCTGCAGGGTACGTGATGAGATATCTCCGGGATCTTTTTCTCGTGCAGCATAGATATCTACTAATAATATGTGTTCTGCTTTTGATAATGCTTTAGCAAATTCAGGAAGCAATGCACGGGTACGCGAATAGGTATGCGGCTGGAAGACACACCATAAATGTTTATGAGGAAACTTCTCGGCTGCATGCAGTGTTGCTGCAATCTCGGTAGGGTGGTGTGCATAATCATCAACGACAGTAACACCATTGAAGGATCCTTTCTGTTCGAAACGGCGTTCCGTTCCATGGAATGCATTCAGACCTTCCTGAATCGCATCCATCGGAATGTCATAGAATTGTGCAATTGCGATGGAAGAAAGGGCATTTGCAATATTATGTTCACCGATCACGTTTAAATGGATCGAATCACCGGTTGGTTTTCCTTGATAAACAAGATCAAAGACACCATCGCCGTTTGAATCAAAAGAGATGTTTTGTGCACAATAATCGGCAGTATGATGCAAACCAAATGTAATGATCCTGCATGGAACATCTTTAGTGATCTGATCCAGATCGGGGATATCTGCATTGATCACCAATACACCGTTTTCCGGAAGCAGTTTGGCATATTCATGGAAAGAATGACGGATATCATCGAGATCTTTAAAAAAATCAAGATGATCTGCATCAATATTTAAAATAATTTCTGCGGTTGGGAAAAACTTCAAAAAACTGTTTGTGTATTCACAGGCTTCGGTAATGAAATTTTGCGAATGACCGATGCGGATATTTCCCTGAATCGCATCTAAGATACCACCAACCGATATCGTTGGATCTTTTTTCGCTGCAAGAAAGATGTGGGAAAGCATGGATGTGGTCGTTGTTTTTCCATGGGTTCCTGCGATGCCGATCGCATTTTTATAATTTTTCATTACCTGCCCGACCATGACAGCACGTTCCATCATGGGAATCCCTTTTTCTTTTGCGGCAGCAAATTCCGGATTATCCGGATGAATTGCAGCTGTATAGACAACAAGATCAATATCATCAGTAATATTTTTTGCTGACTGACCATATATTATGTTAATACCTAAAGAAGCCAGGTGTTTTGTAATCTTACTTTCCTGAGAGTCGGAACCTTTTACGGTAAAGCCGTTTTCATGTAAAAGCTGGGCAAATCCACTCATGCTGATGCCGCCGATTCCGATAAAGTGAACGGTACATGGTTTTTGTAAATCAATCTGGTACA
>ERZ773188.4602-NODE-4602-length-10164-cov-2.813829_pt1 | contig 10164 bp, 12 predicted proteins | sample MGYA00581011_ERZ773188 | MGnify/ENA primary metagenome ERZ773188 (study PRJEB29015, sample SAMEA2737798) | human gut metagenome | biome: human gut; feature: human-associated habitat; material: faeces | place: China | collected 2012 ...
TTACCATACCCCGATTTAAAACCTGTACTTAATTATCATAAACTTATTACTTTCATTATAACATTTTCGGATAGAAAGTAAAGAAGTATTTCGCACGGACAGGCAGTTTCTGACAGGGACTTGATTTATTTATATGAACATTTTTCTCGTATCTAAAATCCTGTTGTACTTTACTCGTATTTTGAGATTTAAGAAGAGTGTAAATAGAAACTAACTAATTGTATCGATATTCATTCGCGTTCTGGAATCATCGCATGTATTCTTTCGTCAAGACTTTTGGATGCTTCTATTGTCCGCAGAACGGGATTCTTCTTCATTGCTTCATCCAATTCCTGTAGAATTTCTTCCGCCTCTTCATCAATCGCTTCCCATATTTTCTTGTCATAGTCCATAACACATCCTCCAATCTATACAGACAACTCAGTTAACAAAATTTGTCGGTTTTTTTGTCTGATTTTTCCTGTATTCATTTCTTTGCTGAATCAGTTTTTCAAGATTCACAGTTGCCCCCCGGTTTCTCTCCGCTTTATACATACTTATTTGTCGTTGATGCTCCCGGCAGTAACTACTGCATACATTTGTGGCAGTATTGGATTGAAATTCTCTCTTACAATATATACAGATTTTTTGTTTTTCTTTCCGACGTTCTTTCTTCTTCTCTTCTTGGCCAGACTCATTATTATAATTATATTCTTTTTTGTGTTCTCGTTGCCATTTGAGCACAGCTTCTTTCTGGCATTCTTCCGAACAAAATTTTTGGCGACCGGAATTCACTATATAATCTGCGCCACACCATTCACACGTGTCGATACTTCCAATAGCTCTCATAGCACCGCCGCGTGCCCTGGATCTTCTGTTCGCTTCCTTCTGACGATCTTTTCTGCATATCGGACAATAATAAGCGCGAGGTCCGCCCGGAAATTCAGCTCCGCACATCTTGCATATGCGAATCCTGATCACATTTGATTTTCTTTTCTTCACACATTCATCGCAATATAGCTTATCCGGACCACCACCGTAAAAGGCTGTCCCACAATCCAGACATTTTTTTAATGTTCTTCTGATTTGTTTTTCCATTTTCTGATATTATGTCCTATCATCAGAAATGCCACAAGAATGAATTCTTGTGGCATTTCTTAATTAAAAACTTATTTTGTAGGTTTTCTCTTTCGTCTGGTTGCTCCAAGAGCTGCAAGAGAACCTGCTAATGCCATTCCATACAGTCCAGCATTTGCTGTGTCACCAGTTCTAACAGAACCGGATTTTGATGATACGGTTTCCTTAGTTGTAGATGTCGGTTCCTGTGCCACCTGTTTCGGCAGGAATGATTCATAAGTAGTCTTTGCAATCGCTAATTCATTTGATGTTCTTCTATGATTCTCTTTTGCAGTATCATATTTTTCTTTTGCCGATGCAAGCAATGCGGATGTTCTTTCCACTTCTGCTTCAGCTGCTTCACGATCTGCTTTTGCTGTCAGAACTGCCTCTACTTTTGAATTTAAGTAGCTGAAATCCGGATCTGTGATCGGAGTTGTCTTAGCGTCCTCATAGGAAAGGACATTTGCTCTTCTTGCCAGATCCTCGGCTTCTGCCAGGATCGCATTGATTCTGTCCTGACTCTCTACTGCATCACCAAGAGCCTGCACTGCTGACTGAAGCTCTGTATCTGCCTGATTCATAACGTCTAACGCATCCTGATAAGCGGTCTCTGCATTCTGGACATTTGAGTAGGATGCTGATATTGCATCGTAAACAGTTTTTGCATTGGCTGCATCAAGTGTTGTCCGTTCAACAAGTGCCTGCTTTTGCTGAACATCTGCTTCTGCATTTTCTTTATCAGTTTTTTTCGTCTGATAATTTGTCTCAGCAGCTGCCTTTTTCTCTTCTTTTGCAGTTACTGTATCTTCAGCAGTTGTGAGTGCTGTTTTCGCTTTTGTCTTAGCTTCCTCAGCAGCATCCATCGCTTCTTTCTTTTCTGCAACCGCTGATGAAAGTTCAGCCGCTAATGCATCTAACGCCTGTTTCCTCTCTGCTTCCGTATTCTGAGCGTTGGTAAGTTCCTGGTTCGCAGTTTCTAATGCATGATTCGCGTCTGTAAGTGCAGTTTCTTTTGCCTTGGTGTCAGCCTGTGCCGCCTCCAGTGCTGTCTGCGCATCTGCAAGCTCCTGTTCTGCCTGCTCTACCGTAAGTACGTCTGCCTCTGTCTCACCCTCTGCTAACAGTGCATTCAGCTTCTCCTGTGCAACAGTTACTGCGTCCTGCCTGCTTGTCACCTCTGCCTGTGCAGATTCCAGAGCCGCCTGTGCAGCAGCTACAGCTGTCTCTTTTTCCGCTACAGCGGCTGCTTTCTGATCAACATCCGCTTTTGCAGCATTTTCTTCCTCCACTGCAGTATCGTATTCTTTCTGCTTTTCTGCTACAAGATTCTCTTTTTCAGTCGCAGCAGTCTCTTTTGCCTTGGTGTCATCCTGTGCCTGCTGATAAGTATTGTCAGCCTCACTCTGCGCATCCTTGGCATTCGTTAAGGCTTCCCCTGCTGCTGTTACCTTCGTATTTGCCTCATCCAATGCGTTATTCTTGGATTCTAACTCTGCATTCTTGGCATCTAAGGTAGCTTTCGCATCATTCATTGCAGCTTCTAATTTCTCTTTGTCAATGGATGCAATGTATTCATTCAAGATTTTTTCATACTCTTCTACGGTAAGTGCTCCATCGGTATTATAATTTGGAAATCTTTTATCCCCATCAAATGTTTGGGAATGGGTATAATATGTGTATCCACTTTCCGTAGTGGTGCCGTTAATCCCAAATCCGGTTACTGTGTAATCACGAATGATATTTTTATAATGACCAGCGTCTTTCTCATTACCTTGTTCATAATATTTTTTTTCTTCTGTATACCATCCGTGGAATGGATCATAGCGAGACATATCTGCTGTTGTACCATATCCTTGTGCTATATTTTCACCAAGACCCGAAACCTGAGCATGCTGTAATTTTTCCTGCACCGCTGACCAGTTTGCATCTGCTTGCGCCCATGCCATAGCAATACTTGTAATTTTCAGTGGATCTTTTCCCTCGGATGCACGGAGTTCATTGCATTCTTTCATAAACGCAATGGATTTTACCATCATATCCAAAGAGGTTGCATCGTTTTCTTCCCCGATATGTGTTGCAGCCAGGAAGTTTTTCTCTGCTCCAGCTTTTGTTTCTTCCGTCAGAACTTTTACAGCTGCAAGGGCATCCTTATTCTGTGCTGTGTAAGTTTCTGATTCCGATAACCACTGATAGAATCCCAGGGATCCCTGTTTTGCTTTCTGTGCGGCACTTTCATATGCTGCTTTTGCTTCCTCATAAGCAGTCTGAGCAGAATCTACATCGGTCTGCGCAGTTTTTACTGCTTCACTAGCCTGTGTCTTTTCTGTATTCGCAGAATCATAGGCTGCCTGCGCATTATTTACTGCTGTTTTTGCATTTTCAGCATTGACTCTGGCAGTTTCTTCTGCTTCTTCTGCCTTCTGTACAGCTTCCTTTGCTGATGAAGAGTCAGATTTTGCATTCTCCAACGCATCCTTTGCTTTCGCAGTTGCTTCTTTCTTTGCGTCATAAGTTTCATCCGCAGATTTCTTAGCATTCTTAGCATCTGTCAGGTTAGTAGATGCGGTATTAAGGGAATCCTTCTTCTCCTGTAAGGTATTCTCCGCATCAGTCAATGCATTTTTCGCAGATGTAAGATCAGATGCTGCATTCGCCTGGTCTACATGATGGCTTGCTGCTGTTACATTGTTCTCTTTTACTTCCTGTAATTTCTGGGCTGTTTCCAGTGCTGTCTGTGCATCGCTGACAGCATCTTTCTTAGCTTTTACGTTAGACTTCGCACCTTCTACAGCTGTCTTCGCATCCTCATACTCTTCTTGAGCCTGTTTGTATTCCGGCGAACCTTCTGCGAGTGTTTTTACAGCTTTATCATAAGCATCCTTTGCCTGATCATACGCTGTCTTTTTCTCATTCAGTGTCTGCTGTGCCTGTTCCTGTTCTGCCTGTGCAGACTTCAATGCCTGATCTGCGTCTGTAAGAAGCGATGCGGCTGCCTGCTCTTCTGCTGTTGCAAGCTCTAAATTCAGGTCAGCAACACCTTTATTTTTCTCAGCGGTCGTCTGCTCCTCATTGGCTTTATCCATTGCATTTTTTGCAAGTTCAACATCATCCGCTGTGACATCCGTAGATGCTTTTACCTCATCCAGTGCATTCTTGGCATCTTCTGCTGTTGCCTTTGCCGTATTATATTTAAGCTCTTTCTGATTTTTTGTATTCTGTGCATTGGATACGACACTTTCTGCATTGGAAGCATCCTTCTGTGCCTTAGAAAGCTTCTCATTCGCATCCTTTTTTGCCTGCTCAAAGGCATCTTTTGCATCCTGATCAGCCTGTGCTTCTGTATTTTCAGCTTCTGAAAGAGCCGATTTTGCAGAATCATGGTCTTTCACTGCGCTGTCATATAATGCTTTACTGTCTTTCTCAACCTGTGCAGCATCCTCATCTGCTTTTTTTGCTTCGTTATACTGCTCGGTTGCTTCCTGTAAATTTGTCGGAGCTGCTTTTTTTGATTCCTCTGAACCGACCGACTCCTTATTTCCTGCATTTGATTCTTCCGCATGGAGAACCGATGCCGGCTGCGCAGTTACAACGGTTGTCACTGCCAGTGTAGCTATGAACGCTCTGGCTTTTTTGTTTTTCATTTACTCTCCTCCTCATTATGGTGAATTTTCATCAACATGCATGATATTCTGCTATGTTGTAGGTCTTGCTATCAACAGGAAAATACACGAACATTTTAATTGTATCTTCCCTACTATTTTTTACAAATCAATTATACAATGAGAAAGTCGTTAGGTCAAAAAATAATATTGCAAAAGTACACTTTTTATTGTTACTTCATCATTTGATGTTAACCATTTACTACATAATAGATGATATTTTTATCAAACACATAATTTTAATAGTTTTACTCTTATAAAAAAACGCCTAACCAAATGTTAAGCGTATTATTCTGTAACTTGTATTTTCTAATCGGTATCATGATATCTACAGACCAAAATATATATATTGTTTTCGTTAATGCACTATAATAATCGATCTTTTTCATTGATTCTCCTGCTCCAGTATCCGGATAAAGTACCAGTCAAAGGTTCCGGCTTACCTATTCCTTCATTGCCATTTCTGTCAATATCTTTCAGTAGATTATTAATCTTTTTTAATGTCTTTTTATCTTCTGTCTGCCAGTACGTATAATCTTCCCATCCATTATCCGTATTTTCACTATTTTTCACTTTTTAACCCTATCCTTTCCAAATATTTGGATATAACAGTATGGTTTCCCTGGTGAACTACTCGGAAAAAATAAACTCTTGCAAAAAGAATGGTGCTTGAAACTCCATGGAACGGATCCCTGTCTTGTGAAAAAGGTCCAAGCGTATGCCTGGACCTCATCATCTATCACAAGATTATTCTGTTTCGTCATCATATCCGGAATAATCAAGATATGATTGAAATGCTTTTTTCAAGATGTTCTCTAATAATACCCCATCCTTTTCTGATAATTCTTCGTTAGCCTCATCTTCTGTCATTAAACTAACAACACCGCATTTTTCATAGATTTCTCCTCTTGTTGCCATAATTTTCACCTTTCGACGCTCCTACAGTTAAAACCTTGGCTTTCCCGCTTAAATAGGTTATCAACATTACAAGCAAATACTCTGTTATACATCAGCCGTTTCCCCGGCTTCCTCATAATACCGATCTGCAATATATTCTGCTGATTCAGCCCACAGACAATTTTCTGTTTGCTGCAAGGTTTTATAAGTATTTGATCTGTAGAATTTCATTAACGCCTCTTCAAAACCTATATTATAATGCTTCTGCAATAATTTAATTACATCTCGAATCTGAATAAATATATTCATCGAAATGTCTTTTCCATTAAACGTGTAACATACCATCAAACACATCCCTCCTGACTAATTTCAGATATTTTATGGCTTTTTTTGTGTGAAAGGACACTTGATTGTTAACCTCACTATGCCGTAACCGCTCCACCGCCTCTTTTGCCGTAAGAATACCAGAAATATAAAGCTGAACCGTTTCCATCGTATTATCATCAGCAACCGGACCTATGATAACATCATAGTCATGCTGAACCCCACCTTTACTTCTGTTTTCTTTAATAAATTCTAACCATTGTTCATTTAAAGTATCGAATCTTTTTACATTTAATGTTTTATTTTCTTCAAACGTATAGGTATATACATAATACTTCTTCTTTTTCTTCCGCAGAGCTAATCGATATCCCCATTCTTCTGATTGCTTTCGTAAAATAGTAGTATAAAAACCTTTTCCAAAATCTCTTCTATTGTAAGATCTGGAAAGATCTATTTCAGTGAACGCCGAACAGCTACCATGATACACAATTAACTCTTTCGATGTTTCTTCTATTATTTTCTCAACATACTCATTCACTTCTTCTCTGCTTACCTGATGCAGATATTCATGTTGAATCAAAATTTTTTCAAACACTTGATTTTTATGAAAAATATCCATTGCCACTTCGCTTGTAATGCTATGCTTTACAGCATAATCTTCCATAGCCATTATTGACAGCATTTCACAATCTGTCTGCACACTCATCACCAATCACCTCTTTCGCTCTATTGAATCATTGGATTAATCATAGATTATCACAAATAATTCACCACCACAAGTTTCACCTAATCATGTAATCTCTGCCCTCTTTCGTCATTTCGACAATCTGAGAAATTATTCCCTTCTTCCAGAACTCCCTTACTTTTTCTCTTGCATCAGCAAGGGACGTACATTTTACATACTTATTAGGTATTACGAATCTTACGGATTTCAACTAAATAAAAGGTTGTACTATTTAGCTTCAATCTCCATTGGAGATCATCTGTTTTTACCCACGACCGCTCCATTTCATAATGATTTAATACCATAGCAAACTTCTACTCCTCTTCCCAAATAATTTCCGGTTCATTTTCTACGTGCCATTCCGTAAACTGGTTTCCATCTTCCACTTGTACGTATATATTCTGAAAAACATTTGGATTGCTAAAATCCAGTGAATCATACGCGTCAGTTGTGGAAAGACAAACACGGATCAGTCTTGCATGGTCAATGTCCGAACATCTGCCATTTGCATACTGGTCATTAAAATAAACGCCTTTCATTTTGCATTTTAGAACGCCGTTCTCAATTATGGATGAAGTTTCATCATACTCCACCAAGATCTTCCCTGCCAGTCCTTGAAACTCCATGAAATGAATCCCCATCTGGGTAAGTGTTGTGGCTGCTGTTATTCGAATAATCATTTTTTTCTCCTCTCTGCTATGTACTCAACTTTAATATGATCCGCCATATGGCAATCCGGCTCTCCATCGAAAGCATTTCCTACTGAAGAACACAGTACATCGCCTCTCTTTTCACATATTTCCCGTGGAGTACAGCAATTTACATTTTTCCAAAGCTTTCCGTTCTCATCTTCGTACACATATCGGCTCCAGCTATCGATTCCGATATAGTTTAGATGCAGTGTCTTAAGTTTTACTGCTTCTAGCTCATAATCATTTACATCGAAATGTCCCAGTGGCTTTTCATATTCAATGAATCCCCATGCCGGTCTGTCCACTTCCTCTACAAATTTCTTATGATCGAAGTTCTCAATCTTCAAAACTTTATTGTTCCTTGGTTCCGGATAACTTCCCGGCATCACAGGTCTCTGTGTACTATAATATCGATATGTTATGATTGAGTTTTCATATTCTTTTTTCATAATCGGTCTCCTTCATCTATTTTTTTGAATCACTTTGTGGGTTGCGTGTATTGTGGAAAAGAATACACAATACACGCTGATATCTCTTATTATTTCCAGAGGAAATAGCTTTGAAAATCTGCCAGGAAAATCAGAAGTTCATCATCCTCTTCTCCTTCTTGATAAGTTTGATGGATCGGATGCTGTTTCCCAAACAGCCGGTATAACTCCTGAAGTAACTGTTCTTTCTTTTCCAGTTCACTTTTTCTATTGGATTCTTCCTCGATATACCATGCATGCATATCATCCGGATTATTCCACAAATCGAAAACCTGTGCCCTCAGATTCTCGGAGCAGTCTTCCAGTTTTACCATGATATTCTCATGCAGCCATTTTTTTACCAGCTGTTCCACTTCCTGATCGGAACTATCAGCCGGCACAAGAATTGCCGTATGATACTTCTGATCTGTTATCGCGACCGCCCAGTGTTTGCATTCCTCTATTTGATACCCATTAGACTTATCAAAGCTACTGCATATTCTGTCTATGTACATTTTGTGTCTCCTTTTAACTCTTGATTTAACCAAACGTTTCCATTGCAAATCCATACCGCTCTTTAAATGTTTCTTCATCATAACAATCCAACAAATCTTGAACGTTTGGATGCTGCCAATCGACAAATTCAAATAACTCTTTTGCAAGTTCTTCGTGACCTTGGCATGCTTCTACAAAATCATTTCCGGTACAGCAATGATTCAGAACATTCGCAATTGCTTCATCATCTAAGACAGAATCTGTCTCAATCTCATTAAGATCAACATCCGGGATATAGATGATCTGGTCAGATACCTCAAATTTCCCTTTATAGATCATACAGTCCTGTCCGTCTGTCAGATTAAACACTTCTGTAAGACATGCTCCAGAAGCCAGGTTGTCTTTTAACGCTTTTTTTGTCATCTTTTTTCTCCTTAAAACAAATTAATTTTTATATGATTTATATGCTGCATGCCAGTTGTGGAAGTGAAGATTCCGGGTTGTAAAGAAATCTGTCTGCATTCGCAAGGATATATTCATAATCAACCATTCCCTGGAATTCATCTATGACGTCTCGTTCTTCCTGTTCCATCTCGTGATACTGCTTTTTCCCGTAAGACGGAGGCAGCCATCCTTTCTTCTGCGATCCGAAAATATTGAATTTCTTCAATGTTTCCGTATCCTTAAAGGTAATATGACACGTGCCTTTCTTATAGAATGTGGCATCAAAATACTTGAATGAAACGTTTTTTGTCTCACCACGGTGTTCTATATGCCTAAGAACCGATTCGCAATCTGCCATAAGCTGCGGTGTACCGCCAAGATAATTAAACACTTTCTCAATATCGTATAACAGGTTCAGATTGACTGTTCTGTAATAAGAGCACGTACTGATCTTGGTTTTATTATCAAAATCCTTATAGAAGATGCTGATCGGAAGAATGATCTTTTCATTGATGATCCAAGCCTTATTTCTCGCCCAGCCATTATAGTAATGGATCGTTTTCTCACATTCCTGATACCAGCTGTGCTTATTGGAGCAGTCATCAAAGAGCTTGATGATACAGTCTTCAATCCCCTGCACCATGTGCTTTGCCATGCTGATTTGTATTTCCTTAATGTTACTGTAGGAAAAATCATAATTAGCCAGGTCATTTACCTGCTGTAAGTAGCTCTCCTGCTGATCACTGGTCATATTTTTCATAAACCTCTGATCTCTAAAAAGCGCATTCCAATATTTTGACCGGACACCCCGTATAAATTTATTTTCCGAACACGCATGATCTCCAATCTTTAGTACTAACAGAGGCTGTGCGTAAGCATCTTCTTTCAAAGACGATAAGATATATTTCTGCATCCCCTTGTATTCACGGATCAGCTGCAAACCTGCTTCAATTTCCAAATCGTATTGTTTTACAATGGATTTTACCAGATCTTGTACTGTCACATCGGTTGTCTCGCCCGGTTTATCCAAGTCTGCATACTGTTTTTTTGTCAGTCTTTCATAGATTTCGGAATGAAATTTCTGTTCTGGAACCGTAACTTTTACTACAGCGATTCTCACTTTAGTTTTCCGTTCCGCATCCGTCCCACAAAAAGCATCTTCATAAAAGCTGATATCCGCATGCAAATCCTCTAATTTCTGAAGCAACGCTTTGCGAAGATTCGAATACGGATGTTCAATGGTCTCTGCATTTAAAATACAAAGAACAGATCCCCCATATTTCTGAATCTCCAGAGCCTTCATCAGGTGCATATCACCGTCTGCAAATGGTGGATTCATAATGATTAGGTTATAGTGAAACTGT
>ERZ773188.4608-NODE-4608-length-10157-cov-2.579291_pt1 | contig 10157 bp, 7 predicted proteins | sample MGYA00581011_ERZ773188 | MGnify/ENA primary metagenome ERZ773188 (study PRJEB29015, sample SAMEA2737798) | human gut metagenome | biome: human gut; feature: human-associated habitat; material: faeces | place: China | collected 2012 ...
AGATGCGCTTATTGCCGTATTTTGTCTTGCAGGAGCAGCCCATGCAGGCACCAAAGCCGCAGCCCATGCGTTCCTCAAAGCTGAGCTGACCGCTTGTTTTGGTGGCAGCGGAAAGGGCTTTCAGCATGGGTTCGGGACCGCAGGTATAGAAATAGGTGTAATCGGGAATGGTTTTCACCACATCCGTAACGAAGCCCTTTGTGCCGACAGAGCCGTCTGCCGTTGCGATATGCACCTCTGCGCCCAGTGCTTTAAATTCTTCTGCATAGAAGATTTCATCCTTTGTATTAAAGCCGAGAATGACGATGGGCTTTTTCCCCTCCGCAAGCAGATTTTTTGCCAGACGATACATCGGGGGAACGCCTACGCCACCGCCAATCAGCAGGGGCTTGTCTCCGCTCTTGGAGGTATCGTAGCCATTGCCTAATCCTGTCAGAATGTCCAGCTTATGGGGGGCTTTCATTTTGCTCATGGCCTCTGTGCCTTTGCCAACGATTTTATAAAGAATCGTCAGTGTGTTTTCGTCATAATCGCAGACGGAAATGGGGCGGCGCAGAAAAAAGCCTTTTAATTGAATATTCACAAACTGACCTGCGGCGGTAATGGCAGAGGTATCCCCTGCCAGAACCATTTTGCAGACGCTTTCGGTCAGCCTTTCATTGCTTTGTATTTTAAAAACAGATTGTTTCAAGAGAGAACCTCCTTACGCATCAATCGTGGAAATACCCAGAGTGGTTTCTTCCAGAACATCCAAAAGCACACGAACAGTATCCAGTGCTGTGAAAACAGTTACATTATTTTCAACGGCACACTGGCGGATTTCCTGCCCATCGCTGTTGCTTGCCGCAGAATGAATATCTCTTGTGTTGATAACATAGCTTACATAGCCCTGACGGATGGAATCAAAAATTTCCTCACTGCCGTCGGACAGTTTCTTTCTGGTTCTGGTGCGAATGCCGTGTTCCTTCAGGAAATCGGCAGTACCCTTTGTTGCTTCAATATTGAAGCCCAGCTCGTAGAAACGGCGAATGAGGGGCAGTGCTTCTTCCTTATCCTTATCCGCAATGGTTGCCAGAACCGTACCATAGTTCTGGATATTCATGCCGGATGCCTGCACAGCCTTATACAATGCTCTGTTCAGCTTATTATCATAGCCGATGGCTTCCCCTGTGGATTTCATTTCGGGGGAGAGGTAGGTATCCATGCCGTGCAGCTTGGAGAAGGAGAAGGCGGGAACCTTTACATACCATCTCTGCTTTTCATCGGGATACAGACCGAAGATACCCTGTTCCTTCAGTGTTTTGCCAAGGATAACCAGTGTTGCGATATCCGCCAGAGAATAGCCTGTTGCTTTGGAAAGGAAGGGAACCGTTCTGGAGGAACGAGGGTTTACCTCGATAACATATACGTTATCCTCTTTATCTACGATGAACTGGATATTGAACAGACCGATGATGCCGATACCCAGACCAAGCTTCTTTGTATATTCCAGAATTTTGCCCTTAGCCTTGTTGGATACGGAGAAGGTGGGGTATACGGAGATAGAGTCGCCGGAGTGAACCCCTGTACGTTCTACATGCTCCATAATGCCGGGTACAAATACATCATAGCCGTCGCAAACAGCGTCTACTTCCAATTCCTTACCCTGAATATATTTATCAACCAAAACGGGCTGGTCCTCATTGATGGCAACGGCTGTTTTCAGATAGGTTCTCAGCTGATTTTCATCCGCAACAATCTGCATTGCACGCCCACCCAGAACATAGGAGGGGCGAACCAGAACAGGATAGCCGATTTCTGCCGCAGCCTTTACGCCTGCTTCGATATTGGTAACAGCCTGTCCCTTGGGCTGAGGGATGCCAAGCTGAGTCATGATATGCTCAAAGGAATCTCTGTTTTCTGCCTTTTCGATTGCCGCAACATCTGTACCGATGATGGTTACGCCGCGTTTCATCAGAGGCTCTGCAAGGTTGATGGCAGTCTGCCCGCCGAGGGATGCAATTACACCCAGAGGCTGCTCCAGCTCTACCACATTCATAACATCCTCAACCGTCAGAGGTTCAAAGTACAGCTTATCACTTGTGGTGTAGTCTGTGGAAACGGTTTCGGGGTTGTTGTTGATGATGATGGATTCATAGCCGAACTTCTTGATGGTGGTTACCGCGTGTACAGTGGAGTAGTCGAATTCGACACCCTGCCCGATACGGATGGGGCCGGAGCCAAGCACGATAATCTTCTTCTTATCACTGATACGAGAATCGTTTTTCTTCTCATAGGTGGAGTAGAAGTAGGGGATGTAGCCGCCGCAGCCGCTTGTTTCAATCATTTTATAAACGGGGAACAGGTTCATTTCCTTTCTCAGATTATAAACTGCAACCTCATCCTGCTTCCACAGCTTTGCGATATACTGGTCGGAAAAGCCCATTTTCTTTGCCGTTGTCAGAATTTCCTTATTGCCGACATTTTCTGCCAGAGTGGTTTCGTAATCGACAATCTTCTTGAAGGATTCCAGGAAATATTCCGTAATCATGGTTGCCTTGAAGATTTCATGCAGAGAAACGCCATTGCGAATCAACTGTGCGATGGCATAAATGCGGTCATCGGGGCTTGTTGCAATATAGCTCAGCATATCCTCGTTGGACATGGTGTCGAATTTCGGCATATACAGATGGCAAACGCCGATTTCCAAGGAACGAATGGATTTCAGCAGACATTCCTCCAGTGTACGTCCGATACCCATAACCTCGCCGGTTGCCTTCATCTGTGTGGAAAGCGTATTTGCGGCAGTTGCAAATTTATCGAAGGGGAAGCGGGGCATTTTTGCTACGATATAATCCAGTGCAGGCTCGTAGTTTGCGGTTGTTTCGCCCAGCTTGATTTCATCCAATGTCATGCCGACAGCAATTTTTGCGGTAACTCTTGCGATGGGGTAGCCGCTTGCCTTGGATGCCAGTGCAGAGGAACGGGAAACGCGGGGGTTTACCTCGATTAAGTAATATTCGGAGGAATTGGGGTTCAGTGCGAACTGCACATTGCAGCCGCCTTCGATTTTCAATTCCTTGATGATTTTCAGTGCAGAATCACGCAGCATGGTGAAATCATGGTCATTCAGTGTGAGGATGGGTGCTACAACGATGGAGTCACCTGTATGCACACCAACGGGGTCGATGTTTTCCATACCGCAGATGGTGATGGCATGGTCGGTACCGTCACGCATAACCTCGAATTCGATTTCCTTATAGCCCTTTACGCTCTTTTCTACCAGAACCTGATGCACAGGGGAAAGCTTCAGCGCATGCTTCATGATTTCCACCAGTTCAGCTTCGTTATTGGCAAAGCCGCCGCCTGTGCCGCCCAGTGTGAAGGCAGGACGCAGCACAACGGGATAACCGATTTCATTTGCCGCTGTGATAGCTTCTTCTACGGAATAAGTAATCTGAGAGGGGATAACGGGCTCACCGATGGATTGGCACATTTCCTTAAACAGCTCACGGTCCTCCGCACGTTCGATGCTATCGATAGGAGTCCCCAGAAGCTCAACCTGACATTCCTTCAAAATGCCTTTTTTCTCAAGCTGCATTGCCAAATTCAGCCCTGTCTGTCCGCCGATACCGGGAACAATGGCATCAGGTCTTTCGTAACGCAGGATTTTTGCAACATATTCCAGAGTCAGAGGTTCCATATAAACCTTATCCGCAATGGTGGTATCTGTCATGATGGTTGCGGGGTTAGAATTAACTAATACAACCTCAAAGCCCTCTTCCTTCAAAGCCAGACACGCCTGCGTGCCGGCATAGTCAAACTCTGCTGCTTGACCGATTACAATGGGGCCGGAGCCGATAATCAGAATTTTCTTTAAGTCTGTTCTCTTTGGCATAATGTTTTGTTCCTCCTCATGTTCTTTTTACCTGTTTATACCTATTATATAGCTATTTCATTTATATAGCTATTTCTATCTGTTTCTATTTTACAGTGTTTCATCCTTCCATGCAATGTTGCCGTGATACATTGTCAGCCTGCAGGCACCAAAAACCTTTTCTCCTGCGAAGGGCGTTGCTCTGCCCATGCTCAGGAAGTCATCGGGGTTGATGGTGTATTCCTTATCCAAATCGTAAACCGTCAGGCTTGCAGGCTGTCCTTCTTCCAAAGGTGTGCCGACACAGAAGCGGTTTCTGGGATTGGTGTGCATCAGCTCGATGAGCTTTTCCAGAGAAAGTACGCCTGTTTTCACCAACTTGGTATACAGAATGGGGAAGGCAGTTTCCAGACCGACTACCCCCATCAGGCTCTTTTCCAGACCTCTGCTCTTTTCCTCTGCGGAGTGGGGAGCGTGGTCTGTCGCAATCATACCAATCGTGCCATCGAGAATACCGGCAATCAGTGCTTCTCTGTCCTCCTCACTGCGGATGGGGGGATTCATTTTAAAACGTCCGTCCTCCTGTAGCATGGAATCATTCATGGTCAGATAATGTGGTGCGGTTTCGCAGGTCACATCCAACCCCTCTGCCCTTGCCTTGCGGATGAGTGCCACGCTTTCCTTCGTGGAGATGTGGCAGACATGGTATTTCACGCCGGTTTCCTTTACCAGCTGCAAATCTCTCTCAATCTGCTTCCATTCGCTTTCGGAGCAGATACCCCGATGCCCGTGTGCCTGTGCATATTCGCCCTTATGAATATAGCCGCCCGCAAGCAGGGAATTATCCTCGCAGTGCGCGGCAACAATTTTGTTGTAAGTGCTGATTTTTTTCATTGCTTCACGCATGATTTCATCATTTTGCACACCACGCCCGTCATCAGAAAAGGCGCAGACATCGTTGACGATTTCGTCATACGCCGCCAATTCCTCGCCCTTTTCACCTACCGTAATCGTGCCGTAGGGGACAACCTGAATGCAGGCGGTTTCGCGGATTGCCTTTAGCTGCACCTCCAGATTTTCCCGACAATCAGGGACGGGGTTCAGGTTCGGCATGGCGCAGACCGCCGTATAGCCGCCATGTGCCGCCGCAAGGCTGCCGCTTTTGATGGTCTCCTTATAAAAAAAGCCCGGCTCTCTCAGATGCACATGAACATCAATAAAACCGGGAAAAACAAAGCAGCCGTTTAAATCATAAACGGAACAATCTGCCTGAGGTGTGCGGTTGGAAATTTCGTGAATCATACCGTTGGCGATAAATACGTTGGATTTCATGAATTTGCCATGAACAAATACAGTTGCATTCGCTAGAATATAGTCCACTGTCTTCTCTCCTTTCGTCGCTAACTTGGTTCCAAACTTATTTTTATCTAAATCTTCAATACTATATCATAAAGGAATAGTAGTGTCAAGATATAGTTTTTTCGGAATTTTCCGTTACAAGAGAAAGTGTTTTGGGAATTTATTGACACTGCAATTTCGTTGTGTTAGACTAAATTTGTAAATTTATGCGGTTTTTTGCAACTGACGGAACAGGTGGGCAACCACAGGGGAGCAAAGGACTTAAGAAAATTAAGCAGTGCAGAACTGCTTTTTGTCGACCGTCTGGGCAGTCTGTTTCTGTAATACGGAAGTAATGCGGAATCGGACTGCCTTTTTCTGTTTGTTCCGTAGGGAAAAAAGACAGGATGTTTTAGATTTTTTGAGGAGGTAACCCATGAAGAAAATTGGTATCGTTATGGGCAGTGACAGCGATCTGCCTGTAGTGGAAAAAGCGATGGCAACTCTGGAGAAATTCGGTGTTCCCTTTGAGGCGCACGTTTATTCTGCACACAGAACGCCTGTAGAGGCAAGCGAATTTGCAAAGGGCGCAAGGGCAAATGGCTTTGGTGCCATCATTGCGGCAGCAGGAAAGGCGGCGCATCTGGCAGGTGCCATGGCGGCAAATACAACCCTTCCTGTAATCGGTATTCCTATCAAATCCTCTACATTGGATGGATTGGATGCCCTGCTTTCCACCGTACAGATGCCGGGGGGACTTCCTGTTGCGACCGTAGCCATTGACGGTGCGGAAAACGCAGCGCTTCTGGCAATCCAGATTTTGGCTGTAGAGGATGCGACTCTGGCAGAAAAGCTGGACAATGCAAGAAAGGAAGCAGCCGAAAAGGTTCTGGCAAAGAATAAGGCACTGGAAGAAAAATACGCAAAATAAGTTATTATATTATATATAAAAAATTATAAAAAATATAAGGACAAAGCGAGAGGAGAAAAAGAATGAAAAGCCATAGTGAAAGCTATAAAGCAGCAGGTGTAGATATTACAGCAGGGTATAAAGCGGTGGAGCTGATGAAGGAGCATATCGCAAAAACCATGTCCGCAGGGGTAATGGGTGATATCGGCGGCTTCGGCGGTCTGTTTGAACTGGATATGACAGGCATCACAAAACCCGTACTGGTCAGCGGTACAGACGGCGTTGGTACAAAGCTGAAGCTGGCATTCCTGATGGATAAGCATGATACCGTAGGGATTGACTGCGTGGCTATGTGCGTAAATGATATCATTTGTGTTGGCGCAAAGCCCCTGTTCTTCTTAGACTATATCGCAGTCGGCAAGAACTTCCCCGAAAAGATCGCCTCCATCGTTAGCGGTGTGGCAGAAGGCTGTGTGCAGTCCGGCGCAGCACTGATTGGCGGCGAAACAGCGGAAATGCCCGGCTTCTATCCTGAGGATGAATACGATTTGGCAGGCTTCTCCGTGGGCGTTGTCGATAAGGATAAAATTTTGAACAACAAGACTATCCAGGAAGGCGATGTCATTCTGGCTCTGCCCTCCAGTGGTGTGCATTCCAATGGCTTCTCTCTGGTGCGTCGTGTGCTGGATGTAGAAAATGCGGATATCAAAACACCTCTGGAAAGACTGGGCGGCAAATCCATCGGCGAAGCACTGCTTGCACCCACAAAGATTTATGTAAAGCCTATGCTGGCGCTGTTTGAAGAAGTGAAGGTAAAGGCGGTTTCCCATATCACAGGCGGCGGCTTCTATGAAAATATTCCCAGATCTATCCCCAAGGGTTTTGGTGCGAAAATCAATAAGGCAAGCCTGAAAACACCCCCCATCTTTGATTTGATTATGGAAACAGGCAATATCCCCGAAAGAGATATGTATAATACCTTCAACATGGGCGTTGGCATGAGTGTGGTTGTTGCGAAGGAGGATGCGGAAAAGGCACTGAAAATCCTGAAGGCAAACGGTGAGGATGCGTATATTATGGGCGAAATCATCGCCTCCGAGGAAGGTGTTGTCATTGTCTAAGACAAGGATTGCCGTATTCGTTTCCGGCGGCGGCACAAACTTACAGGCATTGATTGATGCGGCAAAAAGAGGAGAAATCCCCAACGGCGAAATCGCATTGGTGCTGGCAAGCAACGATAAGGCTTATGCACTGACAAGAGCGGCAGAAAACAATATCCCTTCTGTTGTGGTAAAGCGCAAGGAATTTGAAACACAGCTTGCGTATGAGGAAGCCGTGAAGGCGGTTCTTGCGGAAAACAGCATTGATATGATTGTTCTGGCAGGCTTTATGTCCATCCTCAGCGAAAACTTCACAGCTGCATACCCCAAGCGTATCGTCAATGTGCATCCCTCTCTGATTCCTTCCTTCTGCGGCAAGGGCTTCTATGGACTGCATGTGCACGAGGCGGCACTGGCGTACGGCGTAAAGGTGACGGGGGCAACGGTGCATTATGTAAATGAAATCCCCGATGGCGGCGAAATCATTTTGCAGAAGGCAGTAGAAATCGAAGAAGGAGATACCCCTGAGGTACTGCAAAGAAGAGTCATGGAGCAGGCAGAATGGATTCTTCTGCCGAAGGCAGTGGAAATGGTGGCAGCAAGACTGCAGAAAGGACAGTAAAAAGCATGAATGTATATAAAAAGGATACCATGAAGGACTTGGTAAAGGATAACAGCTATGTGGGTCGCGGCATTGTCATCGGCAAAACAGAGGATGGCACAAAGGCGGCAGTGGCTTATTTCATCATGGGGCGCAGCGAAAACAGCCGCAACCGTATCTTCAAGGAGGAGGGCGAGGATGTTATGATTTATCCCTTCGATGCATCCAAGGTGGAAGACCCTTCTCTGATTATCTACGCACCCATCCGTAAGCTGGATGGCAAGCTGATTGTGACAAACGGCGACCAGACAGATACCATCCGCGATTTTGTTGTTGCGGGCAAATCCTTTGAGGATGCACTGGAAACCAGAGAATTTGAACCCGATGCACCGAACTGGACACCCAGAATCAGCGGTATGCTGACCTTTGCGGAAAACGATTTTACATATAAAATGAGCATTTTAAAGAGTGCGGATGAAGCAGGGACAGCCTGCAACAGATTCACCTATTCCTATAAGGCAATCGCCGGCGTAGGGCATTTCCTGCATACCTATATGGGTGACGGCAGCCCTCTGCCCACCTTTACAGGCGAACCCGAACGTGCAAGTATCCCCAACGATATTGATGCATGGACAAAGGAAATCTGGGAAAATCTGAATGAGCAGAACAAAATTTCCATCTATGTACGCTTCACAGACCTGAAAACAGGTGCGGTTGAAAATAGAATGATTAACAAAAATGCGTAAGCATTGTTGGCAGAACAGGGAAGAAAGGAGTTTTTGGCAAATGAAAGAATTTGAATTGAAATATGGCTGTAATCCAAACCAGAAGCCTGCAAAAATCTTTATGGAGGACGGCAGCGATCTGCCCATCGAAATCCTCTGCGGCAGACCCGGCTACATCAATTTTCTGGACGCATTCAACAGCTGGCAGCTGGTAAAGGAAATCAAGGAAGCACTGGGTATGCCTGCGGCAACCTCCTTCAAGCATGTAAGCCCTACATCTGCGGCAGTCGGCACACCCATGAGCGATGCGCTGAAAAAAGCCTGCTTCGTGGATGATATCGAGGGTCTGGATGATTCCCCTCTGGCATTGGCTTATGCAAGAGCAAGAGGGACAGACAGAATGTCCTCCTTCGGTGACTGGATTGCGCTCAGCGATGTCTGCGATGCAACAACCGCAAAGCTGATTAAAAGAGAGGTTTCCGATGGTATCATTGCGCCCGGCTATACAGAGGAAGCACTGGAAATTCTGAAAACAAAGAAAAAGGGCAACTATAATATCGTAAAAATCGACCCTGCCTATGTGCCTGCGGTGCAGGAAAAGAAACAGGTTTTTGGCATTACCTTTGAGCAGGGCAGAAATAACTTTGCCATCAATAAGGCTCTTCTGGAAAATGTAGTAACAGAAAACAAGAACCTGCCTGAGGAAGCAAAGCGCGACCTCATTATCGCATTGATTACACTGAAATATACACAGTCCAACTCCGTTTGCTTCGCAAAGGACGGACAGGCAATCGGCGTTGGTGCAGGGCAGCAGTCCAGAATCCACTGCACCAGACTGGCAGGCAACAAAGCTGACATCTGGCATCTGAGACAGCATGAAAAGGTTCTCAATCTGCCTTTCCTGCCCACCGTAGGCCGCCCCGATAGAGATAACACCATCGATATTTATATCTCCGATGATTATGAGGATGTTCTGGCTGAGGGTACATGGCAGACATTGTTCTCTGAAAAGCCCGAGCCTTTGACAAAGGAAGAAAAGAAGGCATATCTTTCTACAATCAAGGGTGTGGCACTTGGCTCCGATGCATTCTTCCCCTTCGGTGACAATATTGAACGTGCGGCAAAGAGCGGCGTTAGCTATATTGCAGAGCCCGGCGGCTCCATTCGTGATGATAATGTAATTGAAACCTGCAACAGATTCGGCATGGCAATGGCATTCACAGGCATGAGATTGTTCCATCACTGATTAAGAAAAGATTGGAAAGGAGCTTGCGAAAAATGAAAATTATGGTAGTTGGCGGTGGCGGCAGAGAGCATGCCATCATTAAGAAAATCAAAGAAAATCCACAGGTAACGGAGCTGTATGCACTGCCCGGCAACGGCGGCATTGCTAAGGACGCGACCTGCGTAGATATTGCGGCGAAGGATGTGGAAGGCGTGGTTGCCTTCGCAAAGGAAAAGGGCATTGATTTTGCTGTTGTTGCACCGGATGATCCTTTGGTTCTGGGTATGGTGGATGCGCTGAACGCAATCGGTATTCCTTGCTTCGGGCCTGATAAAAAGGCGGCAATTCTGGAGGGCAGCAAGGTGTTCTCCAAAAATCTGATGAAAAAATACGGCATCCCCA
>ERZ773188.4612-NODE-4612-length-10149-cov-4.959679_pt1 | contig 10149 bp, 9 predicted proteins | sample MGYA00581011_ERZ773188 | MGnify/ENA primary metagenome ERZ773188 (study PRJEB29015, sample SAMEA2737798) | human gut metagenome | biome: human gut; feature: human-associated habitat; material: faeces | place: China | collected 2012 ...
GATTCCATTCAAATTATAATTCTACTTCTGTTTCTTTTTCTTCCGGATAAATAAAGCCATTCCTGTCACTGCAATCGCTGCCGCAATTACTATCAATATAATTCCCCGCACCGGCATACTTTGTGATTTTTCGGAGGCTGTATCTGCATTTGAGCCGACGGTATTTTCGTCGGCATCTATGCCTTCATCAATTCCTGCAATCTCTGTTCCACCACCCTGCTTTTCTGTATCACCATTTTGTGCTGTAGCGCCGTCATCTGTCTTGTTTTCTTTCTTGTACTGCTCCGCAAGTTTCTTTTCCTCTGCGGCTGTATCTACTGAGGAATCAACCGTAACTTTATAATTGCTCTGATTATTGTTGGCTCCGGACTGTTCCTTAGTCTGATTATTTGATGTGCCGGACGGATTAGCGTTTCCGGCATCTTTATTTCCTGAATTATGGCCATTCTTATTGTCTGTGGCATCGGACGGATTCGACTTTCCGTTCTCATCTGTATCTTTCTTATCCGTATTCTCATTGGAATCCTCAATTTTGGTATCTGCGGAAGCAAGTACCACATTCTTGAGATTTCCGGCACCGGAAAATGCATTTGCATGAATCGTTGTAACTGTAGATGGTACGATTATCTTCTCTACCGAATTACATAATAAAAATGCATAATCATTGATTTCTGTTACCGCCTTGTCATTAATATAGGCAGGAATGGTAACCTCTTTGTCGCTTCCATTATATGCATAAATTGATACGTTTTCTCCATTATCTTCGTATTGAAAATTTCCATAATATTCTGCCGCATATACCTGCATACTTCCAAGCAGGCAAAGAAAGCAAATGCATACTGCTGTTAAAAGCATGTTTTTTATCTTCACAATCAATCTCCTCTGTGTTTAATAATTCAAATTTCTTTCCTGTAATTTTGAAAAAGCGGCGGTTTACACCGCCGCCTCCATTTTTATAATTATACCTAATCATCTAATCCTGGAATTTCACCAGTACCTCCAGAAGTTGTAATCACATCTTCTACCTCAAATTCAACAACTTCCATTTCTGCTCTTTCATACATTTCTTTTTCCATTTCTTGTATCCTCCTTTAATCATTGTATGATGCATTCTTTAAGTCACTATATATTGTTATTCGCTTACCGGAAGAATCCGTATAAACAATATATCCTATGAATGTATACTCAGAATCAGCTGTCATGGTTTTTGAATAATAAAACTGATTCTTTACATTATTTGGCGATGCATTAATTGTGCTCATTGCAGAACGAATGACTACACCCGGCGTATTCATATCAAGCGTATTCTGTTTTCCACTTACATAAACAACACCAATGTCTACTAACTCATTCCCGCTAGGAATATCATAGTTAAAATACATTGTGGCTTTTTTACTTACGCCCTGTTCCTTCACCGATATAACCGGCTCACCTATGACTATCGTCGGCTCCTTCACTACCTCACTGTCTACCTGCTCATAATATGCCGTGAGCGTGGTGTCTCCGGTGATGATGAAAGTATATGTGCTGTCATAGCTTACGATATTGCCATTTGCATCCTTCCAGCCAACAAACTGTTTACCTTCCATCGGATCTGCAGTAACCGTAACACTAGACTGTGGAGCCTTTTGCTCTGTCTGTGAACCTACTTTCAATGTATAAGTAATATCCTGCGCCTTAAATACCGGATAAAGACTGGTATTCTCACTAAAGGTCGCCGTTTCAAAATCAACCACATCTTCTGCTGTTGCACCGCTTGCCTTTGCAGACCATCCAAGGAAGTCAAATCCTACCTTTGTCGGTGCATTTACTGTAGTGGTAATCTTTCCTTCGCCGGAAACAACCTTCTGGCTGTCCAGAAGCTTTCCTGACTGATGGTAGAAACTTACAGTTACATAAGCAATCTCATTTCCTTCCTCTGTCTTAACCTTGACAAATTCCGGTGTCAATGTCGCATCACCAATCACTGTGAAGTTGTAAACAGCATCCGTACTTACCGTTGTTCCATAACTATCCTTCCAGCCTACAAATTCATAGCCATCACTCGCTGTTGCTGTCACTGTTGCTATCTGCCCATATACATACTTTCCGCCTTCTGCATCCGTACTACATGTTCCACCTTCTACGCTTTCACATGTCACTGTATATTTTACCTCGTCAAGCCATGCATAATATTCATCCGGACTGTTAGCTGCCAAAGTAAATGTATATGTACTCTCTGTTCCTACAGATGTATTGCCTGCTTTATCTTGGGTCCATCTGCTGAAAATGTATCCTACACTTGGTGTTACTTTAAGGGTAACGGTATCGCCGTTTGCATACCATCCATTTCCTGATGCTATGCCTCTTTTAGCATCCGCAAATGATATGACAATATTGTGATCTGCCTTGATAAGTCCACCTGTACCTACTGTAGATGCTGCAAGCAGCTTATCAAAGGCTGTTGCAACATCTGTATCAGAAGAAGCCTCTGTAATAGTGTCTGCAACAACAATAGCCTTTCGTAAAGCATCAATAGAAGCTGTCGTGTACTGCACATCTGCGTACTTTCCATCACTTAAATTCTGCTTAACTTTGGTAATTAGCTTTCCAAGCTGTTCAAATGTTTTAAAATCCAGCTTACAAACATCGCATTTGCCATCTAAATCTTCATCGGTGTGCTCAGCATAAGCCGGAGCTTTCTGTGTATTTGAATACGAATAGACCAGATCACCCGGATTGCCTTCACAACCTGGATAGGTTTCATTCCGATATACTGTATTCTTGGCATCCCCTGCCTTTTTCAGAACTGGATATGTATCACCATTTCCGCCAAGTGCCTGTCCCCATACAGAGCCACTGTAAGTTACGGCATCTTCACCTTCACCTACTGTACAACCTTGTGAGAGAAGATACGCAACTTCACCGCTTGCGAATTGTGCGGTGGTTTTGCCGCCATTTTCATCTTCTGTGTCTGCGAGGTAATAGCAATTTTTGATTGGCCCAAAATTGTATCCACATATACCGCTTATATCAGCATCTGAGCTAGTAGCAGTAACGGTTCCTATGTTATAACAGTTTGAAATTGGTGCAATACTACAGCCACACACACCACCCACAGAAGCTACTTGGTCGGTAGCGGTAACAGTTCCTGTGTTATAACAGTTTGTGACTGTGCCACTATTGTATCCACATATACCGCCTATAGTAGCAGATGACTTAATAGCGGTAAGATTCCCTGCATTATAACAGTTTGTGATTGTGCCGTCATTGCGTCCACACACACCGCCCACAAAATCATTCCCCTTGAAATAGGAATCAACAACTCCAACATTTTTTATGTTGCCATCAGCTTCTGAACTTCCGAATAATCCAATACGTGTTGAATTATCATTAAAGTATAAACCACTTACGGTTTTATTATTTCCGTCAAACGTTCCTGAATACAGTGTTATATGATCTTCCATACAATCTGCAATCGGTGTCCAGGTTATAAAATCACTTCCGTTGGAAACATTGCCCTCTGTGTCGTATTGTAAAGAATCAAGAAGATTATCATTTACTGTGATGTTGGCTGTCAGAATTGCATTGGCTAATGTGTTTTGTTCAATACCATCAAGAGTGCCGTTTACAAGTCCTGCAAACCAGTAAAGCTGACCTGCATTGCTGATTTCGTAAACAGTCTCTTTCATGCTGTCATCGTCAATGTCATATTTGTCAGTTGTTTCAACAGCAGGCTGATATACGATTGCATTGCATTTTGGGCAGTTCCCGAAACCGTTGCTGTTGAAAGTTATTTCAACGCCCTCATGCTTACACTCTTCCTCTTCCGTGGATTGCTGTTCAGTCTTTCCAGCACTATCATTTACCTGCACTGCAGTCTCCTCCGCCTTCGCATTCATCACGCTCCAGCCGCTCACATTCACTGCTGACAGCACCATAAGAACCGCCATGGCTCCGGCAAACATCCGCCTTATTCCTCGTTTTCTTTGTTTCATATCTTCCTCCCTTTCCGTGATACTCGCTGTCTCAATCATACTGAAAGATTATCGTCTTGTCAATATCGGATGTGGGGAAATGATTATCATTCGCTCATCATTTGTCCATTATTATTCAACACTTTCCCTACTGATCCTGTCGGATTTTTTCACAATAGTTATTTCTTGGAATGTCCTGCTTCTCCTCTCCTTACTGAAAATCATCCGGACAGCCCGGTACACCCAGTAAAACGGCAGAAGCCAGTGATGTCTTTTCAGTACCGGGCAATAATCATACTGCTCTTTTCCCGGAAACAGTCGTTTTATTATATAAGCAGCTTTTGAAATACTTCCATCTTTTTTCCGATGCTGAGACATGCTGTTTACTACTCTGCGCTCTGTCGTACCATATGCTCCGGAAGTCATATAATAATAAAGCAGCTTACTCTCTTCCGGCGAAAGAGCGTGACGAAATCTTTCCGTCCCTTCTTCTGCGAGGATATCATTTATTCGGAACACTTTCTTGCAAAGATCCCTATTTTCTTTTTCAAAATCTGCAGTACCAAGGATCTCACACTGCTTGTCAATATAAGGAAAATCAAGAGAATCTTCCAGCCGATTCAAATACACATATTGATCCAATAGAGAACGGATTCCTGTACCGCTTCCATCAAAGTGCTTGAACATATGCGTCATAATATATACATAGAAATCCTCATCCGTAAAGCGATACTCGGATCGATTTCCTTTCGGACGCAGACGGTCTTTGATCCTGTCATAATAGCTTATCCACTCATTGTGATGACCCGCTCCGTAAAGTGAAGTATGCATTTCAAAATTATAAACCGGTTCTTTTTCATAGACATCATGATTTCCCTGCTCAAAAACTTCGACCTCATAACCGCGGCTTATCATGTAATCCCGGATCTGCTTCGCATAGTCTTTATCAAACAAAATGTCATTGTCCGACATCTGCCGCATGCCGATGGACGGATAAAACTCTTTTAATATCACGCCCTTTAATGGCATATGCCAAATTCTCTGCTCATCCATATAAGAAAAAATCTCTGCACGTTCCCGATCGAATAAGATTACTTTACGGATTGCTTTGGCAATACTCTGTTCCCACTCTATCGGAAGCTTCACGCCAGCCTTTTTCAGCACGGTTCCGGTAAGTGCTTCCACAAAATGAGCCTTGCTAAATCGATACATCATCTGCATTCTGTCTTCGTCGTATGCTTCCTGAAATGTCTTGATATAAGCCTTCGCAGGCATTTTCTCATTAACACCACACCCTAACAGATAAAGCAGATCACACATCATATCTGAAAGGTCCGCGTTTCTAATTTCTTGCTCCATCCTTTTCTCCTCCATCAACAATATTTTTCTCATTATATACCCACCCATATGATAAATAAGAGTATTATCTTTGGATTACTTGTTGTATAACCATTATTGAAGTTCTAGAGAATTAGAAATATAAAAATGGAAGTTCTTCTCCTTACAGTATTTTTTTATTTTTTGGATCAGTTTTTCGTCGGTTGTATATTCCAACAGATATACTTCCATTCCGTCTGCTTTGCAAGCTTCCAAATATTTGCTGTAATACTCCCGTGTTTCCCTTGTTTGCTCATTAAATGTTCCTTTATCAAAATCGATACCGCTCCACACAGATTCCTGGTTTACACCTGTCATAATATGATCAACAGCCCCATAGCGTTCTCTATATTCTGTCACATATGTATCCCCACCATTGATGATGACCGCTTTTTTTAATGTCATAATGTTTTGCAAAATCGCTGTAAGACCCTCAAAAATACTTTTGCGCGGAGCATAATAATATACATCACAATTGTCTATAAAAAAACCGTCAACACCTTTTTCAAATAGTTTCTTAGAAAGCTGTTCTATAAACTTCTGCCATGCCGGGACAGACACATCCACCCATTTTTCTTCATCCCAATGCTCGTACTTGCCAATTGTAAACTTCTCGTAAGTTTTATAATATTCCCTGAAGTTTTCCACAGATCCAATATTTAGATACGTATATACCTTTGTTCCATTTTGATGGAGCGATTCGATATCCTTTTTTGTAAAATATTGCGCATCAATTACAATCAGATCATATCTTTTAAAGCGTTCCAAAGATGAGGCGTCCGCATTCAGAAACACCCCATAATCATTTTTCTCTAATGTTTTTACTTTATCGTCTTTTATAAAAAAGCATCCCATAATAAACATCAGAATAACTAGTAAAGCCACGACTCCCATCTGCTTGATTTTTTTCCTGCTCAATGACACTCATCCCCTTTCCATAGTTTCCAAATCTATAACACAGTATAACACAGAATAAATGTGATATGGTGAACTAATTGAACCTCCTTAACTTAAACCATTCACTTCGTTCTTTCTGACACTGCAATCTCTGTGCCTTTCACTTTGCTGATCTCATACTCTACTCCATTCTCCCGCAGTCTGGCAGCGACACTTTCTGCCAAAACATACAGGATGATCTTCACATCTTCATCCGTCTCCAAGTCTCTCGGAGTCGTTGTGCTGTTTCCTATGGACTTGATCAGGGCATGGGTATGTTCCCTCTTAACCGGAGAATCATCCCAGCCATTCGCAAAGATCTTGTTGTAAGATACACCGATACTTACGGTAAGACCTAACTCTGACTTAATTCTGCGACTGATATTCTGAGCAATCGTAAGCCCATCTCCCATAAGGGAACAGCTTCCTGACACTACCGCTGATGCCGTAATTTTCACACGGGCTGTTTGATCTTCCTGCATCTGCCGGAACCGGAGAATTTCTCGACAGCGATAACTTTGAAATGATCGAAGTAGGAAACGAAGTCGCCCCGGAAGCAGATTTTGGTATCCGAATCCACGGTGACAGTATGGAACCCCGCTATATCAACGGACAGATCGTGTGGGTACAGCAGACGGAAGAACTGGAATCAGGGGGGGATCGGCATCTTCTATCTTAATGGAAATGCCTACTGCAAAAAGCTGGATTGCAGCAGACTGGGAACCTTCCTTGTCTCCCTGAATCAGAAATATGATCCGATCCAGATCACGAAGTCATCGTTTATTCCTATCTTGCCGAAGGGAGAGCCAAGCGACCAGACAGCAAGCCCCGAAAAGCCGAGCATCTTTCGTATGACCTTTGCTTTTGTAGCGGATATGCCGTCAATGTTCTGTCTGTCAACGCCCCTGATCTCCAGAAGCTCAACTCCGTTTTCCTGCATGGCTTCGATCTGCCCAGCAAGGTCGGGAGCGGCTTCGTCTGCGAAAGCTACAAGTCGAAATCTCATAGCAACATCTCCAAGCTGTTTTATTGAAACTATGATAGCACAATTGCAAAAATCATCATTACACATTACAATTTCACGCATGATGTGGTATGATATATAAGGGAATGAGATCATGGACTTTCTAAAAGAGACCGACCGCTCGGACATCGGAATCACTATTATATTCCAGGAATCAAAGATACCCTGAGTGAGCTTGCTTACTTTGAAGGCGACGACTACAGTAGGACGCTTTTATTTACAACAAAACTTGCCGGGGTCATGGATATGCTGGGAAAGCAAAGCTCACACAATCCAACAGCCGAGCCCACGATCTCCGAACAGTTGGTATGGTATGTCAACGATATGCTGTGCGAGGAAATAACTGTAGAGAGACTGGCGGAGCATTTCTTTTTAAGTGCATCCCAGTTCACCCGGCTGTTCAAGGAAGCGACAGGGGCTGCGCCTTGGGCGTACATAACCGCCAAGCGGCTTGTCAGGGCGAGAGAACTTCTACAAAGCGGTGAGAGCGCAAAAAGAGCCGCAGAAGTTTGCGGTTTCAACGATTATTCGGTTTTCTATAAGGCATATGTAAAGCACTTCGGGGAGAAGCCGAGTGCTTTTGCAAAGGATGCAATAATATAACTATAGGAGAAACACCATGAGTATTATAACTAAAACAGATAACGGCATTATATATAAGCTCAAAGACGAGCTTGTCTGCATCGAAGCGTACGGCAGGGATATTATCCGTGTGCGGATTACGAGAAACAGTACGCTTTCAGATGAAAAATGGACTCTGCTTGATGTGGAGGACTGTTCCTTCGAGACAGAGATTACAGAGGGGAAAGCCTCTGTAACAAGCGGCATTCTAAGATCGGAGATCTGCGACCTGCCGTGGGGAGCATATATGCTTTCTTTTTACAAAAACTGCAGCCTTATTCTCCGCACTCATGAAGAGGGCGAATATACCTCAAAATTTGAACACACCGACGGTCAAAACTACCGTACACGCATCATCTTTGACGCAAGAGATGACGAGCATTTTTACGGGCTTGGGCAAGAGCAGCAGGAAAACTTTGATAAGAAATACTGTTCCTTTGACCTGAAACACTGGAACACGAAGTCGAGCCTGCCCTTTGTCTATTCCTCGCTGGGCTACGGATTCCTGTGGAACAACCCCGGAATAGGCAGAGCCGAGTTTGCAAAGAATCATACTATCTGGTCGGAAGAAAGCTGCTATCAGGCAGACTTTCTTGTTATCGCAGGAAAAACGTCTGCCGAGGTCATGAACGGTTATGCAAGAGTGACAGGCTTTGCTCCGGAAATGCCCGACTGGGCGGCAGGCTTCTGGCAGTGCAAATTAAGATATGAAAGCCAGGACGAGGTACTGGAGGTCGCCCGCAGATACAAGGCGGAAGGCATACCGATAGATGCAATAGTTATCGACTTTTTCCATTGGACGGAGCAGGGCAACTGGGAGTTCGACCCCGAATACTGGCCCGACCCGAAGGCGATGTGTGATGATCTTAAAGCTATGGGTATCGAGCCTGTTGTGTCTATATGGCCGACTATCAATCCAGACAGCCGCAACTGGGAAATGATGAAAGACGGCAATATGCTTGTTCGAACCGAGAACGGACAGTTTGGGATATTCGATTTTCACGGTCAGCAGACTTATGTTGATGTGACATCACCCGAAGCAAGAGAATACATGTGGCAGCAAGTGAAAAAGGGATATTTTGACCTCGGCATCAAGACCTTCTGGCTCGATCAGGCAGAGCCCGAGGTTCACCCGCAGCAGTTTGGCAATCTGAAATTTCACATTGGAAACGGCGCACAGACTGCGCTTGCTTATCCCTATTATTACGCAAAGACATTCTATGACGGTCTGAAGAACGAGGGTATAAATGATATAGTTCTGCTGACAAGATGCGCCTATCCCGGAAGCCAGAAATACGGCACAATTGTCTGGAACGGCGATATTCCCTCAAATTTCGATGCACTGAGGCAGAGTGTGGTTTCGGGACTGTCGATGTCTATGAGCGGCATACCGTGGTGGAATTCCGATATCGGCGGTTTCTTTGGCGGTGACATTGAAAGCGACTGGTTCAGGGAGCTTATCGTGCGGTGGTTTCAGTTCGGGCTGTTCTGTCCCGTTATGAGACTGCACGGAACACGCAACCGTCAGAGCGGCTACAAGCTCCGCCACCCGAATGTAAAAGAACCCAGCGGCGGTGACAACGAGCTGTGGTCGTTCGGCAAAAGGAACTACGAGATACTAACAGAACTTGTTAAGCTTCGTGAACGGCTGAAGCCATACATAACCGAGTGCGCAAGATGCTCATCTAAGACTGGTGAACCGATAATGCGCCCGATGTTCTTCGACTTTCCCGATGACGATATCTGCTACTCGCTAAAAGACCAATATATGTTCGGCAGAGATATTCTCTTTGCGCCTATACTGGTGCAGAACTCCACAGAACGGCAGGTATATCTTCCCGAGGGCGAGTGGATAAGAACTACTGACGGACAGCTTTACTCAGGCGACAGGTGGCTGACTTGCCATGCGGAGATAGACGAATTTATTGCGTTTGTGAGAAATGGAGCTGAGGTGTCGGAGTGTTTTAAAAAAATGCAGAGGAAGATTCTTTAATGATAACATATTTACAATACTGGTAATACAGCCTAATATTCGTATATAATTTTTTAGCGAGCTGCTGATAAACGGCAGCTCGCTTTTGTTATGATCTCAGTAAAGCGATGCGTTTCTATTAGGCAAATATCTCTGACTAAAAAAATATATATGATGCAGACGATATATGTCCCTTGCGGTCTATTTAGCTTGTTTCCTGACTACTCAGGAAAAATATTTCTACCCTCGCCCCACCTGTATTT
>ERZ773188.4620-NODE-4620-length-10137-cov-3.486907_pt1 | contig 10137 bp, 9 predicted proteins | sample MGYA00581011_ERZ773188 | MGnify/ENA primary metagenome ERZ773188 (study PRJEB29015, sample SAMEA2737798) | human gut metagenome | biome: human gut; feature: human-associated habitat; material: faeces | place: China | collected 2012 ...
TGGTAGAATCTCCAAACACCTTGAACAGCTCTGCCAGATCATACAGCTCGTTTTCCTCCGGGATGGTCTCGTTTACAATTTGCAGAAGATTTTCATGAACCTCACAGCAATCACAGATTTCCACTTCTTTATCTATATCTTTTTTCATTCTGAATACCTCGATATCATCATCAAAGATTTTTCACAAACAAAGTACGGATTGCATTGAGCACTGCCAGTACCATAACGCCTACATCTGCAAAAATGGCTATCCACATGTTTGCAATGCCGAGGGCACCAAGTACCAGGCAGATCAGTTTCACGCCAATTGCAAAATAAATATTTTCATATACAATTCGCATACACTTCTTGGCAATGCGAATGGCTTTCCCAATCTTCAACGGGTCGTCATCCATCAGGACAACGTCAGCCGCCTCGATTGCAGCATCAGAACCAAGAGCACCCATTGCAATACCAATATCCGCTCTTGAAAGAACCGGTGCATCATTGATTCCGTCTCCAACGAAGGCAAGCTTCTCTTTTTCAGACTTGTTTGAAAGAAGCTCTTCCACCTTGGAAACCTTATCTGCCGGAAGAAGCTCGCTGTGAACCTCTCCGATTCCAAGGTCAGCTGCTACAGACTCTGCCACTTTTTTTCCGTCACCAGTGAGCATAACCGTTCTTGTAATGCCTGCTTTTTTCAGGTTCTCAATTGCCTCTTTGGCATGAGGTTTGATAATGTCAGAAATCAGGATGTGACCTGCATATTTTCCATCCACAGCCATATGGACAACCGTCCCTACATGATGGCACTCTTTGTACGCAATACCCAGACGGTTCATCAGCTTCGCGTTGCCGGCAGCTACAGACACGCCTTCCACCTTTGCAATAACACCGTTTCCACCGATTTCCTCAATGTCTGTGACACGGCTGCGGTCGATTGGCTTGCCATATGCTTTCTGAAGGCTTTTGCTGATGGGGTGTGAGGAAGAACATTCTGCATATGCTGCATATTCCAGAAGATTTGCATCCTCCATCTCATTATGGTGAATTCCGCTGACCTCGAATACGCCCTTTGTCATAGTACCTGTTTTATCAAAAACAACAATCTTCGTCTGGGAAAGTGTCTCCAGATAGTTGGAGCCTTTTACCAGAATGCCTTGATTGCTGGCACCACCGATTCCCGCAAAGAAACTGAGCGGAATACTGATAACAAGTGCACACGGGCAGCTGATTACCAGGAAGGTCAGCGCACGGTAGACCCACTGTCCCCACTGCGCAGGATTGTGGAGGAAAAGAAGATTTACAATCGGCGGCAGTAACGCAAGGGCCAGCGCACCATAGCAGACTGCCGGCGTATAATATCGTGCAAATTTTGAAATAAAGTTTTCGGATCTGGATTTACGGGAACTGGAATTCTCGACAAGTTCCAGAATCCTGGATACAGTAGATTCACCAAACTCTTTTGTAGTACGAATTCTCAGCACACCTGTCATATTGATACATCCGCTGATGATCTCATCTCCCGGTTTTGCATTTCTCGGAAGACTCTCACCGGTCAGGGCACTTGTATTCAGAGTTGTACTTCCTTCAATGATCACACCGTCGATCGGAACTTTTTCACCCGGCTGTACTACGATCATGGAACCGATCTCGACTTCATCCGGATCAACCTGTTCCAGTTTGCCGTCTTTTTCGATATTTGCATAATCCGGACGGATATCCATCAATTCACTGATGTTGCGACGGCTTTTGCCTACTGCATAGCTCTGGAAAAGTTCACCTATCTGGTAAAAGAGCATAACGGCGATTGCCTCATTATAATCTCCACTCTTCTCATAAACTGCCAGTCCGAAAGCGCCGACTGTGGCAATCGCCATCAGGAAGTTTTCGTCAAACACCTGACCGTTTTTGATTCCTTTGAAAGCTTTTTTCAAAATATCATATCCGATTTCCAGATAAATCGCCAGATAACAGATGAATCTCGGAATTCCTGTAATCGGAATGAAATGCAGAACGACCAGTAGTACCGCTGCTATGATAATACGTGTCATCATTTTTTTCTGCTTTTTATTCATCTCTTTTCTCTCCTTTTTGAAAATCGCTCTGCCGCAGCCGCAGCAGAGCAATCAGGTTCATTCTTATAAATAAATTTCGCAGTCGTCTTCAACCTTCTTGCAATTCTTGAGGACTTCTTTCATAACACTCTTCGGATCCTGTCCTTCTTCGAATTCTACGTTCATTTTCAGCATCATAAAGTTTACGGTTGCATCCTTAACACCTGCAGTGTTCTTTGCTGCTTCTTCCATTTTGTTTGCACAGTTTGCACAGTCAACTTCGATTTTGTAAGATTTCTTCATAGTGGGATTCTCCTTTTATATGCTTATTCTTTTCTCTCGCTCTTTCATATGAACAATCATTCATATGTTTGATTGTATTATAACATTCCGGTCACATATGTCAATATATTTCCGATAAATTTTCAAGAATTTTATCAGATATTTGGTTACGTAATAATTTCCTATAACGTAAAAATTCCCGGAATACCATCCAGATACTCCGGGAATTTTCTATTCTTTTACAAGCAGGGCCACTGCTTCGGTCCATACTGTTTCACAGAACTGATCTACGCAGCATGCCTTTTCCAGACGATAGCCTGCTGCAAGAAATGCCTCCAGGTCACGTGCGAGACTGGTTGCCTTACAGGAAACATATACGATACGGTTCACACCGTAGGAAAGGATCTTCGGCAGTGCTTTCGGATGAATACCATCACGCGGCGGATCCAGCACGATCACATCCGGCTTTTCCGTCAGGTCATCCAGAACTTTCAGAACATCGCCTGCAATGAAACGGCAATTATCCAGCCCGTTCAGCTTTGCATTTTCTCTTGCAGCTTCCACTGCATCCTCTACGATTTCTACTCCGATCACCTCTTTTGCCACCGGTGCAAGAAGCTGTGCGATCGTACCAGTACCACTGTAAAGGTCAAATACCTCCATACCGCTGGTATTCTGAATGTATTCTCTTACAATATTATAAAGTACTTCCGCCGCCAGGGAATTCGGCTGGAAGAAAGAAAAGGTACTGATTCGGAATTTCAGTCCGAGCAGCGTCTCGTAGAAATAGTCCTGTCCATAAAGAATTCTTGTCTCATCGCTCTGCACGACATCTGATAGAGAATCATTGAGAATGTGCATGATCCCGACGATTTTTCCTTCCAGCGGAAGGGCCAGAAGCTGTTCTTTCAGTGGTTCCAGATCATATTCCTCCTGCGTGGTCGTAACAAGATGTACAAGAATCTCACCTGATGTTACACCACGGCGCAGCATCAGATGTCGGAGATAGCCTGTGTGCTGCAGTTTTCTGTAATAAGAAGCTCCTTTTTCTCTGAAAAACTCACGTACACAGGTCAGAATATCAGTCATATCCTTATGCACCAATTTACAGTCATCCGTATTTAAGATGTCATAAGTGCTACCCTTCTTGTGCAGTCCCAGAGAAAGTGGACCGTCTTTGTACTCATCTCCAAAAGAGAATTCCATCTTGTTACGATAGCCAAACTCAATCGGACTTCCATGGATGCCTTCCCATTCGAAATCCGCCAGACCGTTCTCATCTACCTGACCACCCTGTACCAGTGCATCCTCCAGCAGTTCTTTTATCTGTGTTTCTTTCATTGCCAGCTGATTCTCATAAGACATCGTCTGATACATGCAGCCGCCACATGCCGGAAAATTGCTGCACACCGCCTCTCTTGTCTCAAGAGGAGATTTTTCCAGGACTTCAAGGATTCGTCCCTGTGCTCTGCCGGAACGTTTTTTCTGGATCATAAAGCGTACTTTCTGTCCCGGAATTCCGTTTTTGATCAGCACTTTCTGATCGTCAATACAGACATAACCTTTATTCGGAAAGTCCACCTTTTCTATTACACCTTCGTAAATTTCACCTTTTTTCATTTCAATTATTCCTCATCTATATCTTTACATCTTCGCGGAATGTACTACGCCGCATCCTGCCGGGCAGTAAAACAGCCCCGGTTATCTGCCGGAGCTGCTGATTCATGCTACTCTTACTTTTCCTCGTCTTCGAAATAATCATCAAAATCATCATCGAAATCTTCTTCAAAATCTTCCAGATAATCCGGAGCGAAGAAACGATATACTGCAAACGCAATACCTGCTACTGCTGCAACAGCACCGATGATCGCCAGTACCCAAAGGACTGTATTTTTGTCTTTTTCGTCCTCTTTTTTCTTTAAGGCAGCAAGTAAATCTTCAATTTTTTCGTTCTGTAATAAATGATTCAGATTCATGATGGGCACCTTCCTCTCGTTCAAACTCATTTATAGGTCATAGTATACCACGAATTCCTTCATTTTACCATATCTTCTCATAAATTTTCGCCGATGTAACCACCATCATCTTTTACTTCTGATACACCGATTTTTTCTCCCAGATGTACTCTTGTTTCGATTCCTTTTTCGGAATTCAGGAAAATATCCGGATCCGGCAATACACGATCCTTCTGCGTCATCAATACGATCGTAGAACCTCCGAAAGCAAAATTGCCTTTTTCTTTACCACGCTTCACTCTGCCCCGAAGCGGAACATTCTCGATTCTGCCAACCATCAGGGCACCAACTTCCATCATAAGGACCGTGCCGAAATTGACAGTTTTAAGCAGCGCATATTCTCTTGTATTTTCTTTATAGATCGGATAAACATCGTTTGCCACCGGATTGACGGTGTGCAACGCACCATCAATGTGCACTCTCCTTGATTCAAAACCATCATCAATATAAATATATCGATGGTAATCATCTACACAGAGTCGAAATACCCAGAGATAACCGCCCTCGTAACGCTTCGCAAGTACCGGATTTCTAAGAAGTTCCGCAACCGTATACGGGGTGTGTTTAATTTTCACCCGGCAATTTTCATCAATCGGATAGACGCTCACCCGGCTGTCACACGGACTTACAAAATGCTCCGGTACCATACTGACCGGCCTCGCACCCTCGCGGATCCTTCTTGTAAAGAAGTCATTGTACGACCGGAACTTTCTCTTTTCATAATCCCGCATGTCGATTCCGGCATGACGGATAAAGACCGGTACTGCCAGAGCCGAAAGACGCGAATCAAGAATCCTGCCGCCAAGCTCAGATAAAACCGGATTTACCAGTGGCTTCAGCAGTGCCCTGCCAAATGCACAGCCGTACATCTTCTCAAGAAAACAGTCCTGCCCGGAATCATTTTTATAAACATTTCCCTGTCTGTCTGCTGTATAGCTGCTCACGGAGCCACTCCTTTCAGTTTTGTCACAACACCATGACGAGCCCACCATGCTTCCTTATAGAAAAGAATAAAGAAGACTGCTACTGCCACAACCGAAGCCAGAACAACCAGTTCTTTATTTGTCGGTTTGCGGAAACGGAAATTAAAAATAAACAAAAATCCAACGATCAGCATTGCCGTATGAAGCAGCCCTACAAAATAACGGAAGCCCGGAAAAAACATAGATGCCACAAACAGAAACGGCATGATCACAGCCATAGAGGTGATCGGAAGTCCCTGATAGTATTTACGGTTTTCGCTTGTCTCACTCTGTCTCTTTGCTTCCATTACATTAAAATATGCCAGACGGATCACACCCGCCAGACCATAGAACGCAAGTATGACAATACTGTAAAGCTTGCACATGCCCAGCTTGTATCCAAGAATAATCGGAAAAATTCCGAAACAGACAATATCACAGAGAGAATCTATCTGAATGCCGAAGGATTTCTCGTCGTCTGTCCTGTCTTTCTTTGTTCTCGCTATTTTTCCGTCAAACATATCACACAGTCCGGAGAATGCCAGACAGAAAACTGCCACCGTAAGTTTCCCATCGATTGCGCAGAACATACCCACTATTGAAGAAACAAGACTGATATATGTAACAACTACCGTATAATCATAAAATCCTATCATTCGTAACTCTCCCTCTCTTTGCTGCCATGCTCCTGCCCGATCGTAAGCTGTGCCACGATGGTAAAAAGAGCACTGATCAAAAGCTCCCCATAATATCCAAGTCCTCTGCTGAGAACCATTCCCGGTAAAAGTAGTGTTCCAAAAACCGGTGTAAAAATCGTCAGAAACAGTGTTTCACTGATTCCCATGCCACCCGGAAGAGGAAGCATATCAACAGAAACAGAAATCACCGCCTGCAGAAACAGCACCGTCCAGAATCCTGTTCCCGACAGCGAAAAGGATCTGTATACAAACCAGGTCACCGCAAACATTGCCATTCTCTGTACAAAGGTAATCCCAATTACATTTGCGATCACTTTTGAATGAGTTTTGAGATACGCCGCCGTATCTCTGTATGCATCCATAGAGTCTTCCAGCTTCTTAAGTCTTCCGTCTTTCCTGCGGAGAATGTGAAGCTTCTCCAGTATCTTAAGTCCCCATACCATAAAGCTTCTTGCAAGGAGCGGATGAAATACCAGTATTGTCATAAAAGTCACACAGAAAATATTCAGCGCAAGTCCAAGATAAAATACCGGAAGTATCCCTTCAAGATACTGATGTAAAAATCCTCTTCCAAATACCGCCACGCCGATTCCGATCACAACAAGCACCAGTTTGTATGTAATCGTAATTATCATAAGAATCACGGCGGATACCGGTATGGGTATATTTTTCTTTTTCATGTAGTATGCCTGCATCGGCTGTCCGCCACTTGCAGACGGTGTGATACAACTGAAGAAAAAACCCACCGATGAAAAAAGAAAGCATGTTTTCTTTTTTACTTTGATTCCATACGAACGCATCATATACCATATAATGATCGATTCACCCCAGATAAAAAATGCGACCAGCGCAAGCCCGGGTGCAAGCCAGCGCTTATCTGCACTGCGTATGGCATCCATCATAGATTCAAGATCTTCTCCATGAAATACTCCGTAGATGGTAAGTGCAAATACAGCCACCAGAAAGACCCCGTTGAAGATCACTTTTTTATTTTTTTTCATAAGTAGCTCACCCTTCTGTCAGCCTGCGAATTTTCTGTTCGATCCTGCTGCCGAATCTTTCGTATATCCTGTAGAGATCTGTCTTTCTTCCGATGAAGAAACAGGATTCAGCAAGAAGGATTCCTCCTGCCACGTCTACGATCACATGCTGTTTCGTAAGAAGTGTGGATGCAAATACCAGAATTGCAATTACCATGGACACGCTCTGATACCAGCGCGGAATTTCTTTCCTGCCACGGATTCCCAGATAACAGAACCAACTTACCAGACAGTGGATAGATGGAAACAGATTGTCTGCCGCGTCAATCGAATACAGCCACAGAGCTGCCTGATTCCACAAACCGCCCCCTGTAATCACCGGTCTTGTATTTGTCGTTGGAAATGCAAGAAAAAACACAAGGCAGATACATCTCGATATAAAATCTCCTGTAAAAAACTGATAGACACTGCGCCGATCCTGCCTTGCAATAAGAATGTAATTGACAGCCCAGAAGACATAACAGCCAAAATAGATCACCAGAAACTCCGGGACAAAAGGAAATCTTCTGTCCACGCCTGTCTCGATATTGTGATGATACCATCCGCCTGCGATCATCCTTGAACCTGAATAGACAAGACAATTAAATACAAAAGAAAATATAACCGGAAAAACTCCATAAGCAGGGAGTATTCTCGTAAGACCTTTTAAAAGCTTTTGCATAATGTACTCCCTTCGTTTTTCATATAAAACAGTATAGCATTCCCTGACAGGTGAGGCAACTAAAGTACGAAAACATTAAGAATTCTTAAGAAAAAAGTTATATTCTTTTCAGCTTTGCAAATGCTGCAAACATTTTTTTTGTACCAAAGCGGTCAAAATCTACGGTAACCTCATAATCTCTGCCGCCTTCTACGATATCTTTAACGATGCCAACACCGAATTTGACATGGCGCACGGTATCACCGACTCCGTAATCAAGTGAATCCGCTTTGGTCACTTTGAAGTTCTGTGGCTGAAATGCCTTCGTATGAAAATTCTTCTTCATCTGAAGATAACTGTTCAGCGAAGATTTCGTCTCCGGCATCTTCGGTTTGCGCTCCTGCACAGTATGTCCGAGTTCTACCAGTTCACGCGGAATCTCCCGCACAAACCTGGATACACGGTTATACTGCGTCTCCCCACGTACCATACGCTGCTGTGCACTGGTCAGTGTCAGTTCTTTCATTGCACGGGTAATGCCTACATAGCACAGGCGGCGTTCTTCTTCCATGTCGGAAGGATCGCCTGAAAAGATACTCATGCTGCCCGGAAACATCCCGTCTTCCATACCGGCAAGATAAACATACGGAAACTCCAGTCCCTTTGCACTGTGAAGCGTCATCAGAATCACATAATCCTGATTTTCATCAACTGAATCAATATCCGCGATCAGAGCAATTTCCTCAAGGAAGCCGGACAGAGTCGCTTCGCGTTCTTCATCCTTCATGGCTTCTTCATAAGAAACCGTCTTGGAAATCAGTTCATCAATATTTTCGATTCTTGCTCTTGCCTCATCAGTATCCTCGGCTTTGAGTTCATCCACATAACCAGTCAGGTCAATGATCTCTTCAAGAAGTTCTGACACAGAATATGCCTGTGCTTTGCTCTTTAATGACTGAATAAAAGTCACAAAGCCCTCGATCTTTGACAGACTTCTTCCGATTGACGGAACCTCCTCCGCCACACGAAGGGCATCATAAAAACTGATATTCATCATATCCGCATAATCCTGCACCCTGCCGACAGTCGTTGCACCGATGCCACGCTTCGGTACATTTAAGATACGCCGTACGGCAAGATCATCCGCTGCATTGTCTACAGTCTTTAAATAACACAGAAGATCTTTGATTTCTTTTCGTGCATAGAAATTTACACCACCGACGATCTTGTACGGAATATTGGCAAGCAGACATTTTTCTTCAAAAAGTCGTGACTGGGCATTTGTACGGTAAAGTACTGCACAGTCATGGTAATCTGCCGTACCGTCACGGTGGCGCTTCGCAATATCACCCACAACATATTCTGCTTCTTCATAGCCGTTCATAAACTGACGGAAATGTATCTTCTCCCCTTCCGGATTCTCCGTCCAGAGAGTCTTTTCTTTACGTTCGGTATTATTGGAGATCACACCGTTTGCCGCATCAAGAATATTCTGTGTGGAACGATAATTCTGCTCAAGGCGGATGACTTTTGCATTCGGAAATACTCTCTCGAATCCCAGAATGTTGCCGATATTGGCTCCGCGGAACTTGTAAATAGACTGGTCATCATCACCTACTACACAAAGATTTTCATATCTGGATGCAAGAAGGCTTACAAACTTAAACTGAGCAGTATTCGTGTCCTGATACTCATCAACCATAATATATCGGAACCGCTCCTGATAAGTCTGCAGTACATCATCGCAGTTCTGAAACAGCTCAACAGTTTTTACGATCAGATCATCAAAATCGAGCGCATTATTTCTTCGAAGCGCCGCCTGATATTCACGATAAACCTGCGCAGCTCTTTTCTGATTAAAATCTGCTCCGGCATTCATCTCCATCTCATCCGGATTCAGAAGCTCATCCTTCGCATGGGAAATCTGCGCCAGAAGTGCGCGTTCCTTAACTTTCTTTGTGTCGATGTTCATCTTGCGGCAGATTTCTTTCATCAGGGTTTTCTGGTCATCTGCATCATAGATCGTAAAATTATTATCATAACCAAGGCGATCGATGTGACGTCTCAGAATGCGCACACATGTAGAATGGAAAGTGGATACCCACACACTGCCTCCACCAACGTTGCCTGCGATCCGGTCGACACGCTCACGCATTTCGTGCGCAGCCTTATTTGTAAATGTGATCGCAAGTATATTCCACGGATTGATTCCTTTTTCTGCAATCAGATATGCGATCCTGTGTGTCAGTACTCTGGTCTTTCCTGACCCTGCTCCTGCAAGGATCAGAAGCGGTCCTTCTGTATAGAAAACCGCCTCCTTCTGGCGGTCATTTAATGTATCGTATATGCTCATCAGATTTCTCCTGTCTCTCATTGGTCAGTTCTGTATGTCGAACTGATGTTTTCATGTCTTTTGTTATTATACATGAAAGCCCTCACGGGGTAAAGGAATTTTAAAAAAACC
>ERZ773188.4638-NODE-4638-length-10102-cov-3.287349_pt1 | contig 10102 bp, 9 predicted proteins | sample MGYA00581011_ERZ773188 | MGnify/ENA primary metagenome ERZ773188 (study PRJEB29015, sample SAMEA2737798) | human gut metagenome | biome: human gut; feature: human-associated habitat; material: faeces | place: China | collected 2012 ...
GAAAGATATGTCCTTCTCTGATATAGTGTCTGATCTTCTCCACCTTCGCGCTGTAAGCGGCAAGCGTATCCGACTTTTTGCGGATGACGCCGTCCCTTTTTCCGCCCTCCGGCTGCGCCGCCTCTTTCATCCCGTGCCCGGTGTTCTCTTCACACCTGCTGTCACATCCTCCCTCTATCTGCTCCGGATGCATGGCGCGCCGGATCAGCTCTTCCGCCGTCACGCCGGCACGCTTTCTTCCTTCCTCCGTCTCCTCCTCTAAGACAACCGCGGTCAGCGTCTCCGCCACATAGTCCATCACGATAAACGCTTTCATCAACATCAGCTGAATCGTCTCAATCCCGATCTCATCCGGATTCTTCTCCGGCAGTTTTTCCGAGTAGCGGATAAAATCGTAGCCGACATTGCCCACCAGTCCGCCAGAAAAATTCAGTTCATCATTCTCCTTATGAATCTCAAATTCATCATAATATTCTTTTAACAGCGCTAACGGATTGCCCCTGCGCACCTCGCGCTCCCCGCTCTTTTTTGTGATGACAAGCGACTCCCCCTCCGAGGAGATCAGTTCCTCCGGTTCCCCCAAAAACGTATACCGGTCATAGTTCTTGTCATAGCTCTCGAGCAGAAATCCCTTTCTGCTTCCGACCAGATTCTCGTACATCGCCGTCGGCGTCTCGTTCACAATGCTGACTGTTTTCTTGTAGACCTTATAGATGCGCTTCATAAATCCTCCTCTTTCTTCTTTTAATTCATAGAAAATGCGTCCCATCAAGAAAGAATCCTGACCGGAGGGCTTTTTAATTCATTGGACGTAATTTCCCATGAATTAAAAAAAATCCCTGACCCGGTAAACCGGATCAGGGACGAATGTCTCGTGGTGCCACCCTTCTTCTCTTGCCATGCTTAGCTTCTCTCTTTTTATCAGCCGTCCTCACCGGACTCATCTGACAGAAGATACAAAAAGCGGATACCTCCAAACTGGAAATATCCGCCACCAATCATGTATAGACTCTCAGATACAGATGTTCTCTATATCGTACCCCTGTAACGTGAGGACACGGCTTCCGCTACTCGGCTGCTGTTATCCGCCTTTCACTTTGCTCTCGCAAATCCATTCCATCCATACTATCCTGCCTGCTCCCACCGCCCCAGGCTCTCTGTGAAGAATCGTACAGTGTACTCCTTTTGCTCAACGATTTCTCATTTATTTGTCAGTAGTTTATCGCACTAATGTGGCAATGTCAAGAAGTTTTTTATTTTCCCGTCACCTTTTTCTATCAATATGATATACTTTAAGCATTGATCCTGTTACAGGAAATGGAGGAGCTCTCAGATGAACAATGATGTATTTGAAACAATGCCCGTACCGAAAGCCTATTTCAAGATGGCTCTGCCTGTGGTGTTCGGCATGGTCATCAGCCTTGTATACAATATGGTCGACACATGGTTTATTGCAAAGACCCAGAACACCAGCCTCGTCGCCGGCGTCTCTCTCTGCGCCCCGGTGTTCAGTCTCATGATTGCATTCGGTGATATTTTCGGGCTTGGCGGAAGTTCCGCCATCTCAAGACTTTTCGGGAAAAAAGATTATGACACCGCGCGGCGGATCAGTGCTTTCTGCCTTCTCGGCTCCATCTTCTTCGGCATTGCTGTTGCCGTTCTGATGCTGCTTTTTCAGACACCCATTCTGCATCTTCTGGGTGCCAGGGACGATACCATCGCCTATGCCGGCGCCTATTACCGCTTTCTGGTTCTCGGCTGCCCTGCCATTATCTTTAATATTGTCCCGGGGAATCTGCTCCGCACAGAAGGTCTGGCAAATGATGCCATGATTGGTTCCGTCATCGGCGCTGTGTTTAATATTTTTTTAGATCCCATTTTCATCTTCTCTCTGCATATGGGTGCCGGCGGCGCCGCACTTGCCACCATCCTGAGCAATCTGCTTGCCGACTGCTATCTCGTGTGGGTTGTATTCAAAAAGGCAGGGCATCTGTCGATGTCCTGCCGCGAAATGCATATTTCATCCGGTCATGTCCGTGACATTCTGCTGATCGGAATTCCGGCTTCCATCACGAACCTGATGCAGAGCTTTGCGGTACTCCTCACCAACCGTTTTCTGTTACCTTACGGTTCTGATAAAGTTGCCGCTCTTGGCATTGCCTTAAAAGTCAACATGATCACCATGCTGATTCTGGTCGGGTTCGCCTTCGGCGCGCAGCCGCTCCTTGGCTACTGCTACGGTGCAGACAACCGCGAACGCCTGAAACAATTTCTGCATTTTGATCTGCTCGTGCAGCTTCTCATTGCGCTCGTTTTCACAGCCGCCGCCTGTATTTTTGCTCCGCCCATCATCCGCATCTTCATGCAGGATGACGTCATCGTGGCCTCCGGTGCCCTGATGCTCCGCTGTCTCATGATTACCGCCCCTGTGATCGGCATGATCTTAGTCTTCACCACACTGTTCCAGGCAGCCGGCATGGCGCTTCCCGCTTTTCTGATGTCCATCAGCCGCCAGGGCGTGCTGCTCGTGTTGTGTATGCTGCTCTTTTCTTCCCTGTTCGGCTACATGGGAATTCTGCTCGCGCAGGCAGTCTCCGATGTTCTCACCGGAATTCTGGGCTTCCTTCTGCTGCGCAGATCAAAAATACTGCTCTGATGCGCCGTGCGTCACACCGTCTCTGCGCTGCGGTAAACCTGCTCAAACGTATCTCTTGCGGTATTATGCTTCCCGATGTCAACAACCACCGCACCGATGGACATGGAAGACTTTACGTGATCCGGGAGCAGGGCAATCTTCTCCTTGTACAGCGCCGCAACTTTCTTTGCGTACTTCTGAATCTCTGCTTCCTTGATCGGCACCCGCTGCCCGTGTCCGCGCAAAATCTCATCGAATTCCATATAGCGCACACAGCATCCAGCTCTTCCGTGGTAAACAACAGGTACATGGAGAACACCGAAAATGCCGACTCAAACCAGTAAATGATTTTTGGCAGTGCAATGCGGCAAAACTCCGCAAAAAACCAAGCACATAAATCACCGACGCCAGCGCAAATAAAATACTTCCGACCTGCGCTCTGGAAGGTCTCGCCTGTGTTATTTTACATATTGCAATCCTCTGCGCACCGGATTGCGCAATTTTGCGTCTCCATATGCCGCATTGCCTGCACCATCGCCATAAAATCCTGCTCCTTTAACAGCGCGATTCCCCGTTCTTCATCTCCCAGAACCATCAATACATCCCCCGGCTTTATGTCAAAAATTTTCCTCGCCTTTGCTGGGATCACAATCTGCCCTTTTTCACCGACCTTCACCATTCCAAACGCATGCTTTCCCTTCGGCGGAAACGGCAGGCGCGTCTCCCCGCCCTCATAATTGACCAGTTCATCCAGCGTCACATCAAGCACCTCGGCGATCAGCCGGCTCTTCTCCACATCCGGGAGGGACTCTCCCGTCTCGTATTTGGAAAGCGTCTGCCTGGACACATCAATCTTCTCCGCCAGTTCCTCCTGCGTCATTCCACGCATCTTCCGCAGCATCATCAGATTATCCTTGAACATGTTTTCTCTCCTTTTTCTCTCCAATCACACACCATCTTATGACCGGAATTCTTTTTATCAGCTCATAGAGAAGATAGCCGCCCGCGTAGGCTGCAATTCCCGACAAAAGGTAGGCTGCACCCCCCGTAACTTCGGTGTACCGATCCAGAAAATATGCCGCCGCAGAGAGCGCCAGATAATGGAACAGATACAGTCCGTAGCTCTTTTTAGAAAGCCACTCCGTCTTTTGCGACGTCCGGTTACCCCAGCGCTTCATTCCTCCCAGTACTGCCAGACACACCGTCCAGCCGTACAAAATGGAAAACGGACTGTTTACCACCGGCTCCTCTGCATAATTTTCTCCGAAATAATACCGCACATAAAAAACTGCCAGCACCACAGCCGCGGCTGCAAGCGGAACGCTCACGCGCGCCAGCCGGTCGGTCACTTTTTCATGGGAAAAGACATAGTAGCCCAGAAGGAAGCATATGCCGTATATTCCGAAACGATACACACAGATCACCGGCGTATTCAAGATCTGGGCAGCTCCCCAGACGGGAATCACAAGCAGAAAAAGGACGGGCAGCACAGCTTTTTCACCAAACACATACAACCGGTCTTTTTCTATTTTGCGAAGCAGCACCAGCAATACCGACAATACCCAGAGCACCTGGATGTACCACAAGATCCCGACTCCGGATAAGACCATGATCAGATACCCGACCGCCTTCGGCACTTTCTCCCACGACTGGTCAAACACATGGCTGAATGCCATGTTGAAATACCCCTGTATCCACCAGAACACGAACAGGCCGATCGTCGAGGGCACCAGAAGCTTTCTCGTTCTTCCCGCAAGAAATTCCCGGTCGGTATGTCCTTCCAGATAATATCTGGCACACATTCCAGACACCAGAAACAGCAGCACCATAAACCACGGATACAGCAGGTACTGCACGGCATCCTGATACTGTACCTCCCAAAACGGCCCGATCACTCCCGCCGTCACCACGCTGTTATACATAAAAATCACATGGTATAAGACCACGAGCCCCACCGTGATCCAGCGGATGTTATCCAGATAGTGTCTTCTCATATTTTTCCCACCTTTGCTCTATATTTTAACTCAAGTATAACAAAAATGGAATGGCTGCTCCACCGCGCTTCCATTCCATTTTTTATGCTTTCTGTTAAAAATCGTTGCATTTCTCTTATCATCTGTTGTACAGACAGAATTCCGTCAGGGATTACATCTCTTGCACGGATCATATCCGGCTGCAATCAGTTCCTCCCTGCTTCCGGAGAATGCCGCCTTGTTTTCCGGCGACATCTGCGCAACACTCGAGCAGGATGGCCGGTGAAACTTCTTTGTGTTCGTGTTGAGCACGTATTCTCCTGTCACATCCGCTGTGCCGTCCGCGGCAGTCTCTCCCCCGGATGATGCCTGTGCCGCGCTTCCTGCGGTATCTGCTGCCACGGATGCCTGCGCCGCGCTGTCTGCGGTATCTGCCGTCCCGGATGTTCCCGTGGTGTCTGTGCTGCCTGCCGCCGCATCTGTTACCCCAGCTCCTGCCGTCCCGGATGTTCCCGTGGTGTCCGCAGCACCTGCCGCGACCTCATCCCCGTCCCGGTAATCCTGCGTCGCGTCCACGCTCCAGCTAAGGGAGGTTCCGTCACTTGTGACCGTGATGGTCCCCTGCAGATCCGTCCGGTAGAGCGCTGCCCCGCACGCCTTCACCCGGTCCAGTACTGTGCGCGTCGGATGGCCGTAAGAGTTCCCCGCGCCAGCACTGACCACGACCGCCGTCGGCGACACGGCGCGCATAAACGCTTCGGAGGAAGACCCTTCACTCCCGTGATGACTTGCCAGATACACATCCGAATCCAACGTCACGCCGGAGTCAAGCATCGCCTGCTCTTCGGCTTTTCCGGCGTCACCGCAGATTAAAAAGCTGGTGTTGCCGTACACAAGGCGGATTCCGACGGAGTTATCATTATCCTCCTTCGGATCATAGACTTCGGGGCAGACCACCGTAAAAGAGGCATCGCCAAGCGTGTAAGTGTCTCCCACCGCCGGGTAGGCAAGTGCGATATCCTGCTCCTTTATCACGCGCTCAAACGACTCATAGACTCTGGTATCCGTCACGTAATCGGGAGCAAGCACCTGTCCGCAGGAAAATGCGTGCAGGGCGCCGACCACACCGTTTAAGTGATCCGCATCATAGTGGGAAGCGATCACATAGGCGAGTTCTTCCACGCCCTGTTCCTTCAGATAGCTTACCACAAACGAGGAGTAATCCCTGTTGCCGCCGTCGATCAGCATATACGCTCCGCTCTGCTCCACTAAAACGGCATTGCCCTGTCCGACATCCAAAAACGTCACCGACAGCGTTCCGTCCGGCATCTGCTCTTCTCTCTGTCCTTCCGTCCCTGCCGTCGATGCTTCTCCGTTCTCCTGCTGCTCTGCCATCTGCTGCTCCGACATCTGCCCGTCCTGCAAGGCTCCCCCGGACAGTGCTGCCTGCTGCCTTACCGCCTGCCCGTCCGATGCCGCTCCGCATCCCGACAGCAAAAGAAGCAGGGCCGCACAAAGTGCCACTGCCCCGCTTCTGATTCTATTCACGTTGTATTTCTTATTTTTCTGCTTTCCCGCTGTCTGCATGTTCTTTTTCCTCTTCCATAAAATACATGCGCGCAGCAAAATCCTGAAAATACCGCACCTCATTGTTGTATCCGGTTCCGCCGAACGCCTGTTTAAGCTTCACTCCATGATACATTAACATATCTCCGGCTGCATGGCAATCCTCGATCTCCCCGTCCATCTTCTTAAATCTGGCGATCAGATCCAGCGCCAGCGAATCCTGCTTAATGTGTACCGGGGAGACGGTATTGACCAGATCCCCGAAATCCTTGATATTGTATTTTAAGCTGCGGTTATAGAAATGGTACCGCGCATCGGGTTTTAATCCCTTCGCGTGATAGCTGTGATACTGGGTATTCGGTACGACCAGCTTCTGCATGAGCATACCGACCGCACGGGTCTGGTCTTCCGACACACAGGTCCACTCCATCTGGTTCCCCGCACTCTGGGAGAGTACACTTTCATGTGCCCCCTCTCCGAATGTGCGCCCGCGGTAAACCCGTCCCTTCTGCAATCCCTCCCGCCACTGTTTGTACAGTGCGATCTGTGCCTTTACCGCCGCAAAATCCTCGCGGGACAGATCGCAGAAATTGCACTCATAGCCGCAGATACCGAACACTGCCACAGCGAACCGTGTCTCAAGCGGCGTCACGCGGAGCGTCTGGTGGTTCGGGCACGCCGACACATGGGCGCTCACAACGGACATCGGATAGCCGTAGGAATAGCCGGTCTGGATCTCTGCACGGCAGAGCGCATCCGTGTCATCGGACGCCCAGATCTGCGGAAAATAGGATAAAATTCCGAGATCAAACCGGTTGCCGCCTGCAGAGCATCCCTCAAAGAGAATATCCGGGAAACGCGCGGTAAGTTCTCTCATGCAGCGGTACAGTCCCAGCACATAGCGGTGTGCCACCTCTCCCTGCCGCTCCGGCGGAAGCGCTCCGGAATAGTAATCCGTAAACGTCCGGTTCATATCCCATTTGACATAGGAGATCTCCGCCGAGGAAAATACCTTTGTCATCGTCTCAATAATATAGTCCTGCACTTCTGTTCTCGTAAGATCCAGGATGCGCTGATTGCGGCCTTCCGCATGCGGTTTCCCCGGGATCTCGATCGTCCAGTCCGGATGCGCCTGGTAGAGGTGACTGTTCACATTCACCATCTCCGGCTCCACCCAGATACCGAAATCCAGCCCAAGCGCCTTGATCTTTCTTCCAAGTCCCGCAAGACCTCCCGGAAGCTTCTTCTCGTTGGCTTCCCAGTCTCCCAGGGAATGTGCGTCATCATTGCGCTCGCCGAACCAGCCGTCGTCCATCACAAAAAGTTCTACGCCGGCTTCCTTTGCCTTCTTCGCCAGAGCAAGCAGCTTTCTCTCATTGATGTCAAAGTAGGCAGCCTCCCAGCTGTTTAACAGCACTGGGCGCACCTTGTGCTTAAACGCCCCGCGCACGATGTGCTCCCGCACAAATGCGTGCATGCACTGGCTCATGCCGTTGTAGCCATCGCAGGAATATGCCATGACTGCCTCCGGCGCCACAAAATTTTCCCCCGGAGCCAGCAGCCAGGAAAATGACTGCGGATTGATGCCGGCAGTCAGGCGCATCTTGCCGTAGCCGCTCACTTCCGCCGCCTCATAGTGGTTGCCGCTGTAGATGAGGTTGCATCCGTAACACTCTCCGGTATCCTCCGTCGTATCCGTCTTTGCAATCATGACAAACGGGTTGGCACGGCTGGAGGAGGTTCCCGTGTAGGACGCATTGACATGTTTTCCCGCCTCCATGCGCGTATCGGAACGGTGCATCTCCCTCGCCCACGCACCGGTAAAGGTTGTGAACACATACTCTGCCGGATCAAAGTCGATCTGGGTACTCATCAGGCGATTCAGACGAATCATCTCCTTGCTCTCATTGAAGAGAACGGCGCTTCGCACAATCGCATCGCACTCTGCGTAGACGTCATAATGAAGTTCTAAAACAAGATCATAGGAGTGGTCGCACAGCCTTACGCTGAGACGCTGCGCCTCCCCTTTCTCATCGTAAGCTCCCGGGAGATCTCCGTTTTCTGTCTCCGCCGTCTTTTCCATGATCTCATAACTTTCATAGTGAAAGTCCGAAGTGGTACTGCCGTCCGCGTGCACGATCTCCACAAACGGTTCGCGGATGTCCCCTTTTCCGTAGGAGGACATCTCAAGCCGCATATCCTCCAGGGAGAACGCCGGATGCTCCCCGTCGCAGAGGTTTGTATTTCCCGGCGCAAATGTATGCTTCTCCACCAGCGGAGCAACATCACACTCCGCCGGATGCTCCGGCAGAGTCAAGCGTCTTCCGTAATACAGATGTTCCAAATGTCCTGTCTCCATTCTCCGGAAACAGTATGTCGTGTATGCCGTCTCCAGCACAAAAATATGTCCGTCCGCTTTTATCATTTAGTATGCCCCTTTCTTGACCTGCTCTGCGATCTCGGCAACCTTCTCCTCCGTCAGAATATACTTTTTGTGGAAAATAAAAATGCCGCACAGAAGGCAGATCATCGGAAGAATCGTCATTGTCATGCGCAGTCCGACCACCGAAGATGCGGCAGCCGTCGCAACTGCTGCGGTATCTGTCGTATCGTTGCTCAGATTGCAGATCTGTAAGCAGATGGATGCAATCAGTGCCGCCACGCCACTCGCCAGTTTGACCACGAAGGTCTGCATGGAAAAGATCACGCTCTCGTCACGTCTGTGATTTTTCAGCTGTCCATAGTCCACGGTATTGGCGAGAAACACCGTCGTCAACACCGTCAGCACACCGTTTGCCCCAAAGATGAAGAAGCCCGGGATAAACAGCAGTACCACATTGGACATATTGGTGAATGCCAGTACCAAAAGCACCACATAACCGATGATCGCCATGGCAAATCCCGTGTAGAACACCTGGATGGTTCCCATGAATTTGCGCAGCAGCGGGAATAAGATCATCATGGACAGAATCTGTACCGCTCCGCCGAACGTATTAAACAGTGTGTAGCTGTTGTACCAGCCCTCGCCGCCGAAATCGTATTTAAAGAAATAGATGACAAGGTTTGAGGTTGTATAGACCGCACAGTTGATGAGAACGATGGTGATCACGACTGTCATCGCCTGATCGTTCTGAATCAGTGCACGGAACATCTGTCCCACGGACGGGGAATCCACATTGACGGTGGATTTTTCCTTGACATTGACGCAGGTGATCGTCGTAAAGAGTACAAATAAAATCGCAATGATCAGTGCAAACCACTTGAATCCCACGCGCTCATCCCCGCCGCCGAGACGGTATACGCATAACATCGTGATGATTGTGATGATGGCAGAGCCGACGCCCGCACAGGAGCGCGCCATCGTGGAAAGTCCCTCACGCTCTTTGCCGCCCTCGGTAAACGCCGAATCATTGACCAGTAAGGGATATCCATCATCGTGTACGTCACGCCCCAGAGCACATAGGTGACTGCCGCATAGGCCACCAGACCGCCTCCGTCAAGTGCCGGCGGTGCAGCAAACATCAGGTAGAGCATGATGGCATTTAAAATCGTTCCGATGAAAAGCCACGGACGGAATTTTCCCCATCTTGTCCTTGTCTTGGCAACAATTACGCCCATGATCGGGTCATTGAACGCATCAAATACACGCGCTGCAAGTAAAATCACGCCCATGGCAAATGCGCTCACCCCGAGAATATCCTGATAATAATACAGTATGTAACTTGCGGAAAGCATGTACACCATGTCTTTTCCGACTGCTCCCAATCCGTAGGAGACTTTTTCTTTTCCTGTCAGTTTCATGTGATCCTCCAATTCTGCGCTTTTGCGCTCCCCTTATCTCTTCTCCATTGCAAGTTTTACCACGCGGTAGGCTCCGTCATAAATTCCGGCTGCCTTATTCTTTTCGATACAGTCGCACATATCGTTA
>ERZ773188.4653-NODE-4653-length-10080-cov-6.489377_pt1 | contig 10080 bp, 8 predicted proteins | sample MGYA00581011_ERZ773188 | MGnify/ENA primary metagenome ERZ773188 (study PRJEB29015, sample SAMEA2737798) | human gut metagenome | biome: human gut; feature: human-associated habitat; material: faeces | place: China | collected 2012 ...
ATGCCGTGCCGCAGCTGCCGGAGCGGTGCTTAAGCCGCAAGGCGGGAATTGTGCGATGTTGCCTTAAAAATTGTGGAAAATCCGGCTTAAAGTATCGTATCTTATCCCCCGCGGCCCCGGTTTTGCACCGGCGGGCTGCGGGGATTTTGTTTTGCGCAAAAAATCCTGGAAATAGCGGACAACCACTGGCATAAACCGCATAAATATGATATAGTATTAAAGTGTAGTGTTATGCCATACAGCCAGGTTCCGGCGGCAAACTGCCCCGGAACCGGCCGAAAACAAAAAGGGAGCATACCTGACAATATGAAACAACAAGTAAACAAGATCCGCGTGGCCCTGCTGTTTGGCAGCTGTTCAAGCGAGCATGAGGTCAGCTGTGTTTCGGCTGCGGCATGGGCGGATGCCCTTGCCACCATGCCGGACCAATATGAAGTGATTCTGGTGGGCATTACCAAACAGGGCCGCTGGCTGAAATACAGCGGCTCTACCGAGGGCATGCGCAGCGGCAGCTGGGAGCAGGATGCTTCCTGCGTGCCCTGCGTGCTCAGCCCGGACCGCAGCGACCATGGCCTGCTGGTGCACAGCGCCAACGGCTATGAACTGCTGCCGGTGGATGTGGTCGCCCCCATCCTGCACGGCAAAAACGGCGAGGACGGCACGATTCAGGGCCTGCTGGAGCTGGCTGCCATCCCCTATGTGGGCTGCGGCGTTCTGGCATCCGCTGCCTGCATGGACAAAGCCGTTGCCAATACCATCATGGACGCCTATCATGTGCCCCACTGCCACTGGTGCAGCGCCGTCCGAGCCGAAGCGGAAACCCAGCGCAGCGCCCTGTTGACCCGCGTGGAAAACCGCCTGCCCTACCCGATCTTTGTCAAACCGGCCAATGCGGGTTCCAGCGTGGGCATCACCAAGGCCCACAACCGTGAAGAGCTGAACACCGCCATTGACACCGCCCTGCGGGAAGATGACAAAGTGGTGTTTGAAGAGTTTATTGATGGGCAGGAAGTGGAATGTGCCGCCATTGGCAACCCGGATAACCCGCAGGAAGTGCGCACCACCCGCCCCGGCGAGATTTTGGCCGGCGCAGAGTTTTATACCTATGACGACAAGTATAAAAACGGTATATCCAAGACGGTGATTCCCGCCCACCTGCCGGACCAGAAGCTGGACGAAGTCAAAACGCTGGCCGCCCGCGCTTACCTGGCTTTGGGCTGCGCTGGTCTTGCCCGGTGCGATTTCTTTGTAGAGCACGGCACAGGACGCGTGCTTTGCAATGAGCTGAACACCCTGCCGGGCTTTACCCCCATCAGCATGTACCCCAAGCTGATGGAAAACGAGGGCTACAGCTTTGCCGCCCTGGTTGATAAGCTAATCGGCCTTGCACTGAGCAAAAAGCGAGGTGCTTACTGATGGATACTCGTCCCATCGGCGTATTTGACAGCGGCCTTGGCGGGCTGACCGCCGTGCGCCAGCTGCGCCGCCTGCTGCCGGGCGAAGATATTGTGTATTTTGGCGATACCGGCCGCGTGCCTTACGGTTCCCGCGGGCACGATGTGATCGTGCGGTACGCCCAACAGGATATCCGGTTCCTGCTTTCCCAGAATGTCAAGTTCATTATGGCGGCCTGCGGCACAGTATCTTCCACCTATCCTTCGGCGGAAGCTGCCCAGCTGCCGGTACCCTACACCGGCGTGATCGGTGCGGCAGCCCGCGCAGCTGCTGCCGCCACCAAAAACAAACGCATCGGCGTGATCGGCACAGCGGCCACCATCCGCAGCGATTCTTATGCCACCCAGCTGAAAGATCTGGTGCCGGGGGTTCAGATTTTTGCCCGCGCCTGCCCCCTGTTTGTACCGCTGGTTGAAAACGGTTATGTGAACGGCGACAAAGTGACCCAGCTGATGATTGAGGAATACCTGACCCCCGTGCGGGATTCCGGCATTGACACCCTGATCCTTGGCTGCACCCACTACCCGCTGCTGAAAAAAATGATCGGCGATTTTGTGGGCGACAGCGTAACGCTGATTGACCCCGGCAAGCTGACCGCCATTGCCGCCGCCACCGCGCTGGATGACCTTGGGATTTCCAGCGGGCGCAGCACCGGCGGCACCACCCGCTTTTTTGTCAGCGATACCCCGGACGGCTTTGCCAAGCAGGAGCGGCTGTTCATGGGCAGCGAAGCGGGCGGCCCGGTGGAACAGATCGCCATTGAAACGTATTAAGGAATTAAACTATTATGGCAAAACCTGTTGAAGAAAATTACCTCATCACCATCAAAGGCACCATGGAGCAGAACGGCGAAAACGACACCGTGGAGCTGATGACCCGCGGCAACTTTGTGCAGCGCGGCAACAGCTACTACATCGTGTATGCTGAAACCGAAGCCACCGGTTACGCCGGATGTACCACCACGGTGCGCGTCAGCCAGGATGCCCGGCTGGTCAGCATGACCCGCTTTGGCAAAACATCCAGCCAGCTGATTATTGAAAAAGGCATCCGCCACCTGTGCCATTACGAAACCGGGTACGGTTCCATCAGCCTTGGCGTGGCCGCTGATGTGATTGAGCACAACCTGCTGCCGGATGGCGGCGAGCTGCAGTTCAGCTACACGCTGGATTCCGGCGCCGAAACCTTAATCAGCCGCAATTCTGTGCTTATCACAGTAGAGCCGCTGAAAAAGCAGGAAACTGAAGTTGAATAAATTTTTAGTTAGGAGTTAGGAAGTAGGAGTTAGGAGTTTTTGGTGTGCGCTGACGCGCACAAATTTTAATGATCAGCTGTGCGGCTGTTTTTCAAAATTGCGGCGCAGGCCGCACCTTAAACTCCTAACCCCTAACTCCTCCCTCCTAACTTCCAAACTGGAGGTACAACGTGAATTACAAATACTATAACCCCCGCAAGGCTGCGCTGGATACGGCGCGTGAGCTGCTGACCGGCGCGCTGAATGCTGCTGTGGCGGACGGTTCCCTTCCGGAAGCCCCGCTGCCGGAATTTATTGTTGAGATTCCCGCCGATGTCAAAAACGGCGATATTGCATCCAACGCCGCCATGGCCGGTGCCCGTGCGTTCCACAAGGCTCCGCGCCAGATTGCACAGGCCATTGTGGACCACCTGAACCTGGAGGGCAGCCTGTTCGACCGTGTAGAGATCGCAGGCCCCGGCTTCATCAACCTGTTCCTGGGTGCCCACTGGTTTACCAGCGTGCTGCAGGCTGCTGCCACTGAGCCGGAATACGGCCGCACGGACGGCGGTGCAGGCAAGCGCTACAACGTTGAATTTGTTTCCGCCAACCCCACCGGCCCCATGCACATGGGCAACGCCCGCGGCGGTGCTCTGGGTGACTGCCTGGCTGCCTGCCTGGACTGGGCCGGTTATGATGTGACCCGCGAGTTCTACATCAACGATGCAGGCAACCAGATCCAGAAGTTCGGCAAGAGCCTGGCCATCCGCTACCTGCAGCTGTACAAAGGCGAAGAAGCCGTTCCCCTGCCGGAAGAATGCTACCAGGGCGCTGACATTATTGCTCGCGCCAAAGAGTTTGCCGAAATTCACGGCGATTCCTATGTCGATAAGGACTTTGAAGAGCTGAAAGATGCCCTGATTGCCGATGCCCTGCCCAAGAACATTGCCGGGCTGCAGCGCGACCTGGGCAAGTACCGCATCACCTATGATGTCTGGTTCCACGAAAGCGACCTGCACAAGAGCGGCGCTGTGGATGATGTCATCAAAATCTTGATGGACAAGGGTGCCTGCTACAAGGCCGAGGACGGTGCCATCATGTACCGCAGCGCCCAGTATGCTTCCAAGTACGGCGTTGTAAACCGCAAGAAGGACGAAAACGCCGACGGCGAAGAGGAAGCCAAAGACGAAGTTCTGGTACGCGCCAACGGCATTCCCACCTATTTTGCCGCCGACATCGCCTACCATTACAACAAGCTGGCCGTGCGCGGTTTTGACCGTGCCATCGACATTTGGGGTGCCGACCATCACGGCCATGTAGCCCGCATGAAGGGTGCCATGGACGCCGTTGGCCTGGACGGCACCAAGTTGGATGTTGTGCTGATGCAGATGGTCAACCTGATGCGCGACGGCAAACCGGTGCGTATGAGCAAGCGTACCGGCAAGGCCATCACCCTGACCGACCTGCTGGACGAAGTGCCCATTGATTCCGCACGTTTCTTCTTCAACCAGCGCGAAAGCTCCTCCACTCTGGATTTCGACCTTGACCTGGCTGTGCGCAACGACAGCGAAAACCCGGTCTACTATGTCCAGTACGCCCACGCCCGCATCTGCTCCGTGCTGAAAAAGCTGGAAGCCGCCGGTGTGACCTTTGAGGGTGCCGATGCCCTGGATGCCAGCCTGCTGACTGACCCCAGCGAGCAGGCTCTGCTGCGTCTGCTTTCCGCTTTCCCGGCCGAGATTGCTGCCGCAGCAGAAAAGTATGACCCGGCCCGCATTACCCGTTATGTTATCGACATTGCCACGGCGTTCCACCGCTTCTACAATGCCTGCCGCATTCTGGAAGCTGACCCTGCCGTTCGCCAGTGCCGCATGGCCCTGTGCCTGGCCGTGCGCAGCGTGATCCGCAACGTGCTGACCATGTTCAAGGTTACGGTGCCGGAGAGCATGTGAATTAGTTAGGAGTTAGGAGGGAGAAGTTAGGAGTTGAATTAGAAATTAGGAATGAACAATTAGGAATTGGGGCTGCCTGATTACCAAATGCTTATTGTGATGATTTCTGGGGCTGACTTCTTTTAGCTTCTTTTCTCTATTACTTTAACGATTCTTCAATACAAACTAAAAAGCGTGGGCCTGCCAACCGACAGGCCCACGCTTTTGCACACCCAACATATTTATTATACCACATTCGTCAAGGCAATATCTATCCATAACATGCACGAATAATTCATATTTTGTTTGGGATATCTGCGAATAGACAAATTCCTTAGGGTATTGTATAGTATAGTCACAGAAAGAAAACAGCCGGAGATAAGGAGCTAAAAGCTCCAAGCAAAAGCCACTTTCAATAGCATCGGAACAAGGCACGGCGGTTTTCCCGACAGCTTCAAGCAGATTTCGCAAAGGCTTCCAGTAAGAGGTCTAAATGGGAACACTTGAAGAACTCCGGGAAAGCAGGGACCGGGAGGCTACCGAAGGACTTGAAAGTAAGATGGCAAAGCCGGCAGGATTCGTAAGGAAGGAGGCTCAAGTCCAATGGCTAATTTCAAAGATCCCATTCATCACCGGCGGGCCTGGGCCTGCTGAAAGCAAACGAACCTCATTAACAGCCGCAGGTCATTACCTGTAAAAGATATAAAAGTTAAGATGCAAGGTTCGTAGCTTGCTTAAAATGCAGTGCTCAGGAAATCCCGTCAGAAAAAGTTCCCCGCGTTTACATAGATTAGATGAAGAACTGACGACAGGATTCTAAATAGAAAATTACAGGTTCAAAACCTGGTACGCAAAAGCGTAAATAGAAACCCAGAATCACCGGTGATTGTTATGAAAGATCTAACTCCGCCGAACAAATAATGCTTCACCTGATCTGGCTGGTGCAAGCGCACCGCCCCCAAAAGGAGAAACTCCGATGTACTAGAGCAAAGAGGAATCAACCTCTGGCATCAAATTCAGGTACCCTGCACAAAATTATTGAAGTTCACTTCCCCGTTCCACAGATGCACCAAGAATCGTTTTCCTTGCAAAATGTTTCCAGGCAGCAAATAACGAACCAAAGGGAATCAGAAATTTCAAGCAAACGCAAAATCATCGAACAACAGCGAATGAAACCCGTTTCCGATTTGCAAAACAAAGAAAACCAGGTTTAAAAACATTCGATCAAAGTTAAAGGATGAGGTTGCCATGAAAATGTGCAAACGGTCCGAAAAATAATACAATCGGGTATGAGGCTATGACTCCAATCAAGTAAGTTCGCTCCAGCGCCATAAGGGTAGAAGGCGCTGGAGCTTTTTTGTTGTGTTGTGCCGGATGTTTCCGGTCTGCTTATCTCCTCTCGTTTACTTTTGTCTGCATCATTTTTGTTTTGTTACCGCGCTCTAACGCAGCAAATCACTCTAAACACGGCTCTCCCTCCGCCCACAACATTGCACTGTGCGGCGGAGAGTTTTTATGTTTGCGGGCTTTTGTGGAGTATTGTGGTACCGGTATTCCATCGCAATTTCGGTTTTCTGAATTTTATTGTTGACATTTCTGTAATATTGCGTTATGATAGCCACAAGGTCCAGAATTTTACAGAATACTGGAATGATAGGTTTTTCGCTATCTTTTTATTGTTCTGTATAATGCCCAAATCGGCGGCTGCCGGGCTGCGTTTTACGTTTAGGATTTCTTTTCCCAATATCGTTCACCTGCCTTAAAGTGTATTTGAAAACAAGAAAAAGATAGACTAAATTTTTGACTTTTCAGATACACCCTAGGATTCCGGTATTTCCGCTGTAAGTCTTGTTTGGCGTTCCCTTGGCAGAGGGTACACCAAAATTCTCTTGTTCACCTTTTTTCTTCGTGAAGTGTGCAGCAGCGCTTCACCATTTTTTAGCTATTGTGATTACAGATTTCTGTTGCATTAAAGGAGGCTTTATGGAACAACTTACGATTGATACCGGCCTGCGCGAATACGCGGTCAATGGCGGGCCGGAGCACGGCGGCGGAGTGCTGCGCTTTAACCCCAGCGACCCCAATGTTTACAGCCGTTTTTGCACCCTGCAAAATCAGCTGCAAGAGCTGGAACAGCAGGTGCAGGCGCAAAGCCCCACTGGAACCGATGCCATACAGCTGCTGGCCCAGGCGGATCAGCGCGCCAAGGGGCTGCTGGCGGAAGTATTTGGCCCCGGCAATGATTTTGACGCCATGCTGGGCGGCACCAATCTGCTGGCGGTTGCTGGCAACGGTGAGCGGGTCATCACCAATCTGTTTGCGGCATTGCAGCCCATTCTGGAAGCCGGTGCCCGCCAGTGCGCGGATGCCAAAGCCACGCTGGCCGTGCAGCAGGCCCAGGCAGCGCGCGCCGCGCGCGGGGTGCAGGTATGAGCAGCTGGCGGCTGCCCACCCGGCTGGAGGTTGGCGGAAAAGCATATCCGATTCATTCGGATTACCGCGATATTCTGGATATTCTGCATCGGTTGAACGATGCCAGCGAGCCGGAATTCATTCGCTGGCGGGTGGCCCTGGCCCTATTTTATGAGGGCGATCTGCCGCGCAGCGACTATCCGGAGGCCATGCAGAAGCTGGCAGATTTTTTGAACTGCGGGCAAACGCTGCCCCGCTCCCCTGTCCCGCCGCTGTTGGACTGGGAACAGGACGCCCCGCTGATTGCCGCCGACATCAACAAAGCCGCCGGGTGCGAAGTGCGCGCCCTGCCTTATCTGCACTGGTGGACCTTTATGGCCTGGTTCAACAGCATTGGGGACGGCCAGCTGGCTACCCTGCTGCGGGTGCGCAGCAAGCTGCGCCACGGCCAAAAATTGCAGCCGTGGGAACAGGACTACTACCGCAAAAACAAAGCCATAGTTGACCTGCGCCCCCGCCTGAATCCGGCAGAGATAGCGGAACGCCAGCGGCTGCAGCGCCTGTTGGCCAATTAAGTCCTCATAAGGAGGTAGATGCTTTTGCCAAAATCCTATGCAGGCAGCCTTCAGGTTGCCCTGTCTACACAAACAACTACCCACACCGCGCAGCAGCCGCTGAACGGCCTGCGCACTGCCCTGAAAAAAATAAGCCGCAGTGTAAACGCTGCGTTCTCCGCCGTGCCGGTGGCAAAGTTTGAGCAGCAGACCGCCGCAGCAGCAGTCAGCGCCAACAAAGCCGCCAAAGCCCAGGCCAAACTTGCCAGTGGCACCACCAAAGCAGCCAAGGCCGCCAAACGCAGCGTTGCGGAATTTGATGAGCTGGACCGGCTGCAGGCTTCTCTTGCCGAAAGTGCCGGAGCTGCGGCGGCTTCCACCACCCGCAAAAGCAGCAGCGCTGCAACAATCAAAGCCGCAGATGCCGAACCGCCACAGTTAAGTCCGCCGACTCTATTAAACCAGCAGCTGCAAAATTTCTGGGCTACATTACAGGCTGTGCTTGCCCCCGCCGCCGCGCTGTGGGATGCAGCCTGGCAGCAGATGAAAAACGCTGCCCTGACCGTTTGGCAGGATCTTTTGGGCGGCGTTCAGCTGACCTGGGCCGAGTACGGCCAGCCCATTGCCCAGAGTGCCGCCCTGGCGCTGGAAAACCTGCAAGGCATTTTTACCACCCTGTGGCAGAACGTTTTGCAGCCGATCCTTACTAACCTGATGCAGATTTTATCTGCCCTCTGGTCCTCCCACCTCAAACCCCTGTGGGACGACATTCTTTTGGTGGTGGCAAGCGTTGCCAACTGCCTGCTGGACCTGTGGAACAACCTGCTGGCCCCGGTGGCCAAGTGGATCATCGCCACGTTCGGCCCCGCGTTTGCTGAGGTATTCAACGCCATTGCGGACGTTGTTGGCGTGGCCGTTGGGGCTATTGCGGATGCCATCGATCTGGCCGTTGTTGTGCTGCGCGGGCTGACGGACTTTTTAAGCGCCGTGTTCCGCGGCAACTGGGATGCTGCCTGGCAGGCCATCGGCAACACAGTCAGCACCGTCTGGGACAAGATGACAAACGCCATCAAGACCGCCGTCAATGGCATCATCGGCTTCATCAATCGGATGATCTCCGCCGTTGTGACCGGCATCAATGCGGTCATCAACGCGCTGAACGGGTTGTCGTTCGACCTGCCGGACATATTCGGCGGCGGGCATGTTGGGTTTAATATCAGCACCCTGACCGCCCCGCAAATTCCCTACCTGGCACAAGGCGCGGTCATCCCGGCCAACCGGGAGTTTCTGGCGGTGCTGGGCGACCAGAGCCACGGCACCAACGTGGAAGCCCCGCTGGATACCATCAAGCAGGCCGTGGCCGAGGTCATGGAAGATTTGCAGGCAGGCCAGATGGCGGGCTTTGAAGCCGTGGTTTCCGTGCTGCGGGAGATCCTCTCCGCCGTGTACGGCATTGAGCTGACCGACGACGATGTAGGTCGCGCCGTGCAGCGCTGGCAGCGCAAACAGCTGACTGCCACAGGAGGTGTGTAACGTGACCCTGACCAATCTGTTCCAGATCGATGGCAAATCCCTGTACGCACCGGACTGCGACATTGAACCGAGTTATTCCGACCTGGATTCCAGCGATTCCGGCCGCGACGAAGCCGGGTACATGCACCGCGAAGTGGTGCGGGAAAAGGTTGCCACCTGGCCCATCGCCTACAGCTGCCTGACGGACGACGAATACAAGTACACCATCGGGCTGTTTGCAGGCAAGGCAACGTTTCAGTTCACCCATCCCAAAGCCGGTTCTTCCACCGAGACCGAAACCACCACCTGCTACTGCAGCAAATACGGCATCGCCTGGCACAACGCCAAGACGAAACAGTGGAAGAATTTGAAGTTTAACATTATCGAATGCTGATTGGAGGAATGCCTTTGTATCAATCGGTTTTACGCCTGAAAGACGGCACTGAGCTGACGGGCGGTTCCCCCGGCAGCGCGGTCAAAAGCCTGACGCTGCACACCGCAGTAAATTCCGGGCAGGAGTTCACTATTGGCTCTGCGTTTTCGGACTACATTGAAGCCGAAATCTGGGCGGACCCGGGCGGCAGCCTGCAAATTACTGCCGGGGACGCCCTGACCTATTACCGGAAGGATGATGCCGGGAACCGCACCAAGGTGGGCGTTTTCTATGCTGAAAAGCCCACCCGCACCAAGCGCAACAGCTACAAGGTCACGGCCTACGACACCATGTCCAAGCTGGATGCCGATTTCTCCGGTTGGCTGCACGCCAATCAGGCACAGTTCCCCAAAACTATCTGGCAGCTGGTACAGCTGGCCTGCCAGCGGGCAGGGGTCACACTTGCCAGCAGCAGCCTGCCCATCAACGGCAGCTACAGCGTGCAGGCGTTCTACGCGGACGACCTGACCTGCCGCCAGATCATCTCCTGGGCGGCGGAAGCGGCAGGCTGCTACGCCCACATGAATGCAGACGGCAAGCTGCAATTCTTGA
>ERZ773188.4670-NODE-4670-length-10053-cov-20.882476_pt1 | contig 10053 bp, 10 predicted proteins | sample MGYA00581011_ERZ773188 | MGnify/ENA primary metagenome ERZ773188 (study PRJEB29015, sample SAMEA2737798) | human gut metagenome | biome: human gut; feature: human-associated habitat; material: faeces | place: China | collected 2012 ...
GCGCGAGTGACGATAGCACGGCGGCGGACTGCCTGCTGGCGGCATTGCTGCGCTCGCCGCCGGACGGCAAAAAACGACCGCGTCAGCGGTCGTTTTAATCTTCGGTGAAGCGGAAGAGGTCGTTGGGGGTGCATTCGAAGATCTGGCAGAGGGCTTCGATATTTTCGTAGCGGATGGATTTGGTCTCGTTGTTGACCATGCGACTGAAATTCTGATAGCTCATCCCCAGCTGATGGTAGAGCCAGTATTTCGTCTTTCCCTTTTTCTCCAACAGGGACAAAACATCTAATGTTACCATATCTGATGCTCCCATTCTCTCATGTTTTCATCAGTCTATGGCAGTTTTTCTCTTGACATATAGACTAATACATTAGATAATGTTTACATCAGATATTTAGGAGGAGAAACGCATGGAAGACTACGCAAAGCTGTACCATTTACTTTTCAACGCGATCACAGACGCGTTGGAACAAATGAACGCCCAGAACTTCGGCAGCGCCAAAGAAACCCTCGTCTCCGCCCAGCAAAAAGCAGAAGACCTCTATATCACAGCAGAGAACTAAAAAAAGCGGCACCCCAAAGCGGCGAGCAGAGCAATGCCGCGCCGTCAGAAGGGCGGGGTGGATAATCCAAAAAGGAGGGGCCTTGCCCCTCCCTTTTGGTCGTTAGGGGTGCAGGGGCGGGATCGAAACGCCCCTGCCGTTCTCTTAGGGGTTCAAAAGGGGACCTTCTCTCACGTGAGAGAAGGTCCCCTTTTATCACCGCTTGTCCTGTAAGGACAAATAATTTACAGATACTTCTGCATGCCGTCGGTGGCGAGGGCGGGGTCGCCGGAGACGGAGATGGTGAACTTGACGCCGGTGGCGTTGCTGAAGCGCTCGAGCTCGTTCAGGAAATCGTCGGCCGCCTGGTTGCACTCGCCGCCGGTGATCTTGAACAGGTTGTCGATGAAGATGTGGGAAATATCATAATTGCCCGCGTACAGGCCGAACAGGAAGCCGCGCAGGGCCTCGTAGTTGGACAGGTCGTACTCGTAGGCAGAGATCAGACGAACGTGATAGTGCAGGTCAAAGGTCATGGTAGACTTTGCCTCGACGCAGACGACGCTGCCGTTATCCTCCTGCGCAGTGGTATTGATCATTTCGATCAGCTTCTTGGTCTTACCGGTGCCCTTTTCACCCATGATGAGTCTGACCATAGAAATCACTCCTTTCAATAGATCCCCGCCTCTTTTGCGGGGGATGGTCTTTCTGATGGCATCAGCATAGCATAAATGAAACAAATTTGCAATGCTGAATGGAAAGTTTCAGGTTTATTCAAAAAATTCAGCGCAGGCGCTTACGCAGCTCCTCGCCCATTTCCTCGTATCCGGGCTTGCCGAGCAGCGCGAACATGTTCTTTTTATACGCCTCCACGCCCGGCTGGTCGAAGGGGTTGACGCCGAGCAGATAGCCGCTCAGCCCGCAGGCGTATTCAAAGAAGTAGATGAGCTGGCCCATCGTGCGGGCGTTGTTTTCGCCGAGGTTCAAAATGATGTTCGGCACGCCGCCCTCGACATGGGCGAGCAGCGTCCCGTCCATGGCCTGACGGTTGATGAAGTCCATCGTCTTTCCCGCAAGGAAATTGAGCCCGTCGCCATTCGCTTCGTCAAAGGGGACGACCATCTGCTGCTCCGCGGGCGCAAAGCGCACAACGGTTTCCATCAGCATGCGCTCGCCCTGCTGGATGTACTGGCCCATCGAGTGGAGGTCGGCGGTGAAGTCAACGCTCGCGGGGAAGAGGCCCTTTTCCTCCTTGCCCTCGCTCTCGCCGTAGAGCTGCTTCCACCACTCGGCCATGAAGCGGAACGCGGGCTCGAAGCACGCGAGAAGCTCCACCTTCTTGCCCTGACGGTAGAGCTCGTGGCGCATGGCGGCGTACTGCCAGGCGGGATTGCTGTAATCGTTTTTCGAGCAGATCGTCATCATCTCCTGTGCGCCGCCCATCAGCTCATTTAGATCAACGCCCGCGACGGCGATGGGAAGAAGACCAACGGCGGTGAGCACGCTGTAGCGTCCGCCGATGTTGTCGGGCACGACGAATTCCTCGTATCCCTCCTGATCGGCGAGGGACTTGAGCGCACCTTTGTGCGCGTCGGTCGTGGCGTAAATGCGCTTCGCGGCTTCGGCCTTGCCGTACTTCTTTTCGAGCTTTTCGCGGAAGAAGCGGAACGCGACGGCGGGCTCGGTCGTCGTGCCGGACTTCGAGATGACGTTGACGGAGAAATCGTCGTCGCCGATGAGCTCCGTCACCTCGCGCAGCGCGTCGGAGGAGAGGCCGTTGCCGATAAAGTAGATGTTCGGCGTGGACTTCTTCTTTAAGTTATAGTTCGGGGAGCAGAGGCATTCGATGACGCCGCGCGCGCCGAGATAGCTGCCGCCGATGCCGATGACGACGAGCGCCTTGGAATCGCCCTGAATCTTCTTCGCCGCGGCGAGGATGCGCGCGTACTCGCCTCTGTCATAGTCGCGCGGGAGCGTGACCCAGCCGATGAAATCAGAGCCCTTTCCGCCGCCGTTTTGCAGCCAGCCCGCCGCGCGCTCGAGACGCGGGCGCAGCGCCGCTTCATACGGCAACGAGAGAAACGATACGGCATGGGATACGTCGATAGACAGCATAAAAATGGCCTCCTGCGATCAAAAATTCTTGCTTGCATTGTAGCACACGGCAAAAAAAGAAACAAGCGCAAAGCGGGGAAAAACGGGAGGCAAACACCGCGCTGCCGTCCAGAAACCGTGAAAACTGTGGAAAGCGGCAAAAAGATGGCTGCTTTACCGCTCCATCTTTGTAAAGTGTGCGTATTTACTGTCACACGTTATTGTGTTATCGTGTTACCACACTAAATCAAACGGCCAAGCGCCGGAACTTACAGGAGGAAGAAACGATGAAAAAATTCTTAGCAATGGCGCTTGCCGCCGTGATGGTACTGGCCCTTGCCGCCTGCGGCAGCAAGAACGACACCGCCGGCGATACCGGTGATGCGCAGGACGCGCAGGGCGGCGAGACGCAAAAGCTGATCGTCGGCTTTGATGCCGAGTTCCCGCCGTTCGGCTTCATCGCCGCCGACGGCACGTACGACGGCTTTGACCTCGCGATGGCGAAGGAGCTGTGCGCGCGCCTCGGCTGGGAGTACGAGGCCGTGGCCATCGACTGGAACAGCAAGGACGCCGAGCTCTCCAGCGGCACGATCAACTGCATCTGGAACGGCTTCACCTACACCGGCCGCGAAAATGACTACACGTTCTCCGACCCCTATGTGGATAACTCCATCGTGATGGTCGTGAAAGCCGACAGCGGCATCACCTCGCTCGCGGACCTCGCCGGTAAGAGCGTGATGGCGCAGGCCGCGTCCTCCGCGGTCGACGCGATCAACGAAAACGAGGACTTCAAGGCGTCGCTCAAGGAGGTCGTGGAGCTCGGCGACTACAACATGGGCTTTATGGACCTCGCCCAGGGCACGGTGGCCGCCGTGGCTGCTGACCTCGGCGTTGCGCAGTATCAGATCGCGAACAACGACGGCGACTATGTCATCCTCGACGAGCCCCTCTCCACCGAGCAGTACGCCATCGGCTTCCTCAAGGGCAACACCGAGCTGCGCGACGCGGTGAACGATGAGCTTCTCAAGATGGCCGAGGACGGCACCATGCTGGAGATCGCGCAGAAGTACGTCGATCAGGGTCTCGTGCTCGACAGCCTGTGCCTCATCAACAAGTAAAAACGTTTACCTCGGGCGACTGTAAAAACCAATTATAACTCATAGGTGCCCATCCTCTTCTCAGGGAGGGAGCGGGGGCGAAAGCCCCCGCTTTTTCCCGCTTATGACCGAATAAGGGAGAATCATTCCATGACTGTATCCACGATGCTTTCGCTATTATCCGAGGGCTTTGTCACATCGCTTTTGATCTTCGTGCTGACGCTGCTATTCTCGATGCCGCTGGGCCTTGCGGTGATGTTTGGCCGCCGCAGCAGATTGACGCCGCTGCGCGGCTTCATCAAGGCGTATATCTCCATCATGCGCGGAACGCCGCTGATGCTGCAGCTGATGGTCGTCTTCTACGGGCCGAAGCTCCTGCTTGGCGTCACGGTGCCGGGCAACTGGCGCTTCACGGCGGTCATCGTCGCGTTCGTCATCAACTATGCGGCGTATTTTGCCGAGATCTACCGCGGCGGCATCGAGTCCATCCCGCGCGGGCAGTACGAGGCCGCGCAGGTGCTCGGCTATACCAAGGCACAGACATTTTTCAAGATCATCCTGCCGCAGATGGTCAAGCGCGTCATCCCCGCGGTGACGAACGAGGTCATCACGCTCGTCAAGGACACGTCGCTCGCGTCCGTCATTGGCACGGTGGAGATGTTCACGCGCGCCAAGCAGATCGTTGCCTCGCCGAATACGCCGGGCATGCTGGCGCTGGTGGCGGCGGGTGTCTTCTACTATGTCTTCAACTATGTGGTCGCCTTCGCCATGGAAAAATGGGAGCAGGCGCTGCGCTATTACCGCTAAAGGGAGGGGAGAGCAATGGCAGTTTTTGAAATGCGGAATGCCAGAAAGGCGTTCGGCGCGCTCGAAGTCTTAAAGGGCGTGTCGCTCAAGGTGGAAAAGGGCGAGGTCGTGTCGATCATCGGCCCCTCGGGCGGCGGCAAGTCGACGATGTTGCGCTGCGCGACGCTGCTTGAGACCATGGACTCCGGCACGCTCGCGTATGGCGAAAACGTCGCCGCGCGCGAGGAAAACGGCAAAAGCGTCTACGCCGGAAAAGCCGCGCTCGCGCAGGTGCGGCGGCAGTTCGGGCTGGTGTTCCAGCAGTTTGACCTCTTCCCGCACTACACAGTGCTGAAAAACGTCTGCGACGCGCCGATCTCGGTGCAGAAGCGCGATAGAGCCGAGGTCGAGGCCGAGGCCATGGCGCTGCTCGACAAAATGGGACTAAAAGGCAAGGAAAACGCCTACCCCTATCAGCTCTCGGGCGGGCAGCAGCAGCGCGTGGCCATCGCCCGCGCGCTCGCGATGAAGCCGGAAATCCTCTTTTTCGACGAGCCGACCTCCGCGCTCGACCCGCTGCTCACGGGCGAGGTGCTGCGCGTCATCCGCTCTCTCGCCGACGAGCACATGACCATGGTCATCGTGACGCACGAGATGCCCTTTGCCCGCGCCGTGAGCGACCGCGTCGTGTTTTTAGACGGCGGCGTCATCGTGGAGCAGGGCAGCCCCGAACAGGTCTTCGAAAACCCGCAGCAGGAGCGGACGAGAGAGTTCTTGAAATCGTACCGCGAGACGAGCAGCGCTCAGGCGTAGTAATTCACGAGCAGGTCGACGACCGCACCGTAGCTCTGCGTGCCGAGTTCATCGCCGTAGGATTTGATCATCTTATCATTGAGCGACTGGGTGACGGTGGCCGTGAGGCCCTTGTACTGCGCCCAATAGGCGCTGTTGTAGCGCAGATCGAGCACGATCTCGTCGGGAAGCGAATCGCGAATCTGCTGCCATGCGTCGGGGTCGACGCGGTACAGCGCGTTGCCGAGGTGAATGTAGCCGAGCATCCAGCCCGCATAGTTGTAGTTTGCGTCGTCGCAGCGCGTGCAGGCGAGGACCGCGAGGAAGTTGCTCTGCTGCTCGGACGCGATGCCGCGCTGGTGCGAGAGCTCGTGCGCGCAGGTCGAGGCCAGCAGCATCGCGGGCGAGTCCATGTTCACGTTTGACTCGCCCGTGAACGGAAAGTAGAAGCCCGTGAAGTTCATCGCGCTCATGATCTTCGAAAAGAAAATGCCCTTGGGCTTCTGGTCCGGCATGTCGAGGAATGGAAATTCGTCGTACAGGCAGTCATACACCGTGTCGGCGTAGTCTAAAATCTCCTGCCGGTCGGCGGTGAAAAGGCCGTTTTCGTCGCGCGCGATGTGCGTCGACGCCTCGGCAAGATGGTCCGTGAAATACTGCGTGACGCGCACTAAGTCTTCATACGCGACGGGCTCGGGCGAAAGGCCGCTTCTGTCGCAGAAGTCGTCCGCATAGTAGTTCGCGCCCCAGAGAAGCGAGAACGCGGCATAGACCGTGAGAAACAAATCGAGCACGAAGAGCGCGCAGCGGTACGCGGCGCGCCCTTTTTGGTGCGACTTTATAAGATAGCGCACCATCAGCACGAGCAGCACGACCGCCGTGACCGCCGCGAGCACATACAGAAGCTCCGCGACCGAAAACGGCAGCGCCGCGCACGCGCGGCCCAGAAACTGCTCGAAGGGCAGCGTGACCGAATAGACCCAGAAATTGACGGCCGCGCGGTTTCCGCGGAAAAGATAGAAAAGCACAAGGACTGCGCCGCAGGCGAAAAGCCAGCGGTGCAGTCCTTTGTTGTCACGGTACAGGGTTTTCATGGGGAGATCAGTCCTTTTTTTCATCCGGAGAGGCGAGCGGCGCGGGGGCGAACATCGCGTCGTCCGTCACGCCCTTTTTCGTGAGGCTGCGGTTCGTGAACCAGTTCACAAGCGAGCTGATGCACGCGAAGATCGGAACGCCGAGGAACATACCCAGCACGCCGCCGAAGCCGCCGCCGACCACAATGGCCACGATGACCCAGAAGCTCGAAATGCCGGTGGATTTGCCGAGGATCTTCGGCCCCAGAATATTGCCGTCAAACTGCTGCAATGCGATGATGAAGAGAATGAAATAAAGGCACTGCTTGGGGCTGACGAGCAGGATGAGGAATGCGCTCGGAATGGCGCCGAGGAACGGGCCGAAGATCGGAATGATGTTCGTCACGCCCACGAACACCGAAATGATTGGCGTATACGGGAACTTGAAGATCGAGCAGCAGATGAAGCAGAGGATGCCGATGATGAGCGAGTCGAGCAGCTTTCCGCGCACGAAGCCGCTGAAGATACGGTCAGCCTCGGCCACGGCGCGCAGCGTGCGGCGGTACGGCGTTTCGGGCAGAATGGCGTAGAGGATCTTCTTCGACTGCTTGGCAAAGCTCTCCTTGCGCGCGAGCAGATAGACCGAGATCATCATGCCGATGAGAATGTTCTTGAGGAAGATGACGACGCTCCAGATGCCGCCCGTCACGGCGACGATCGCGACCTGCGCCTGCGGGATGACCGTGTCGGTGACCCACTTGACGAGCTTATCGTAGTAGCCGTTGAGTGCGGAGAGCAGCTGGTCGGAGTAGATGTCGTCGGAGAAGATCGTCTGATTCTCCACAAGGCTGTTGACCCAGTTGTAGACGGTTTTATAATAGCTTTCAAAGTTGTCGGCCAGTGTCTTCGTGCTGTCGACCAGCTCGGGGATGAGGATGCTGAACATCAGGTAGATGAGGGCGATGACGCAGATCCACGTGACGAGGATGCTCAGCCCCCGGACGAGCGAGGACTTGACCTTCGGCAGCCCCTTTTGGATATACCGGTCGAAAAAGTCGACGATGGGGGCGAGAAGGTACGCGAACACAAGGCCGTAGATGACCGGCGAGAGCACGCTCATCAGCTTGTCGAAAAAGTCCAGCAGCACGCGGGACTGGAAAAACGTGTCGTAAAACATCAGCACCGCGCAGGCCGAGACGATCAGCGTTACGCCGAGGTGAAGATAGGTTTTGTTCTGCTTCATGGGCTCCCCCTTTTTTTGGGCAAAAGGCGTTAAATGACTGCTAAAAAGATACCAAAAACAGCTTACTATTTTTTGCTGGGAATTGCAACCGCTCATTTCGTGTGTTATGATAATCTTTACTCTCTGTTAATGAAGATGAACAGAACTTGACTTTTTTGGCAGAGGGTGATTTTGACCGACAGGGCGCAGGGTGCTTTGCCGGTCTGATGCTGTGAAGAGCAAACGAGGAGGAACCCATGGACGACAAAAAGCTGCTCTTTATCGTCAATCCCCGCGCGGGAAAGACCAAATCCCTCGCGCCGCTGTTTGACGCCGCCGCGATCTATTCCGAGGCGGGCTATCTCGTCTCCGTGCGCAAGACCACGCACCGCGGAGAAGCGACGGAGCTCGCCGAATCGCTCGGGCCGGAATTCGACGTCGTCGTCTGCCACGGCGGCGACGGCACGCTCAACGAAACGGTGAACGGTGTGATGCGCATTCCGCGAGAATACCGCCCGCTCGTGAGCTATCTGCCCGGCGGCAGCACGAACGACTTTGCCGCGAGCCTGAATATCTCGTCGAATCCCGCCGAGGCGGCGGCCTCCGCCATGCGCATGAAGCCGAGATCTCTCGATGTGGGCAAATTCGGCGAGCGGAACTTCGTCTATGTCGCGTCGTTCGGCGCGTTCACAAAAACGACCTACACCGTCCAGCAGGATATCAAGAATATGTTCGGGCACTTTGCCTACTTACTCGAGGGCGTCAAGAATCTCGACACGCTCTGCCCGTACCGCATGAAGATCGCGGCGGACGGCGAGGTCTTCGACGGGGAATATCTCTTCGGTGCGATCAGCAATTCGACGTCGATCGCGGGGCTGATGAAGCTCTCGCCCGACGAGGTGTCGTTCGACGACGGCAAGTTCGAGCTGCTGCTCGTGCCTGTGCCGCGCACACCGGCTGCGATGCAGGCGCTCATTCTGGCGCTCGTCAACAAGGACTACTATAACTCCGAGGGGCTCATCTTCCGCCATGTCAAGCACGTGACGGCGGAGACCGCCGAGGACATTCCCTGGACGCTCGACGGCGAGTACGACCCCGGCGCGCCGGTCGTGGAGATCGGGATCGAAGATAATGGGGTCACGATGCTATTATAACTTCAAAAAAGAGAGGCTGGCCTATGGGCCAGCCTCTCATAAGGGCAACATTTAAAAGAATCGTTTAGAGCAAGGCAAAAGCACAAGCGGCGCACCAGATTTGGTGCGCCGCTTGTGCTTTTATTTAGGAGCAGCAACCGATATGTGTATTTCTCAGCAGAGATGGAAAGTCTGCTGCGCGAATACGAAGCCTTCTGCGTAAGGTCAATGCCATTCTTGCAAAGCAGTCTGCGCTGGAGAAAAAACTGCAGGAGCAGGAAGAAACAAAATCGTAATCAGCCGAAACACGAAGTCCCGGTAAACCATCGTCTGATGGCTTGCCGGGACTTTTTCCGCACAGAATTTACTTGTATTTTATGCGGTGTTGAAAGAAATCCTCAAGTAGGAGATAAGCAAAAGCGATGCGTCACAGCCTGTTGAGTTTTTCCTCCAGTTCAGCCGCGATGCGCTGCCGTTCTTCCTCACTTTCTGCGCGTGCATACGGTTCCAGCGCGGCGTCCCGCTTTTGCTCCGCGTCGCGCGTCCATGCCTCAAACTCGGCCTTGGTCATATCCTTCCGCATCGTGCGCGCGTAGTATTTCTTGTATGCCCGCTGCTGCACCTGCCAGACTTCATTGTTCGCAACTTTGTCCTTAAAGCTGCTGACCGCGCCGATCTCCCGGCAGGTTTTACCTGGGTCTTCCGGCGCAGGACCGGCGCAATAGGCAAAGGTCGCGCCCGGTGCCTGCAAAAACCAGCGACCACAGTTGGCGCAGCGCTTCGGCACAAATCCCTTTTGCAGTCCTTTCATAAACTCCACATAGACAAAATCCAGCAGCCGGTCAAAGTACATTTTTTCGACCACCTCCGCCTCGCGCCCAGTGCCACGGATGCAGAATTGCGCGTTTACCTTCGGCGCGTCCACCTTCGAATCTGCGCCAAGGCTGACGCCGCTGACAAACGGCTCCAAGCCCTTTTTCTCGATCTGTTGTGCCAGAGAAGTTTTTCTCTGGCCCTTTTTCTTTTCAAATGGCTTTCCCGCAAAAATGCCGTCCAGAAACCACGCATAGCGCTCCTGAATCAATTGGATGGCGTCCAGCTGCTCCTGCATGAACCTCGGCAACGTATCGTCCTGCATCACATATTCGCGGAACGCTTCCTGCGCTTCTCCCACGAATAATTCACGCACATCCATGCTTGCAAACAGCTGAACGTCATTCCAATACAGGCGGTAAAGCGGCAAAGACGCAAATCCATTCGCCACAGCCTGAAACGCCTGCGCTGCCTGCTCTGTATCCTTTTCTGCAACGGCGT
>ERZ773188.4677-NODE-4677-length-10045-cov-2.892492_pt1 | contig 10045 bp, 8 predicted proteins | sample MGYA00581011_ERZ773188 | MGnify/ENA primary metagenome ERZ773188 (study PRJEB29015, sample SAMEA2737798) | human gut metagenome | biome: human gut; feature: human-associated habitat; material: faeces | place: China | collected 2012 ...
TTTTTTCCGGCAGGCTGCAAAAAAAATACGGCAGAACAGAGGTAGTTTCCCCTGAGTGTGAGCGGATTGGGGAGAATTTCGCAGGGGGGCGCATCCTTCCGGTTTATCCTTCCGTAGAGGGGCTTTCGCAGAAAATGCTCCGCAATCTGATGGAGGAGGCCTTGAAGGAAATGAGCGGCGGCATGCAGGAGGAACTGCCCCTCTGGCTGAGAAAGGAATACCATCTGGCGGAGCGCAATTTTGCAATAGAAAACATCCATTTTCCCAAAACGGAGCAGGGCTTTTATGATGCAAGGAAAAGGCTTGTTTTTGAGGAGCTGTTTTTGTTGCAGACGGCACTTTATCAGCTGAAAAGCACGCTTGAGGAGAGGGGCGAAGGGATTCGGCTGAAAAAGAAAAAAGCCTTGCAGGATGGCGAAACGCTTCTTCCCTTTGCCCTGACAGATGCGCAGAAGCGCGTTCTTGCGGAAATCGAGCAGGACATGACCTCGGGCAAAATCATGAACCGTCTGGTGCAGGGGGATGTCGGCAGCGGCAAAACGGCGGTGGCAATGCTTGCGGCGTATTGGACAATACAGAATGGTTATCAGGCGGCAATGATGGCACCGACAGAGGTTCTGGCAAGGCAGCATGCGGCATCCTTCCGTGAGCTGCTGGAGCCGGCAGGGATTACGGTTGTTTTGCTGACGGGCAGCCTGACGGCGAAGGAAAAACGGGAACGTCTGGCGCAGGTCGCTGATGGCACGGCGCAGATGGTGATTGGCACCCATGCCGTGATTCAAAAGGGGGTCGAATTTCAAAAATTAGGTCTGGCGATTACGGATGAACAGCATCGCTTTGGTGTCCGCCAGAGAAGCACCTTGGCGGAAAAGGGCGAAAATGTGCATACCCTTGTTATGACGGCAACGCCGATTCCGCGCACCCTAGCGCTGATTCTATATGGCGATTTGGATATTTCTATTATTGATGAGCTGCCGCCCGGCAGACAGAAAATTGACACCTTGGCGGTAGACAGCAGATATCATCCGCGGATTTATGCCTTTATCGAAAAGCACGTTGCGGCAGGCAGACAGGCGTATGTCATCTGCCCGATGATTGAGGAAAATGAGAAATTAGAGGTGCAGTCCGTTCTGGAGTATACCGCGGAGCTGACAGAGGAACTGCCGCATTGCCGCGTTGCCTGTGTGCATGGAAAAATGAAGGCGAAGGAAAAGCAGACAATCATGGACAGCTTTGCGGCAGGGGAGATTGATGTTCTTGTATCCACAACAGTCGTTGAGGTTGGCATCAATGTGCCGAATGCAACCATTATGCTGATTGAAAATGCGGAGCGGTTCGGCTTGGCACAGCTGCATCAGCTGCGCGGGCGCGTTGGGCGTGGCGCGGAAAAATCGTATTGTATTCTGGTGAGCGATACAAAAACAAGGGTCGCGAAGGAGCGCATGAAAACCATGACGGAATCGGAGGATGGCTTTGTCATTTCCGAGAAGGACTTAAAGCTGCGCGGACCGGGGGAATTTTTCGGCATCCGTCAGCATGGTCTGCCGGAGCTGAAGATTGCAGACCTCTGTCGGGATTTGCCGATTCTGAAGGAGGCGCAGGCAGCAGCGGCAGAGCTTTTGCGGAAGGACAGGAATCTGGAGCAGACGGAGCATCAGCCCCTGAAAGCGCGAATCGCGGGATATTTGGACGGAAAACGTCTGGAAATGTGAGTTTTTCTGTGTTTTTTCTCTTTTTGGTTGTCAACTGAAATTTTTTTTGCTATACTCTAAACGATATCATGTAAAATTAGGTTTTTTGGGTGGTGCAGACAGTATGCGTGTCATCGCAGGAGCAGCAAAGGGTCATAATCTGCAAACCATCGAAGGGCTGGCAACCAGACCGACGACGGACAGAATAAAGGAAACTCTCTTTAATATCATAGCGTTCGATTTGCCCGAGGCAAGCTTTCTGGATTTATTTTCCGGCAGCGGTGCGATTGGGATTGAGGCACTTTCCAGAGGAGCGGCGGAGGCTGTTTTTGTGGAAAATGCGGCAGAATGTCAGAAGGTTATTCAGGCAAACCTTGTGCATACCAAGCTGCAGGGAAGAGCAAGGCTTTTGCAAACGGATGCGCTTTCTGCGCTGGACAGGCTTGCGGCGGAAGGAAAGAAATTCGACATTATTTTCATGGACCCGCCCTATGAAGCGGGGCTGTATACGTCCGTACTGGAAAGAATTGCGGAAAATGGTTTGTTAAAGGCGGAGGGGTATCTCATTGCAGAAGGCTCCTCGCAGATTGCGCTCACAATTCCGAAGGGTATGAAAATTTTGCGTGAAAAGGTGTATAAGACAACAACCCTGACGTTCCTGTGCGCGGAGGAAGAAAACGTATGAAAAAAGCAATTTATGCAGGCAGCTTTGATCCTGTTACCTTAGGGCACATGGATATCATTGAAAGAGCTGCAAATTTATTTGACTGTCTTGTGGTGGCAGTGTTGGAAAATCCCAACAAAAAATCTCTTTTCACCGTAGAGGAGAGAAAGCATCATCTGGAATTGGCAACAAAGCATATTGAAAACGTAGAGGTCGCTTCCTTTCAGGGGCTTCTGGTGGATTTTGCAAAGGAAATCGGCGCGAATATCGCAGTCAGAGGGCTGCGTAACACACTGGATTTTTCCGCGGAATATCCCATGTTTCTTATCAATCGCAAGCTGTATGATAAAATCGAAACGGTTTATCTGGCGGCGGATGAGGAGCATCTTGCCCTGAGCTCCACGAATGTGAAGGAAGTTGCTGTGTTTGGCGGAGATATCAGCTTTATGGTACCCGCTGAGATTAAACCTTTTATTATAGAAAAATATCAGAAGTGAGGGAGATAGAATGGATTCTGTATTGCAGTTATTAGATGAATTGGAAGATGTTATGGACAGCAGCAAGGCTGTGCCGTTCAGCAGTAAGGTTACTGTAAATAAAGAGGAAATTTACGATATTATCAGCGAAATCCGCATGAAGCTGCCCAATGAGCTGAAGCAGTCCAAATGGGTTATCGAGGAAAGAAATAAAATCCTGATTGATGCGCAGAGAGAAGCGGATGAAATCGTAAAAAATGCGGAAGACCGTATGGTGCGCCTTGTGGATGAAAACGAAGTAACCAAGAAGGCTTATGAACAGGCGGCGGCAATCATTGATTCTGCAAAGAAGACCTCCAAGGATATGCGTCTGGGCGCAATGGAATATGCGGAAAGCGTTCTGGCGGATGCGGAAGGTAAGCTGAAGGAGCTGAAATCCGTTGTTTACAGCGAAAGCATCAAGACAGATGATTACTTCGCGCAGACACTGGATGTTCTGGCGGAAAATATTCAGGAGCTGCGTATGGGCAAATGATTCCCCTTATCCTCTGCGGGAAATTGCATAGCAAAGCACTGCAAGGAAAAACAGGCTTGGCAAAAGCCAGAGAAAAGAGAGCGTAAAAGAGGTTTCTGTGAGCGAAAAAAACACAGGAACTTCTTTTTGTGCGTATGGATAAAAAAACGGATAGAGCAAAAAGAAAGAAAGGCTGCTGAAAAGGGCATTGATAAGCTTCCCTTTGATGTAGTCTTTTTTTGATATGGGCATGGCGGCAAGCACGCCGAAGGTCTGTCCCAGAATGGAAAGACCGCCGAAGGAAACGAGAAATGCGACCAGCGTCAGCCGCAGACGCAGACCATCGGGGGAGAGGCTTAGGAGATGCGCTCCGTTTGTCATTTCCAGAATACCACTGCAAAGGCCGCGCAGTGTTTCCGTGGAAAGCGGCAGAAAAAACAGCAGACGGGAGAGCAGAGAAAATAGCCCTGCCTGCTCCATTGCCGCGGAAAGCACCGCAAACAAAATGAGATACCCCCCAATCAGCAGAATGGTGCGAAGTGCATCCGCAACAGAAGCGGAAAGCACCTCTGCCAGAGTTTGGCAGGAAGGAACGGAAACAGAATGAAAGGTGGGAACGGATTTTTTCCTGCGAAAGAGAATACCTGTGGCGACTGCGCCGAGAAAAGCGGAGAGCCAAAGCAGATACCCAAAGGCAGGCATGCCGAAAAAGCCAACGCCAACCGTGCCAATCAGAAACAAGGGCCCGGGGCAGTTGGAAAAGGCGAGAAGCTGTTGTGCATCGGCGAGGGAAAGCTGTCTTTGCTCATAAAGCTGCGCGGTCAGCTTTGCTCCCATGGGGTATCCGGAAAGAAGTCCGAAAAAGAAGGGGAAGGCGGCAATACCCGGCAGGTGAAACAAGGGCTGCATCAGAGGGCGCAGAGCCGCACCCATCCGCTGTGCCGCACCAATGCGCAGTAGGATACCGCAGGCAACCAGAAACGGAAACAAGGAGGGGAATACCTTTGTCAGCCAGAGCTGTACCCCTTCTGCGGAAGCGGCAAGCATTTCTGCGGGAAAGCAAAGCAGGGCAAAAATCAGAAAGCAGGCACAGCTGCCCAACAGCAAAGCCCCCTTTTTCATGCAATCCCTCCCATAAAATAAAAAAGCCGAGGAAATCTGAATTCTTCGGCTTTTCCTGTTTGATTCTATTTTATGCCGCTGTCGGTCAGAGAATGACAAGGGGGTTTGTGAAATCCTGATTCGGCGCGCGATAAATCGGGTTGGGGTACGCCAGAGCGTGCAAATCGGTCGCTGTTTTTTCCAGAGCAAGCATGGCAAGCCCGTCCTCATTCAGAAGCGCGGGGGCTTTTTTCAGATTTGTCAGAACGGGACATTTTGCCTGCTCCGTTAAATCTGCGAGAATATCGGAATGGTCCTTCTGAAAGCCCAGTACACGCACATAGGGCATTTTCGGCAGATTGAGGAAATACGAAACCTCGGATTCCTTGATATCCAGAAGAATATGAAGCAGGATACGCTGAATTTTCGTGCGCGTGTAGCGCTTTGTTTTGATGAAATCCATCATTTCCTCAAAGGAATAGCAGCTGTCAATGGAATGGAGAATCCGATTTTCCAGACCCTCTGTCACCTCTGCAATCTCCTTCAGCTCCTCAATCGAGGTGGTGCGTAGCTTATAATGCAGAGCAGGCATGAGTGCATCCCAGAAAACGGGTGCTGTGCCGATGGAAAGTGCTTTATTATAGAGGTCATGCGTATTTTCGGGCAGATGCAGCATGGCTTCGGTGCTGTTTTCCTCTGTCAAAGCCTTCCGCACTGCGCTTGCGGACGCATAGCCATTTGAAAGGGAAAGGCTGTTGTAATCGCCCTTGCGGCGGATGGTCAGCGGCAGAATGGGAGAGGAATAATAGTCCAACGCCTTGAGATATTCCAAGCCTAAAATGTCATTTGGCTTGGAAAGGATGTCGCTGTTAATCTGCGAAAGCGTTTCCAGAACCTTCGCGCGCGCGGCAGGATAGGAAAGCCCCTCACCGAGCAACTCCTTTAATAGCCGTTGAAATTCCTCTGTTTCGTTTGCAAGAATTTTCGCCGCCTCCTGCAGCTCTTGCAGGTTGCCGCTTTCGGAGCCAAAGGCAAGGGTATCCACAATGCCGCTTTCTGTCAGCAGGCGCACTGCCCCTCTGGCAAAGGCTTCCGCATTGGCTGCGGCAAAAAGCACAGGCAGCTCCAATACTAAATCTGCACCGTTTTTCAGCGCGGCGGCGGTTCTTGTCCATTTATCGAAAATGGCAGGCTCCCCCCGCTGCACAAAGCTGCCGCTCATGATGACAACCACGCGGTCGGCATCGGCCTTTCGTTTTGCTCGCTCCAGCATATAGGCATGCCCCTGATGAAAGGGGTTATATTCGGTAATGATACCAAGGGTTTTCATAAGAAAGTCTCCTTTCTGATGTTCAATTTCTGATTAAAATAAAGTATACCATATTTTTTCTGTTTTTTTAAAAAAATCGTATGGCAATTTTCTCAATTTAGGTCTATACTTGTGATAACATGGGCGGAGAAATGGGATTTCTCGTTTCTGCGTCTCCATGCACAGGGGTAAAATCAAAAACAGGATGAAAATTCTTTTATGATAAGAGGATGATTAGGTGGAGCGGTTTGTTGAAAATCCGGATTTCCTGCAGGAACTTTTTCTGGAGGAAGCATGGAAAAATGTAGATAAAATTGATGGATTTATTGAATCCAAGGCAAATGCAGAGGAATTTGAGGTGACGGCGGAGGAGGTCAACAGCCTGTACCGCACGATGCACAGCATCAAGGGCTCTGCGGCGATGATGGGCTATCCTGCCATTTCCGAAACAGCGCACGCGGCGGAGGATTTATTTTCCTACCTGCGAGAGGAATCCGCGCCTGCGCAGAAGGATTTGCAGTCGATTTTGCAGCTTTTGCGTATGGTTTCCGGCTTTTTGAAGCGGGAGCTGCGCCGTCTGGAAACGGATGACGAGGTAACGGATTTCGGATGGGCAGTGGTGCGCCGCATCAAGAATTTCCTTTTTCATGTGGACAGTGAGAATGAGCCGGAGGGCCCAAGCTATCAGATTGCCTATACCAGAAAGGGAAAAAAGCGGATTCCCTATACGAATTTTGAGGCACTTCTGCCGCAGATGGATCGTCTGGCAAAGGTAATGAGCAGGGAATTGCAGAAGGAATTTACTGTAAAAATTTCCGGTGCGGATACGGAGGTGCCCAGAGATATTTATGATAAGGTTTCCATGGCGGTTTTGCAGATGATGAAAAACAGCATGGATCATGGTCTGGAATCCAAGGCAGACCGCGAGCAGATGGGGAAAACCCCTGTCGGGGAGATTTCTGTGGAAATCAGCAAGGCGGCGCAGAAGGTTTTTGTTGCGTTCCGCGATGATGGGCGTGGTCTGAACCGTGACCAGATTTTGCAAAAGGCGAAGGAAAAAGGGCTTCTGAAAAAGCCTGAAAGCGAATATGAGGACAGTGAGATTTACGCCTTTCTGCTGCGCCCCGGCTTTACCACAAAGGCAAGTGCCACGATGTTTTCCGGCAGAGGGGTTGGTCTGGATGTGGTGAATGCGGCGGTGGCTTCTCTTGGCGGCAGTATCCGTATCGAAAGCCGCGAATATATGGGAACAACCTTTTTTATGGAATTTCCCGTGGTGGATGAAATGCACGCAGAAGGCTGAGAAAAAGCTTTTTTTGGAAGGGGACTTGTTTATGGATGGCGGAAAAAGAGCTTCTGTAAGGAATATCGTAATTTCGGTGCTTTTGATTGTGGTTGGGATTGCAATGCTGATGCTTGTCACAGAAGGCATCAAAAGCGGATGGTATGACGCACATAGTGCAAGACCTGCGAAACGAAAAGGCTATGCGGCTTTACTGCCAGTGCTTCTGGTTCTTTTGGGCGGCTTTAATCTGTACCGAGGGCTCAGAGGGAAGGCATTTCAGATGGATATCAGCAGTATGTTTTCCGGTCATAAGGACGGAAGTCCGTCTGCCTGTCCGCATTGCGGCGCGCAGCTGCAGCCGGGGCAGTTTTCCTGCAAAATCTGCGGCAGAAGGATTTTCTGAGGTTTTCTGACGGGAAAAACAGAGGGATTTTTTCAAAAAAATATGATTTTTTGGCGGCAGACCCTTGTATACAGGGATTGTTTTGTTTATAATAAAGTAGTTTGGTATGTCCGTTTGAAAGAATCGGACTGCTCGATAAAAGAAAAAGTAAAAAAATATTTTATAAAAAATAGGAGGTAATACCTGTGGACTTTTTAAGCACAATGAAAGCAAAAGCAAAGGCAGACAAGAAGGTAATCGTTCTGCCCGAGTCCTATGAAAAAAGAAACCTGGAGGCAGCGGCTGAATGCCTGAAGGAAGAACTGGCAGATATCATTCTGATTGGTAAGAAGGATAAAATCATGGAAGCTGCCGGCTCCTTTGATGTTTCTAAGGCAATTTTCGTAGACCCCGAAACCTACGACAGAATGGACGAAATGGTTGCAGGTCTTGCAGAAGCAAGAAAGAGTAAAGGCATGACACTGGAAGAAGCAAGAAAAATCCTGATGGATGATTCTCTGTTTGTTGCAGTTATGCTGGTTAAGATGGGCGTTGCAGACGGTATGGTTTCCGGCGCAATCCATTCCACAGCAGATACCCTGAGACCCGCACTGCAGATTCTGAAAACTGCACCCGGCACAGAGCTGGTATCCTCTTTCTTCATCATGGTTACAAAGACACCTCAGTATGGCGATGACGGCATCCTGCTGTTCGCTGACTGTGCGCTGAACCAGAACCCCAACCCCGCAGAACTGGCTTGCATCGCAGGCGATTCCGCAAAATCCTACAATGCTTTCATCGGCAAGGAAGCAAGAGTTGCTATGCTGAGCCACTCCACAATGGGCTCCGCAAAGCATGCTGATGTAACAAAGGTTGTAGATGCAGTGAAGATTGCGAAGGAAAAATATCCCGATCTGAAGCTGGATGGCGAAATTCAGCTGGATGCTGCTATCGTGAAGGAGGTTGGCGAACTGAAGGCTCCCAACAGCACAGTAGCAGGTAAGGCAAACGTTCTGGTATTCCCTGATATCGATGCAGGTAACATCGGCTATAAGCTGGTTCAGAGATTCGGTAATGCAGAAGCCTTCGGTCCTATCCTGCAGGGTATTGCAAAGCCCGTAAACGACCTGTCCAGAGGCTGCTCCGCAAACGATATCGTTGCAGTTGTTGCTCTGACAAGCGTACAGGCACAGGTAATGGCTAACAAATAAAAAGACCTTGGGGGCTTTACCCCCAATACCCCCAGCAGGAGTTCAGCCCCTGCACCCGATACCGCAACACCATGTACATGGTGTTGCAACTGGGGGTTCTAGGGGAATCATTCCCCTAGCAGGGTGTGGGACAGCGTCCCACGGTTTTTAAGAATAAAGGTAGAGATCAAAGGAGAGAAAAAAATGAAAATTCTTGTACTGCACTGCGGCAGCTCTTCCCTGAAGTATCAGCTGATCGACATGGAAACAGAAAACGTACTGGCAAAAGGCTTGTGTGAAAGAATCGGTATCGAAGGCTCCAGACTGAAACATCAGCCTGCCGGCAAAGAAGCCGTTATCTTCGATGATTATCAGGAAAACCACAGCGTATCCGTTAAAATGGTTCTGGATGCACTGACAAACCCCGAATACGGTGTTGTGAAATCCATGAAGGAAATCAACGCAGTTGGTCATCGTGTAGTACACGGCGGTGAATATTTCGCAAACTCCGTAATCATTACACCCGAAGTTATCGAAGCAATCGAAAAATGCTGCGATCTGGCACCTCTGCACAACCCCGCAAACCTGATCGGTATCCATGCTTGCGAAGAAATCATGCCCGGCGTACCTCAGGTAGCAGTATTCGATACAGCTTTCCATCAGACAATGCCCGAAAGAGCTTATATGTACGCTCTGCCTTACGAATACTATGAAAAATATAAAGTAAGAAGATATGGCTTCCACGGTACATCCCATAGATTCGTATCCGAAGAAGCTGCAAAAATGATGGACAGACCCTATGACCAGACAAAGACAATCACTTGCCATCTGGGCAACGGCGGTTCCGTTTGTGCGGTAAGAAACGGTAAATCCATTGATACTACCATGGGCTTCACACCTCTGGAAGGTCTGGTAATGGGTACAAGAGCAGGTGACGTTGACGTTGCAGCTGTAACTTATATCATGAAGAAGGAAAACCTGACCGTAGACGAAATGGATAATATCCTGAACAAGAAATCCGGCGTACTGGGTATCTCCGGCGTATCCTCCGACTTCCGTGATATCGAAGAAGCAGCAGAACACGGCAATGACAGAGCAGAAACAGCTCTGGACGTATTCGCTTACAAAGTAGCTAAGAGAATCGGCGCTTATGCAGCAGCTATGAACGGCGTTGACGCAATCGCATTCACCGCTGGTGTTGGCGAAAACGACATCGAAATCCGTGAAGAGCTGTGCGAAAAATACTGGGGTTACCTCGGCGTTAAGATCGACAAAGAGGCAAACCACACCAGAGGCGAGAACAAGCTCATCTCTGCTGCTGATTCCAAGGTCAAAGTTCTGGTTATCCCAACCAACGAAGAGCTTGCAATCGCAAGAGATACCCTGGCTCTCATCTAAGTTTTTTGCTTACTCAAACCCCGCTGTCCGTTTGG
>ERZ773188.4685-NODE-4685-length-10029-cov-11.247844_pt1 | contig 10029 bp, 10 predicted proteins | sample MGYA00581011_ERZ773188 | MGnify/ENA primary metagenome ERZ773188 (study PRJEB29015, sample SAMEA2737798) | human gut metagenome | biome: human gut; feature: human-associated habitat; material: faeces | place: China | collected 2012 ...
ATAGAAATTTCTCGATCGTATCTATCTTCTCCATTCCACTTTAAATGATTATTTATACCAGCAGCTCCAATTGCTGTATGATTATTGGTTTACGCAATTTAACTTTCCCGACAATCACGGACAACCATATAAGGCTTCAAATGGGCTAATGGTGTGGAATGCAAAGATTAATCACCTTATTCCAGCCGATTGGCAGGTCAAGCCAATGGATACAATATGTTCTTTTCGTAATGGGATTAACTACGACAAAAATATTGAAGGTGATACAATATATAAAATTATTAATGTACGAAACATCTCATCATCTACGCTTTTTCTTGACGAAAGTAGTTTTGATAAGATATGTCTTCCACAGCAACAAGGTGATAAATACTGTGTGTCTGATAAGAGCATTATTATTGCCCGTAGTGGAATACCAGGGGCCACAAGGATATTATGCAATCCAAGTAGTAATGTTATTTTTTGTGGATTTATTATTTGCTGCACCCCATATGATAATACCTTACGAAACTATTTAACATTATATTTAAGACGATTTGAAGGTAGTTCTGCAACGCAAACCGGCGGTTCTATTTTAAAGAATGTGAGTCAAGAAACTTTGAAAAATTTGCTTGTGCCTATTCCACCACAATTGCTACTAAATCAATTCAATGATTCGATATCACATATATACAATCTTATCAATGGCAACATTAAAGAAAATGAGCAACTTACCACTCTTCGAGACTGGGTACTTCCAATGTTAATGAATGGTCAAGCCACCATTGAAGATTGTTGCGATAAATAATCATTTATCTTGTTATTGGCTTCTATTTTCTGATCAATCGTAGCCAATGCGGTTGCAATTTTATATTGTTCTTCACAATTTGGCAATCTTATATCTATATCGCCTAAAATATCTGTATTTAACGAAGCCATCGTGGAACCAACAGCAGAATTGTTAATCTTTGCTTTCACTACATCTGTCAGTAAATAGTATGATATAAAATTCGGATAAACTGACGCATCTGTCAGTCTTACACGTATACAATCAGATCCTTGCATCCAACCATCCTGTTTTTCTGTAATTAAGCAATGTCTGTCTACTGAACCTTTTCTTCCAAAAACAATATCTCCTGTTTTCAATTTATGCTCTGACAGTCTTTCCAATGTATTGGTTCCAACATAAACAAGCCCCTCAGAGATAATATTTCCATAACCTATATTTTTAACATTAATTACAGGTATTCCCTCAGACACATATTCTTTCGCACTAAATTGTGTACCGAACGGACCCGTTTTCAATTCAGCGATTTCTCTCAATTTTACCGTTTTCACTAAACTTCTCCTATCCAATATATTTCCTGTGAGCAATCTTAACATTACTCTGTTTAACCATTGCATACTGCAATGTCGTATCTATTCGTTGATGACCCAACAATTTTTGTAATTGTTCTATTGGCATTCCCTTATCAATTGCAACTGTTGCTAAGGTTCGCCGAAACTTATGCGGATGAACTTTTTCTATGTTTAACTTCTTTCCCATTTCACGGAGTCTTAGCTCTATCCCACCTATTTTCATTCGATTATATGGAGCTTTAAGCGATACAAATAATGCCTCATTACTATCCAATCTGGAATCAAGATAATTTTGCAAATGAATTTTCGTTCTTGCATCGAAATATACCATTCGTTCTTTATCTCCTTTACCAAATACAATACATTCCCTTTCATCAAATGATATATCATCCCTATTTAACAGCACTAATTCGCCTACTCGCATTCCTGTTGATGCCAAAATATCAATCAGTGCCAAATCTCTAAAATTATCACAATTGTCCCTCATAGCTTCCAACTGTTCGTCCGTATATGTTTCCTTTATCGTACTCGCAGCCTTAATTCTGTGTATTCTTCTTACAGGACTCTTAATAATATAATCTTCATCTTCCAACCAAGCAAAAAAACTCGAAAATATTCTTCTGATATTATCTATAGTTACCTTGCTCGCCCCTTTTTTAGTCTGATATTCCGCCAAGTAAGATCTGAGATCTTCAGTAACAATGGTACATACTGACTTTCCCACACTTTTAAGCATTTGCTGTATGGTATTCTTATAATACAGTAATGTTTTTTCTGAACATCCTTCTATCCTTTTTGCTGATAGAAATACTGCTAAATAATCTAATTCATCTTTTTCTATAAAACTCTCTTGCCGAGATACAATTGATACATTGTAAAAATGTACTTCCAATGTGTTCTTTAATTTTTTTAATTGTTCATTATCAAGTAACGGAAGCATTTCTTTCATAATTTCAGATATAAGTTTCTCTTTCATGTGTTTCTCCTTTATCTATGAGAACCACGATGAAGCGGAGTTCTTGTATTTGCTCTCGCCACTTTCAAGAGTAATTGGTTATATTATAAATGATTATTTAGAAGAGATGGCAAAGACCATCTACGACTATTGGTTTATACAATTTGATTTTCCGGGTGAGAACGGGAAGCCGTATAAATCCTCTGGTGGAAAAATGTCATTTTGTAATGAATTAAATCGAGAAATTCCTCAAAATTGGAACTATACTTCTATTGGAAATATTACGATCTGCCTTGATTCTGAACGAATTCCTCTTTCTAATCAACAGCGAGAAGGAATGAAAGGTTCAATTCCTTATTATGGTGCCACGGGCATAATGGATTATGTGAATCGCCCTATTTTTTCTGGAAATTTTGTTCTTCTCGCTGAAGATGGTTCGGTAATGGATGATAATGGTAATCCAATATTACAAAGAGTATCTGGCGATGTTTGGATCAATAATCATACACATGTTTTACAGCCCGTGAAAGGTTATTCTTGCCGATTGCTATATTTATTACTAAAAGATATTCCTGTTTCAATAATAAAAACCGGTTCAATTCAAATGAAAATTAATCAAGCAAACCTAAACAATTACAATATTTTGAGTATTCCAGATGCAATTCGTACACAATTTATTAATTGTGTTGAACCATTAGATACCAAAATCATGCAAATCCAGCAGGAAAACAACAATCTAATTCAGTTTCGTGATTGGCTTCTACCAATGTTAATGAATGGTCAAGCCACCATTGAAGATTGTTGCGATAAATAATCATTTATCTCTTTATTCTTCTGAATTTTACATTCAATATTATAAAGCATATCACCAATTCTTACCTGTTCGTCATAATCCGGTAAATATACATCCAAAAATGTAAAAATGTCCTCATTAAAGCTTGCTCTTAAAGTCATGAACGCATTATTAGTTACAGCTTTTCGAAATAAAGCACTTCTAAAATAAAATGCCATATATTTGGGATATGCTATTCCTTCTCTTTTAGGTCGAAGGCGTTTTGTAAAGCCACTATAAGTTGCTTTTGGATAATCTTTTACTGCCACACAACTCATAGCTAATTCATCAATTGTCTCACTTGTTCTAGTAATAAGAATATCTCCTGCTTTTATAGAGTATATCTGCTGTTCTTTTTCATTTGTATCCATCAAATCCGGTAATTCTTCTGGTAAAAAATAATTGTTAAAAACTGTCCCAAAAGAAACAAAAGGTGCTCCATGTCCAGCTTGTTCTTTCTTGGATGAAAGTCCCGAGCTCATATCGTATAAATCAGATAAGGCATATTTTGTAATCTTACTCATATTTCACCTTCTTCAATTGTTCCATGATTTCCGCTTGCAACGCATTTCCTTCCGCAAACAATTCTGTTAGTTTTTCCGTATATCCATCCATTTTCGCTTTAAATTCTTCCTGCGTCAGTTCCACGTACTCAATCTTTACTTCAAAATATTGCCCAGCACTAAATGAACACTTTTTCTGCTCAATCTTCTCATAATCAACGACTACAGAAAAATCATCTTTTGATTCAAAGTTATTAAAGGTATGGATAATGTCCTCGATTTCTTCAGGTGAAAGCACTGTTCTCTGATTTTTTCCATCAATCTTAACCTTGGTTCCAAGCTTAGACGCATCCATCAAAATTGCTTGCTCGTACTTTTTAGTATTGTCCAAAAAGACAACCGATACGTTTGTTCCAGTTGTTGCAAAGATATTACTTGGCATCGACACAACACCTCGAAGCATTCTTTCCTTTACAATACGTTCCCTTATTTTTTTAGGGATTCCCGTACCTGCTGTTAAAAAACCGGTGGGTACTACAACTGCAGCTTTACCCCCATTCTCTTTCATTGAGAAAATAATGTGCTGCAAAAACATCTGATAAATAGCCATGCCATCCTTTTTCTTATTCGGAACATTCGGAACTCCTGCCCAGAATCTTTCCTTATAAATATCACCTGCAAGGGTATCTCTGTTGTCAGAAAAATCTACATTAAATGGTGGATTACTGACAATGTAATCAAATTTCATCAATCCATTTTTCTGACGATTCAAATGTTGCGGGGAAAGCAGTGTATCCCCATGTACCACATGTCCAAGTGAATGTACAAGATTATTTAAAATTAGATTCAATCTCAAAAATTCATTAGACTTCTGCGAAATATCTTGTGTATAAATTGTACAATTACTCTCACCGATTTCATGTGCAAGAGCAAGAACCAGCGTTCCAGAACCTGCTGCTGGATCATACACTGTTACATTCTGTGTTCTTTCTGGAACCATGATTCTTGCAATAATACTTGCGATAGAATGTGGAGTATAATACTCTGCATATTTACCAAAATCTTTATTATAATCTTTGATTAAATATTCAAAAATGGTTGCAAAAAAATCATACTTTTGCGAAAACGCATCTGCAAAGCTAAATGTCACCAATTTATCAATCATTGCTTTACAAAAATCCGATCTGCGATTTGATTCCGTAACATTTTGTGATAAATGTTCATCAAATAATCGAATCTTATCCCCTGATCCAGTACTTACGGAAAAAACATCCAGGTTAGTATTGGAAATATCCCATAAAGTTGAATCAAATAGTTCATTAAATTTGTCATCGTTTTTATGATTGAATAGATATGATATAAAATGTTCCTTTTTAAGTTTTGCTGTTGCTGGTGGCAAAAGCATCATAAGCATTTCATAATCGTCTTCTGACATATCGTTTAAAGCCTGTTCCACGTTATCGGAATCTTTTAATGATTCTTCTGCTTGCTGTACCTCATAAAGAAACTTGTCATTTAAAAATTTATACAGAAAAATCTCTGTAATAATCTTATATTCACTGCTTGCATTGCCCAGTCCAAAATTGGCACATACAGTCTTTAAATCATCAATCATCTGTTTTGTATTTGCTATTATCGTTTCAGTAGTCATCAGGATACCCAATCCCTTTCTAATATATATTCTTTTGACAAATAGTTATCTATAAACATAAGCTGCGGTTTATCTAATTTTACCTTTTCTCCCATACACGCTCTCAAGATAATTGGTTGTAAGGATTTTATAAAATACTCCTCATTATCGAGTATGTTTTCATTATGAGCAATCTGGTCATCTGCCTTAGACTTAACTGTCATTAAAATTCTATGTATTGTTACTGCATCTGTGATAGGTGGTGGACTATTCATAATTCGCTTATGTGTTCTCATGTACTTAACATCACCTGAATACTTTGCTGCAAGCATTCTGTCTGCAAGATTCCTCTTTTCTGCCTTCTTTTTCAAAGCATTCAGATCCCCCATCATCTGTTTCATTTCATCCGCTGTCAATTCTTCAATGTTTTTCTTCTTGAATACTCGTTTTAATTCATCCAAAAGTGATATATACTCTGGATCTTTTGGATCAAGACATCGATCTACAATTTCTCTTCGTGTTTTCTCCAAAGTGTCACGGAATGCATCAGCTATGATTAGTTCTTCTTCCTTTATTTTTCGGAATTGAAAATCAATCTGATCCAATGCCATGTTAAGTATCTGCGACATATCTTCAGATGAATCAATACTGTTTTTTAAGTTTATGATGCTGATTCGGTTATTAACCTCATTCAAGCATTTAATGGCATTCTCAACATTAAAATGTGTATACAAGTCCTCATAGCCATACAGTCGAATCAAATTATACATTGCCTTATAATTTTCAAGTGCCTGACGTAAATTCAATAACTGCTTCTTATCATCGATCTCACTAATTTGATTGATAAAACTAACCACATTACTTGTATCATATAAGAAAAGTTGATTCTTTACATCATTCAAGTCTTTTTCAATATCTTCTTTACTTTTAAATATATTGCTATAATTCTGTACTTCATCTCCAAGTTCTGATTGCAATTCATCAAAGTATGCCTTATTGGTCTTATCAAATTCATCTTTAATATTTGCAAAATCAACAACATATCCGTAATGATAACCTTTATACGGACGATTTACTCTTGTCAACGTCTGAAGTAGATTATGAGCTTTTATCATTCTCGCTAAATACTGCTTTTTTAATCGTGGTGCATCAAACCCTGTTAAAAGCATATTGTAAACTACAAGAATATCTATATTTCCTTTTTTAAACTCTTCCTGGTCATTTTTTCTATCTTGTTTTGTACCTTCATCATGAAGCACCAATGCATGTGTATAGGCAGAAAAGCGTTTTAACTGTCTATCCACTTCTCTAGCCTGTTCTGAAGAATCACATACAATCATTGCCCCAATAGAAGAATCTAAAGCAGTCCTTCCCTCCTCAAAATCCTGAATAATATAATCAACCATTTTTTCTACAAATTTAGGATGTGCATATAAATTTTTCTTAGCAATACTTCCTTGTCTTACTATTTGATCCAGCGTAGCATTCAACTGGTTTTTGTAAGTTGTTTCTATCTCTTCACGAATCAACTTCAATGTATATCCATCTGCAATCGACTGATTATAATAATATTTATGAATATAATTTCCAAATACATCTTTTGTATTGTATCCATCTCCTATGAGCGGTGTTCCTGTAAGTGCTATCTGTACTGCATCACGGTCTGATGCCATCAGGTTGGCTAAAAATGAACCTGTTGGATTATAACTCCGATGTGCCTCATCTAAAAAGTACACTCTCTGCACATCCACATTATAATCTGATGGCTTTGTCACAGATTCCTTGGAAAATTTCTGAATGTTGATGACAGTCATTGTAACTTTGCCACTAGTATTTGATTCTCCAGGATTTGTAATATCTGCAATAAACTCTTCTTTGTCTTTTATCAGCTTTACTTTAAGTCCTCTGGCTTCAAATTCATTTTTTGCCTGTTCAGCCAAGTCTAAACGATCTACAATAAAATAGAATTTTGCAATTTTCCCTTCTTCTTTGCTGAAATAGTCACTTAAAAAATGTACGTTTGAATAAGCAAGTGCAGTTTTTCCACTCCCCTGCGTATGCCAAATTACACCTTTTCTGACTCCTTCTCTCAACTTATCCCGAATTGCCAACGTTGCAAACAATTGTGGGTATCTCATTATATGCTTCTCTATCTCCGTAATTCCATCTTTGTTAGTTGTTGTTTTATAACAGATACCATACTTCAGTAAAAACAGTAGTCTCTCTTTCGTATATAAAGATGTAATTATTCGATTTGTGGGCGATTTCTCCGATAAAGAAGATACATACTCTGGTGTCCCTTTTATAGCAATTAGATTATTATCGCTTAATACAAACTCTTCCGTTTCCGTAACAATTGGCTTCATATCTGCCTTTAATTCATCTTCTCTTTGCTCACGGAATTTACTAAAAAACATTCTCTTATAGCTACTTGAAGCATAAAAAGCTCCTTGAATCGGTTCGATATCAGAATCATCATATTCATTATTATTAGAAAATACTGTAAACTGTGTAATTCCCACAAATCGACGATAAATCTTATTGCTAAATCTTCTCTCCATCCGGCTTCTTTCTGTCAATATGCCCTCTCGATTATTCTGTCGTTTAACCTCTATAAATGACAAAGGTATACCATTAATCAATACAACTATATCCGGACGAAAATTATCATCTCCATTTTCATATGGTAACTCAGTTACAACTGTATAATCATTCTTTGTTCCTGTTATATCGGAAAAATCAATCAACTTAATTCCATCAATACCGGATTGCAATATCTTAAAAAAGGATTTTCCCAAATCATCATTGTCTAATTTAATTTTAAGTTCACCAATTATTTTTTTAGCGTCTTCAAGTGTTAATTCGGTCTGATTGATTCGATTAACTGCAGACAAAAATTGACTATAAAAAATATTGGTATCACCATCATAGTCAACATTGCGTTCCTTATCTTTAATTGACATATAGGTATATCCAAGTCTTGTAAAGTGTACAAGCGCTGGAATCTTCACTCTGGAATCTTCTGGTCTTCCCATAAGTATTATAACCTCCAATACGTCATCTATTTTTCTTTCGAGGATCTGTTGGCTTTACCGCATCTTTTGGTATTAGCCAAGTCTTTCCCTTTTTCTCTGCTCCAGGCACTCTTCCCTGGCTACATAAAAGAGAAATTCTTCTAGATGAAATTCCCCATATTTTTGACATTTCGATCGTTGTTATATAATCCATAATTTTCCTCCAAACGATACAACAAGCCTATTATAAGTATATTCTTTTATCGGAATAGTTTCAACCAAAATTAAGTTTTCTTCTAGGTTGTTTGATTTGTTATTGTTTTCTAAGATTTTCACAAAAACACCTGGTAAATAATCTTTTAAAATCATCTACCAGGCTTTATTGTTTATCTTACACCCAAATCAGCCCCTCTCTCCAGCTTATCTTTTCCCTGCTTTTCCTGGATAATTTTCTTATTGATTTCCAAGCGTTCATGGATTGATGGTTTCTTCTCTTTTCCCGTCATTGCTCTCTTTTGTGCTACTGGCTTTCTTTCAGCTTTCCCTGCGTCCTTAACTGCTGTATTTGCTTCAACGCCGGCTCTTGACACAGCTTCTCTGCTCTCATTTTTCTCTGTCACCTGCTGTTCTCGTCTCTCCTTCACACCTTTTTCTTCCAGACTGCAAAAGCTCTGCAAATACGGCAGAACATGATTCTGCATATCCGTCAGATCTTCCATATACTTCTGATACTCTTCATTACCTTTTCCTTGCTGATAACTAATCCAGCTTTCATCTGTCAATTTCATTTCATTCTGCATCTTTAACTGACTGATGATACCACCGTTTCCGGTACCAATCTCTATCTTACCTTGAAAATGGTGCAGCATCTTATCACCCTTCTCAGTATAATATACTGTAAAAAACATCTGTGCTGTCGTTTTTGGTTCGTTGGTGTTTGGATCACGGTCAGCATACCAGGCTTTGTCCTGTTCTACGGTTTTGGAATCCAGATCAGATAACTTTTGATATCTTGGACTCCCCAACTCACTTTTCTCACAATAATTCACATACACCATCGGCTCCATATCTTTTGGAAGCTCCGGATCATAGGCTTTCAGTCTTTCCATCAATACACCTGCACGAACAGATAAGCCCGATGGAAAAGGGAGATTCCATCAGGCTCTTTCAGATCTACTCTTCCGTTTCTGGAAAAGATGGCTTATATCGTTTATTTGCAGATTGTGGCACTACGATTTCAAAAATATAATATCCCAGATACCGGAGCGCTGCTTTTTTCTTCCGGTAAAAACTTGCCCGGCTCATCCCCAGTTCAAGCATAATTTCCATGTCCGCCATTTTTCTGTGCCTGCAGAAGCAGCTATAAAGCACATCATAATATTCGGTTCCAAAATTCGGTGTAAAATATTTTACCAGTGTCATTGCCCGGTTGACCATATCACAAAGTCCATAGATTAGAATGATATTGTTCACTTCCTTTTTCAGTTTTCCCAAATTCATCCGGTAATCATAGGCATCCATATATTGAAGGGCATAGGCCATATTCTCATTGATCTTTTCCTGACACTCTTGCTCTAATTCATCCAAAACCATCTGATTTTCCAAAATCAAATCCTGATAATTGTTCATCAGTGCTTTAATCTTTTCATAGTACAGATCCATTCTCTCTTCTGTATGTTGTGCTGCATTTAATGTAATTTCCTTAAACGATCTAATCGCATAATCTCTCTCTGTCATTATCAAAATCTCCTTTTTTC
>ERZ773188.4697-NODE-4697-length-10014-cov-3.060749_pt1 | contig 10014 bp, 14 predicted proteins | sample MGYA00581011_ERZ773188 | MGnify/ENA primary metagenome ERZ773188 (study PRJEB29015, sample SAMEA2737798) | human gut metagenome | biome: human gut; feature: human-associated habitat; material: faeces | place: China | collected 2012 ...
CAGCATTACGTCATGCTCTAGCCATTTTCTTTAATCCTTTTTCGTAAATGCTATTCCTAACAAATCCCACTTTCGACATATGATTTCGGCTTTGGTGTTTCTTGTTGTACCATCTTGTGAAAGTACAAATAATGTACCAGTCCAATGCCTGCATCCATTTCTCATTTGTTTTGGTAGAATAATAAGGCTCACTGTTATATCAACACCAGTACCGCCTGTCCAGTCACCGAGAGGATTGACTAGCTTCTCGCAGTTTCGGTCCTTCAGCCACAGCCAGGTTTCCTTGTAGATTTCATCCGCACCGAGGGGAATACCGTTTTTCTGCCTTGCCGACAGGTAATCGCTCGGCTTTGGCATATCCACGCCATTCATTACAGCACCTTCCGGCAGGTCAACCGCCTCCAGTTCTGTGGGACTCAGTGTAGGAATATCATTGTTCAGTATTTGGACTTGCTGCCCTTTTTGTATTTTTTCGGCGGCAGGTGCCGGTTTATCTCCGGCGCGCACTCGTCTGCCGCCACGATTTGTGCCGTCTCTCGCCATTATTTTTATTTCCTTTCTTGTCCTGGGGATTAATACCCCGTTTGAACCGCCGTTTTTGTGCGTTTGAGGGGGCGCCGTTTTCCGGGACCTAAAGCCACAGAGATTTTGACCGCCCCTCCGGTCACCGCCTGATCTGTCGATCACCCATCTCAAGATGGATCTTCGTGTGACATGACTGGCAGAGACTCATTAAATTTGCCGGATCGTGCGTCCCGCCCTGAGATATCGGCAGGATGTGATGTACTTCCTCCACGGGAGTCAATCTTCCTTCTGCAAAGCACCGCTCACAATATGGATGCTCACGAACGTATCGGTCACGGATTCGTTTCCAGGCGCGTCCGTATTTCTTGTTCACATTAGCGCTGCGTTCGTACTGGTTGTACTGCTTGTCAGCAAGGGCCTTGTGTTCCTCGCAGTACTGTCCGCCCTCCACGGCGAGTCTCGGGCAGCCCTGCCACGCACAGCCCCTTCGAGGACGTCTGGGCACTGCTTTCACCTCGCTTTCGGGCATAAAGAAAGCCCCACAGGATTGCTCCCGCGAGGCTCGTCATTTCATTCTGTTTTGCTGATTATACTATATCATAGTCGGCACAGTGGTTTCTTGTTGCAGAGCGTTGCAAAGTGTTGTAAAACGGGCAAGTTATATGGTAATCGGCTCCTCGGGGAGCGTGATATGCTTCAGTGCTGCATTATGCCAGCGGAACACGGTCGTTCTGTCCGCATGCAGTTCATCCCCGATCTGCTCCCAGGTCATGTTATGGATATAGCGGTAACGGAGAACCATCTGTTCATCCGCATCGGAAACCGTAGCAATGACATCCCGCATCTGGGCTTTCAGGTCAATAAACCTGTCGATCTCCCTGTTTATTTTGTCCTGCAGCTCCCAGACCTTTTCAAGCCGTCTGATAAAGGGTGCTTCGGTAGGACGGTTGGGATTATAATGCTCCTCAAGGCTCGGGGAACTGACCGTACCGACCATTTCCTGCAGCCGCTCCATTTCCGCTATATCTGAGTTTATTCTGTGATCCAGGCGGTATGCCTGTCGTAGATATTCTTTTGGTGTCATGATAGAGATTCCTCCTGTAATTTTTTCAGAAGCATCTGACCGTCAATACCAGTCAGCGCCGCAAACCAGTCGGAACGAAAGAACCTCTCACAATCCTCTACCATGAGCTTCGCGTCTTTGTTCTTCGGGTATTTTTTCAGTTTTTTCCTTGCTGTTCGATAGTCCTTGACCGCCTGCAGGATGATCGCATTTGCAAGTTTCTCATAAGGGTCATTCATCGCCTCACCTCCAGGTTTGCCCTGACCGCATCGATCAGAGCGTCCTGGGTTTTCTCCTTTTTGCGGAGAGCCTTCATGACCTGTTCGTCAATCGTGCCTATGGCAATGATGTGGTGGATAACGACCGTATCCGTCTGTCCCTGACGATGAAGTCTGGCATTTGTCTGCTGATACAGTTCCAGACTCCATGTAAGACCAAACCATATGAGAGTTGATCCGCCGGACTGAAGGTTCAGCCCGTGTCCGGCAGATGCCGGATGGATGATTGCCGCAGAAATCTTTCCCGCATTCCAATCTTCAATATCCTTCGAGGTCTTTATCTCCCGGACAGGGAATCTTGCCTTTATCCGCTCCGCATCATGCTGATACCAGTAAGCAATAAGGACAGGTTTTCCGTTTGCGCCTTCGAACAGGTCTTCCAGGGCATCCAATTTGCGGTCATGGATGTGAAGGCTGTTTTTCTCCTCATCATAGACAGCGCCGTTTGCCATCTGCAGGAGTTTTCCTGAAAGCACCGCCGCATTCGCCGCATCGATCTCGGTATCCTTGATCTTTGCGACCATGTCCTCTCGGAATTTGTCATAGACGGCCATTTCCTTTTCATCCATCACGACCGGGACCTCGTTGATCACGCATTCCGGCAGCTTCAGATAATCGCAGGACTTCATGCTGATGGTAATATCGCAGATCCGGTCATAGATCTGCTGCTCTGCTCCGGGGAGAGGCTTATAGCTGAATATGACCTCGCCGTTCCGTTTGTCAGGTCGGAAGAATGCATTCCGGTAATTGGTGATGTACCGTCCGAGACGTTCTCCCAGATCAAGCACCCGGAACTCCGCCCACAGATCCATGAGTCCGTTGCTGCTTGGCGTCCCGGTTAGCCCCACGATTCGTTTCAGCTTCGGTCTGACTTTCAAAAGGCTCTTGAACCGCTTTGCCTGGTAGGATTTGAAGGAGGACAATTCATCTATGATCGAAGTCAAAGGGAATGCCGCTCTTATTGACAAGCCAGTCCACGTTCTCACGGTTGATGATATAGACATCCGCCGTCTGCATGAGCGCCGCTTTCCGGTCTGCCTCAGTTCCGACCGCTACGGAATAGGTCAGCCCTTTCAGATGATCCCATTTCTTTATTTCCGAAGGCCAGGTATCCCGCGCAACACGCAGCGGAGCGATTACAAGGACTTTCCGAATAAGGAACATGTCCAGGATAAGGTCAAACAGCGCCGTCAAGGTAATAGCTGTTTTGCCTTTTCAACCCAAGCCCATATCAAGGAAAATCGCAGCGATCGGATGGCTTTCGATATAGTCGATTGCGTACTGCTGATAATCATGTGCTATGAACTTCATTCGGCATCACCTCCAATCTCTTGTAAAATTGCGCTGATCTGCTCCGTGTTGTCGATGCAGTAGACCTTAAAGCCGAGAGCCTCCAGCTGCTTTTTTCTTCTGACCTGCAAAGGCCGCATCACTTTCCCCGGCGCTTTCAGTTCCGCAAAAGCGATGTGACCAGAAGGGAGGAGGATGATGCGGTCAGGCACACCATCAAATCCCGGACTTACAAACTTTGGTGCAAGACCGCCGGACTTCCTCACTGCCTCCACCAGTTTTCTTTCGATATGCTTTTCATTCACTGTATTTCTCCCAGACCTGCCCCGGATCGAACCAGAGCCATATTTTTTCTCCCTCGCCATTGACAACCTCCACTGTTTTGATGCCCTCTTCACGCTTGATGCGTCTGACGGCATATTTTGATAATCCCTGTTCCTGGCAGATATCCTGCACCTTCCTGCAGTCCATGAAGTCACTGCCTACAATTTCTCTGATCATTCCATTAACCTCCGATTGAATGGAACAACGACCACAAATTTTTCTATCGCGCGCAAAAACACGTGTCGCGATACGCTTTTTCTTTATATTTTTGTTTTGTTTTGTACTATATAGAAAAAGATGTTCCGTTGTTCCCGATTGATCCGTTTTCGCCTTATATCAACAGGTTTTCCGGTGGAACAGGCACAACTAGCGTGTTCCGGCTGTGCAGTTGTTCCACCGACCTGTTCCGGTTATTTGCGCTGATAGACGCGCTGCTTTCCATAGATGGGGAGTCTCACCGATTTTGCAGTCCGCTCCCAGTCTCCAAACCTTGTCATGATCGCCGCAAGCGCATAGCTGTCGGATGGTTTGATATCCTCTTTAGCTTTACCGAAGCACTCGCACCAGATCTCGATATTGGAAACTGTCTCACGGCGCACCGTGCCTTTTACATTGAGAGGACCGTCCGGGTCCTGCACATACTCCCACCTCTGATAAACATCCATTGTGTCCCAGGTCTCCGGCAGGAGCATATCAAGGTAACGGGCAACAAGACCTTCACGGTCATCCCGCTCCATTGCTTCGGACTGCTCCTTCTTTGCGTACTTCTCCAGTTCGTGACTTAAGAACAGTTCCTCGCCGCCCTTTGCAAGCACGATGACCTCTGCCCATATCTGGTCGATGATCTCCTGAGTCAGATCCCAGGGTTTCATCCTGCCGGTTCCGGGAACACGCACGTTCCAGAATCTGCGGTTGCCTGTGATATCACGCAGATAACCGTTCTCACTGTTGGTGGTGCCGAAGAAAACGCACTGTCTCGGATGCGGAGTGACACGCCTACCGAAAGAGGCACGGTACTTGTCATCGCAGCGGGAGACGAAGGCTTTGACCTTCTCAAGGTCGGCCTTACGCATGCCAGCCATCTCGCCGATCTCATGGATCCAGTACCCCTGGAGTTTTTCCGCTGCCGTCTTGTCATTCATATCCGATAGCGTCAGGCTATCGGCAAACCACTCCATGCCAAGTTTTGCGATCAGCGTACTCTTGCCGATACCCTGTTCGCCGTTAAGGACTGTAATGTAATCGAACTTGATGCCTGGATGGTAGATACGCATATATGCCGCACAGAGCGCCTTGCGTGTCACTGCCCGGACATACTCATTGTCCTGTGCACCAAGATAGTCGATCAACACCGTGTCCACCCTCGGGATCTCGTCCCATACAGGAAGAGACTCGAAATAATCCTTAATGGGATGATAGGAGCGGTCATCCGCAGCCTTGGTCACGGCAACGTCATAGTTCCTTTGAGAAAAGCTGCCGTAGCAGGCATCGACATAGCAGATAAGCTGTGCATCGTCCGCATCCCGCCAGAACTTTGCCGGATGTTTCCAGGGAACCTCTCCACAGATCTCCATGCCGTCCGCCAACTGATTAAAGCGGATATTTTTCATATACGGATCGTTCTCCATTATCAGGCGGATGTTATGGAGTGAATTTTCCAGGACGCCGTTCTTGTTGCGCTGCATTTTTTTCTTCCAGTCATCGTCCCCGGCATCGGCAAAATCTGTCTCTGCCTCCGCAAGCCGCTCATTCGCCGCAGCCAGTTTTACATCGTCCTGCTGCATGGCAAAGTCACACATTGCCTTGAACGAATCTTTATCATCCAGATCCCCGAACTTATGGATGCGGACGATATCAAAGGCATTGCACAGATGCAGATATGCTGGGTCTTTCGCATGGTGGGAATATACAAACTTGTCCTCTTTGATTTCCACACCCGCCATACTGCTCGATGCGATCAGATGCCAGCGGTTCTCGTTGTCGGTCGGCTCATATACATCGGAAAGAAACTGCTCCAGCGCACGTGTAACAGGGAAGAAGACCCTGTTGAACAGACCGACTGTGCCTTCCTTGGTCAGCGGATCCTGCACCTTCTGCTGCGCGACCGTATTTGCCTTGCTCTCACGGGATGAGGTCGGTAGCCTTGTCGGGTCCGTCCATTCCGGGTTAGCAGACAGAATATCATCCGGGTTCAGCCATCCGCCGTCTGTTTCCTTATACACAAATACGCCGTTCTGCGGAGAGGACGGCCAGTACATCAGCTGATTGGGCTGATAGCTGCATTCATCAAAATAGTCGATGCCGAGCATTTGCGCGAGATACCTGGACACTGCCACGAACTCCTCCGGAGTAACGTCACGGGTCAAAGGAAAGACCATACGCGCTCTTGGATTCTCCGCCGTATGGCTATGCGTGGTATAAAGCACGGATGTATATGGACAGGTTGTTTCATAGTTATCCAGGAACTCCTTTGTGATGCGGTCACCGTCAAGAGCGACCATAGAACGCTTCTCCACGGTATCAATCTTCCGGCGGCCGCCGATCAGGACGCCAGCGACAAAACCGCCGTGGTCTTTCGCTGCGTCCCTCTGCGCCTTGCTCATTTTGGCATATTCTTCAGCGGACTCCGGTGTACGGATCGTCACCTTGAGACGCTCCTTCAGATCATCAAATCGTATGGTCTTGTTGACCCATTTCTTTGCCTGACGGTTATTTCCGTAGGCGATAGCAAGATTCCTCATCTGTACGACCTCCTAACTCTCGGTGTCTCCCCGTATTCGAAACGTGCCTGACGCGCCAGTTCCCTTGCACGGTACACCCGCTTGTTTACGAAATCCCTGTACTGATACGTCCCGTATTCATGCGTCACCATCGGGATATAGCTGTCCTCCATGTCCTCACCGAAATGAGTAAAGAAGGTTCTGTCGCGCCTGTCGTTATAGGCAAAGAGGTACGGCTCATGCGTTTCCGGATGGAAACCGATAGTCACCGGATTCTCATAACTGCCGCCACCGCCGTCATCCATTTCCTGGCAGAAGATGTAAAGGTCATCATCCATCGGATCACCGAAACAGATCATGCCTGCCCAGCTGTCGGTATACTCACCGTTGCTGATTTTCGAGATCGCCCTTTCCTCCTCCGGGGTACCCTTAATGCTCCTGCGCTTTACCTCGAAGTAGCAATGGAAATGAGGAAGATAGAAATCCGGCAGATAATTTGTACCGTCACTTAGAACGATCCCTTCCGGCTCGTACTCCCATTCGATGCCCATCGCATCAAAGAAAACTGCCCATCTTGCTTCAAGCCTGGAGCGGAAGAGATATCCCTTGTACTCTGTCTGTATCGCCTTAAACTCACTCATAACGATTCCACCTCCTGGAACTTACTGTTGAAATAACGGATAGGCTGTCTGCGTTTCTTAGCCACATCGATCTCTGCCTGCATTCCGGCGGATACGATATCGCCAAGCACCCACAGTTCAGAACATTTACCGAGAAGAATGACATCCATAAATATCGCAAGCTCACGCTCTGCCGGATCATCATCATTCATAAACTGCGGGAACAGAAGATGGGGAGCAAGAGGGATCTGCCCCTTTTCCAGCGCAAACCTGCAGAACGCCCTCGCCCTTTCCGTATTTACTTCTACATCGCCGGACAGGGGACTTGCGATATATACAAGCGGCCTGTATGTCCGGTCTTTGATTTGTTTCGACATATCAACTGCCTCCTTCTAAAAAATTTGCCGAGGCTACGCCTCTAACAGGTAGCCTCGGCAAGAGGTCAAATCTGACGGTTTACTTCCAATTTTCTCGAATTTTTTTCTCAGCCCTCTTCAGCTTCTGCGTGATGTTGTTTTCATCCGCACCGATTTCGGCTGCATACTCACGGATCGGCAACCCGTCCATACGAACGGCTATAAGCATATCCGCCCAGTCCGGCTTCTTTCTGAGAATGCAGCGCACCTTTTCGCAGATAGCCTCATAGGATTCTCGGTTCTCCCGATCAATCTGATCCTTAAAGAAAATGCGCTTGTCAGCCACCTCATCCAGAAGCGGTTCAGATGTATCGACATCGTCCTCGCCGTCATCCTTTCCGGGCTGCGCCTTGCTGTGCCCGCGATGACGGTCGAATTTGTGCCAGGAGTTGTAATCCGGACGATTGAACTGCTCCTCAAAAGCATCCTGAATCATCCGCTCCCGTTCCTTCTGCGTAAGATCCTCACCCTCCAGGGAAAGTGATACCCACAGCTGCTCTGTTGCCTCCGCATCCAGGTCGATTGTCTGAACGCTCTCGTCATAACGTACCTTCAATTTCATGTCTGTGTCCTTTCCGTCCTTGGGTCACCGGACGATGGGACACAGAAAGAGCCTGCGGTAGAAGATGACCACAGACTCCTGAAAATCCGAAAATGGGCGCAGGAAATCAACGGTGGGTGCATCTTCGTTTCCGGAGCGGTCTTGACCGCTGCCTGAACTCTCTATGCTTCCATCGTCCTAATGGCCATCTCGGACTAAATGAGATTAATGTGATTTATGTATAACCGCTGTGCGGCTGATACCTTGGTTGGTGTATCTCCCTCTACTACCAGGCGAAAAAATCAACCCCCGGGGAGATGCTTTCCGATCGCTTTTCAGCTGATCTGTCTTCGTTATAACATGGAAATTTTTTTGAAAACGGACACGCCATGTCCGGTCAAAAAAGCCCGTATAAACACAAAAAGCCGGAGTTACCTACTTAGCCAACTGGCTTAAATAGATAACTCCGGCGATCAGTTCCTCGATTGGTTACGGGACTACTTGCGGTAGTTTCTGTTTATTTCTTTGCCGCCTTCTTGATCGCGGCATTTACCTGGTACTGCATATCTTCCCAGGAGATGGTTTCGTATTTGTTTTTATCGGTCTTGACCTCAAGCTGAACCTCGTCTCCGTCTATAACGACATCGCAGAAACGTGGAGGAGTAGGCTTGTCACTGCTCAGATTACGGATTGCCTGTCTCAATAGCTGTCACCTCCTAAAACCGCGCCAGCCAAGCCAGGAATTCATCTGTCGTTGCTGATCCGTGCGCCATCCTGTTTCTCCAGTCACGGACTTCGCTTGTAAGCTTTTCAAATTTCTCTGCAGCATCGGTATCCTCCGGATGCCTGTTCGTCATCATTTTGTATCGCATATAAACTTTGCGATACTCTTTAGTTGCTGCATCGTTCTTTTCCTTGTTAGCCCTTGTCACCTGGGCTCCGACATCCTTGCAAGTCTTATCCTTGTTATCTCGAAGCGGATACGAGCAGTACACAGCGTCCGAGCGTCCTTCCGGAATAAAGTAATGTCCGCAGTTTTTACACTTCACAATGTTTGCTTCTGTGTTGATGACATGCGCCATATCAAATATCAGAAGGGAAAAAGAGGACTTTATTGTGTACAATGATTCAAATCCGTTTTCAGTCAAAATCAAACGGTAATCAATGTGCTGCATATCCATGTGGTTGCCGTACATGGCTGTGAACGCTTCGATACCCCTGGTATGGCTTTCATCATCGGACTCGGTGCTTTCCATGATCTGATTAAACATTGCCTTCGTGAGGATGTACTTTTCTGCAAAAGCCAAGTACGATGTCAGAAGAATTTGCATGACGGTATCGCCGCCGACACTATCGCATCCTGTGTCCTCAAAGATGTACTGCTTCACGCTATCGTAAGAACTGCCAAAGATACCTACATACTCCTCAACTCTGTTCTCTCTAACAGCCCTGAACCAGTCATCGGCGCTATTCATGAATTCCAGGACTATCATTGTACTTATCACAGGCGGAAATTCTGCGTTAACTTTCTCATGAAACTGTAAAAATGCATCAAGGTAATTGTCTGTCGTGCCTTCCTTCTCAAGCCCATCACAGGACATAAGGATAGCCTTTATATCCATAGGGGTCAGTCGCATATACTCGCAGATAAGACCACCGATGGGATACTCGTCATCGCTTTGAGCCATAACCAATCTGTACTTGCCACCGTCAAATATGGTGTTCAGACCAAAGTCGATATTCAGTTCATCTTCTCTTGTTATCACTTTTTATACCTCCAATCGTCAAAAGGGTTTGTTAACATTCTATGTTTCTATATATCTATTGATAACAAGTATAGCACTCCGACTTTTCTTTGTCAACAATCACAGCAAGAGTTTTTCGATTGTTAACATCCAGATCAAAAAAATAAGCACCCACCACAAACGTGATGAGCGCCATGACCGGACATGCCATGTCCGTTTTCACCGAAATTTTTTTTGATATTTTTATATTTCCACACCATATGGAGCAAGATAGTCCCTTATCGCCCAGATCGGTTCTGGGTATTTTATACACAACGCTTCGCTAATCCATTGATGCGCCGGATTGATCGGACTAAGCGGACAGCCCAGCACCTCCATAAGTTTAAAGCTGATAGACGGAGGGAGGTTCATTCCAAAACATATAAGAGCGGCCGTCTCCACCTTTGGAGTCGTTTCCCGTTTCACAGTACGGCTGATGGTCTTGGGATCGCG
>ERZ773188.4703-NODE-4703-length-10000-cov-3.641227_pt1 | contig 10000 bp, 9 predicted proteins | sample MGYA00581011_ERZ773188 | MGnify/ENA primary metagenome ERZ773188 (study PRJEB29015, sample SAMEA2737798) | human gut metagenome | biome: human gut; feature: human-associated habitat; material: faeces | place: China | collected 2012 ...
AGATCTCCCGCCACATTGAGTGCAGCGCTGATCATCAGAAAATAAAGCGGCGATCTGCTGTCGCCGAGTGCCCGCAATGTGCTCGCATAAAAGTTGTAAATAAACGTAAAGATCAGTCCGCAGAAAATAATGCGGAGGTACCCCGTAGCAATCGGAAGCACTTCCTCCTGCGTCCTTATCAGCCGAAGCAGCCACGGCGTCAAAAAAACGCAGACGGCTGAAAGCAGGACGGAAAACATCAGCCCGCCGATCATGGTCGAACTGATCTGCCGCTCCAGGACATCATAATCCTTTGCGCCGTAGTGCATTCCCATCAGAACGCCTGCTCCCATGCACATCCCGCTGATAAACAGAATTGCAAGCGTCATCAGCGGACTACTCGTACCGACCGCGGCAAGCGCCGTCTCCCCCACAAATTTTCCGACAATCATACTGTCGACCGCATTGTAGAGAAGCTGAAACAGATTTCCGAGAACAAGTGGAATTGTAAAACCTACCAGAAGAGGCGGTATCGCTCCTTCCGTCATATCCTTTGTCATTGCAGATGCCTTTCTATCTTTTGTTATTCTGCTTCAGAATGTGTATGATCCTTCCCTCATAATACACCGCAATCGCTGCAATCAATACCACGGTAATCAGGCTGTATCCCTGTTTTAATTCTTTCCCGAGCGCATCACAGACGCTGGTAAATAAAAGTCCCTCCACAAAGACAAGCTTGACCATCCGAACCATCCGGAGCGTATACTGTCTGATCTTACCGCTGCATACCTCCCTTGTCAATCCGTTCACACGTTCCGGGTAGACGGCAAGGAGGGTCAGACCCACATATACCAGAATCATAAACACAAGATTCATCATCAGGTTCACCTGATTGACGTGGAACGCGATCCCGTAATAGATCTGTAACCCGAGATAGGCGATTGCCGATACAATACCGACTGCCTCAATGAGCATCACCTGCCATGTCATCTCGTTCTTTTTCATATGTCTCACACCTCCTTTTCCCTCTCTTTTTCTTACAGCAAAAGTTCCTGCGCCCAGCACTGTGTCAGCCGCTCTAAATTCCATGCGGCATTGGCAGGACTCGTAGACGGCAGCTTTTTTACTTCCGGCATCTCCGCGGTCAGACAATATTTAGAAAACAGGCGGTACGCCGTATCCCCGTTGGCACAGATGCGCCGGATGTCCGCCGTCTTTAAGATCACTTCCATGTCATTCGCCGTCACATTGCGGATCGAACTGTCCGATGATCCTGCAATGTCACAGGAGGCAATGACATCCCACAGCGCAATATGGTGCTCTAACAAAAACGCCTTTTTCTGCGGAATCGTCTCCGGCAGCGTATCCTCAAAGACCGCTGCCAGCACTTTCCAGAAACGGTTCTGCGGATGACCGTAATAAAACTGCTGTTCTCTCGACTTTACAGACGGAAATGATCCCAGAATCAGAATCCGGGATGCATCGTCATAAACAGGTCCAAACGTATGTGTCACATGCGTATATTCCATTCTCTTACACCAAAACGGCATCAGTGCAGACCGCACTGATGCCCTCTTCCCTCTCTATTACTGATAATCTGCCACATTGGAACTGTCCACCTTCTCGAACGGTACCCAGACGTAAAGTCCGTCGTCCGACAGGCCTTCCATTCCCTGCGTCGTTCCTCCGGAACCGAGTGCGATTGCCGCCTTGACAGCCGCCTCACCCTGTCCGCTTCCCGACTGGTATACGGTAAATGCCATATCCCCCGCCTGGATTGCCGCACAGCCATCTGCTGTCGCGTCAATTCCAAGAACCGGTACTCCCGATATGCCATTCTTCTTGCAGGAATCGATGACTCCAAGCGCCATGGTATCATTGTTGCATACCACCGCATCAAACTGCTTGCCTGTCTGCAGGAACAGATCGAAATAATCTTCTGCAATTCCCTGCTCCCAGTCTGCGTTATCCTCAAACACGACGTTGATCTTCTTGCCGGATGCCTTAAGCGTATTTTTGAACTCCTCGGATCTTCCCTTGGTTGCGGAATGATTCTTCGGTCCCTTTAAGAGTACCACATTGATCTCATCCTTGTCACTCATCTGATCCAAAATATATTCTGCCTGGTATTGTCCGGCAACTCCCTCATCCGATCCTACATAAATGTATTTGTCCGGTTCCAGCACCGATGCATCCGGACAGCTGTTGTAAAATACAATCGGAATATCTCCCGCCAGCGCTTCCAGTTCCAGCGCAGTGTCCGCATCGACCGGTCCACACATGATCGCATCATAATCTTCCGCAACCGCCTGTTTAATCTGCGCTACCTGGTTCTCGATGGAGTTCTCCGCATCGTACACCACGATCTCTGCTCCACTCGCCTCCGCTGTCTTCTTTGCCGCATCGATCAATGTATTACGGAACGCATCTGCCTGTGACAGTGATACATAGATCTTCACTCCCTTGCCATTCACCGCGGTATCACCTCCTGTGCTGCCCGCCTGGCAGCCTCCGAGGCACGTCACTCCCAGCGCAGCCACGAGTGCTGCACTCATCAATCTCTTCATATCTGATACCCCCTTAAATGCGAAACAGCTTAACCTGATCTGCCAGCTGTATGGATGACTCTGTCAGGTTTCTGGATTCTTTTGCCACGTTCTCACTGTTCTCTGCAATTCCCTTTGCCTGCGTCAGCATGGACTCTGATGTTGCAAGAATCTCATCTGAGCTTGCCGCCTGCTCCTCCGAAATTGCAGCAACGTTGGTCGCCACTTCATCTACCTGGTTGATCTTGTCCACCATCTGGTCGATCAACGCGCTTGTCTGCTGAATATTATCATAAATCTTGTCAAAGGTATCGATTGCCGTATGAATCAATCCACTGCTCTCATTGATATTGTCGGCGCTGTCGCCTGCCTGACGCACTGCATCCGCCACAAGTTCATTGACCTCATGGATGAGCTTTGAAATATGCTCTACCGATGCGGTACTGTTGCTTGCAAGCGTTCCGATCTCAGAAGCGACGACTGCGAATCCTCTTCCTGCCTCGCCCGCTCTCGCTGCCTCAATGGAAGCGTTTAAGGACAGGAGGTTGGTCTCCTCCGCAATATTTCCGATCAGCTGTACAATCTCAACAATCTCACCGGATGCCGTACCCACTTTATTTACCGCCGCTTCCAGATTCTGGATAGAGGTGCGGATATTCTCAAGCGCCTCGCCAACATGCTCCATATCCTCGCGTCCCTTCTGGGATACCTCAACGGTCTCGCGCATCTTGTTGCCGACATTCACGCTGTCGTCCTTCGTGTCTGCAACCACACCGGCAAGCTTGGTCGCGTTGTTTGCAATCTCATTGACGGAAACGGACAGCTGATCCACCGTCATATTCAGCTCACTCATGGACTGGGACTGGACATTTGCCGCCGACTGCATCTCTCTGGACACACTGTCACTCGCATCCGCCTGCGTTCCCAGTTTTCCGGAAATGTCTCCCATGGACGCAATCATCTGCTTCATGGATGCGATAAAGCGCTCCACGCTGCGGCTCATAAGCGCAATCTCATCATTGCCGCTGCTCTTGACCGATACGGTAAAGTCGCCGTCCGTCAGCGCCTTGATGACGTTCGTCAGCTTCCGGACAGGTGCGATCACAACGTGCGTTGTGCGCTCAATCACTACACACAGAATCAGAATGGAGATCACACTGATCAGAATCATCAGATTCCTGAGGTTCGCAAGGTCTGCCAGTACAATGCTGGTCGGAATATAGGAAACCAGAATCCAGTTAGTTCCGGATACCTCCTTGAACACGGTCATATTGCCGTCCAATGTGGAAAAGCTGTAATCACGATCCGCAATCTTCGCCGCTACACTCTGCTCGAATGCACTGCTGCCGTCGCTGCCGAGCGTCGTGGAAATCTTCGCAGAATCACGGCTTGCCAGAATCGTTGCCGTATCCTTGTCCACGAGGATAGCCTCCGCATTCTTCATCTTGATAAACGCGTTTACAATGACGGAAATGCGGTCGAGCGTCATATCCGCAGAGATGACTTTCATCTTGCCGCTGCCGTCATTTAAAATACCGGATGCACTGATGACACTGACGCCTTCTGAATTAACATAGGAAGATCCGATCGCCATATTGACTCTGGTCAGTCCCTCCTGATACCAGACACTGTTGACCGGGTCCGACTCACTCATCGCCGAATCCGACGCTTTCCAGAGCTTTCCGGTCTCATCCGCGATGTAAAGTCCCTCCGGATAATTTGAGTTATAATTATAGTAGGAATCCAGCATGGTCTGTAATTCCTTGTCGTCCGGCTTCGTGTTCTCTATCGTTGTCTTCACTATCTGGAACGCCCCGATATTCTGTTCCAGCCAGCTCTCAATCTGCGACGCCTGATTCTCCACCGATGACTCCAGCAGATTCTCGGAATAGCTCTCAATCAGCCCTGCCGACGTGCGGTAGGCGATCAGTACGAGCACCAGAATGCTGACAATGACAACCGGAACGATCACACCTAAAAGCTTAACCTTAATCGATACGATTCCTTTTTCCTTTTGCATGTGCCTCAACTCCTTTTCTCTTGTGATACCCCAGATTCTATGATAATTGCATAATAATCTTGCCAATATTTTCTCATTTTTGCATATTACTGTCAACATCTATCGACGGATTCCCGCCCTGAAGTTGCACGTTTCTGCCATTCCCAAATGCGCTGCAGATCCAAATTGTATACACGTATTATTTTTCAAATACCTGTATCTTTTCTTGAAAATGAACTGCCCTGTGCTATAATTATTTAGGTTAATGTCTACGCTTTTGCGTACACAAGAGAGGAGAACCCCAGATGGACAATTTAATCATTCCAAAAGATTATCATTCAGAATTGAATTTGCATGATACACAGATTGCGATCAAGACGGTCAAGGACTTTTTTCAGGGACTGCTTGCACTGCGCCTGAATCTGTCCCGTGTATCCGCCCCTCTGTTTGTAGACCCGCTGTCCGGTCTCAACGACAACTTAAACGGTGTGGAGCGCCCGGTCACCTTCGACATCAAGGAGCAGAACGGCAGAACCGCGGAGGTCGTTCAGTCGCTCGCCAAATGGAAGCGCTACGCGCTCAAAAAATACGGCTTTTCTTACGGGGAAGGTCTTTACACCGACATGAACGCCATCCGGCGCGATGAGATCACCGACAATATCCACTCCATCTTCGTGGATCAGTGGGATTGGGAGAAAGTCATCAAGCAGGAGGAGCGCACGCTCGACACCTTAAAGGAAACGGTGAACACCGTATACAAATGCCTGCGCAAGACCGAAAAATACATGGCGATCCAGTACGATTACATCGAGGAGATCCTGCCGCACGACATCTTTTTCGTCACGACGGAAGAGCTTGCGGAGATGTTCCCGGACAACACGCCGAAGGAGCGCGAATACTATATCACCAAGACCAAAGGCGCCGTGTGCATCTTAAAGATCGGCGATACGCTGGAAAACGGCGAGCCGCACGACGGACGCGCGCCGGATTACGACGACTGGGCGTTAAACGCGGACATTCTTGTATACTATCCGGTACTTGACATTGCCCTTGAGCTTTCTTCCATGGGAATCCGCGTGGACAAAAAAGCCCTGCTGTCCCAGCTTAAAAAGGCAGGCTGTGAAGACCGCGCGAAGCTTCCGTTCCAGAAGGCGATCATCGACGGCGAGCTTCCTTACACCATCGGCGGCGGTATCGGTCAGTCCCGTATCTGTATGTTTTTCCTGCGCAAGGCGCACATCGGCGAGGTGCAGTCCTCCCTGTGGCCGGATGAGATGATGCAGGCATGCGAAAAGAGCGGAATCCAGCTGCTGTAAGCCTCGCTTGGATTTCTTACATATTTTATCTTACGAAAAAAAGATTTGCCGCAATAAGCATATCCTGCTTTGCTGTGATAAGTAATATTATGAGAAGCCAGAGGATAAAAAAGTTCCAGAATAAACAGGCGGCGGCAAATTCTTTGAAGCAAAATTCACGTATTTCTTCCATGCCGTGGCTGGCATCCCATTCCGTGTCTTGGCCACGTTTGGACACTCACGGAGTGTGTCCGACAAGCCGCAGACAATGAGCGGACTTTCTGGTGTCCCTAATGGCACCTCTTCACAGACAATATAAAACCGCGCGAACCGAACTCGCCGGCATCTGCTATTGAAAATAGGGCAGATGCCGACTCAGACAGCGGCTTCGCGCGGTTATGTTTTGTTCAGAGGTGCCATAAAGGGACACACACAAAAGTCCTAAAATTGTCTGCCGGCTTGCGGACACAGTCCGTGGAGTGCTCCAAACTTGGAAAGACACGGATCATCACGGATGTCAGCTGCGGCATGGTTAGAAATACCGGATTTTGCGGTCAGAATTTGTCGCCGCATGTTTATCTGGAACTTTTAAATATCTGTTTCTAATAATATTACTTATCAGAGCAAAGCGTAATATGCTTATTGCGGCAGCCCCATAAAATGCTCCGCTGTACATGTGAAGTGGGATTTGGTAGAATAAAAGATATGAAAATGATGCTTGACAAGAAGAAAATAGTTAGGATAAACTAATTCGGCGGATAAAAGGAGCGGGGAGACAAATGAAGCTGTTTCGGGGAGCGGTAGATACGATAAAAAGAGTGTACCGGTATGAGAAGACAACCGGCATGGATGTTGGGGCACTGCAGGGGGTCATGCTGATCTTTGCGGTGGTGTTGTTTCTGATTGACATTGAGAATTTCCGGCTGGGAAAGTATGTCATCGGAATTGTGACACTGGTCGTGGGAATTGTGAGCGTGACGGCGGTGTTTGTAATCCGGCGGTTCCAGAAGGTGGTTCTCGTGTGTCGGATTGCGGTCTTTTTGTTCCTGCTGCTGGCGGCTGCCATTCTGTACGCGGGTGCGAATGACGGCTTTTCCCTGCTGTGGTATCTGCTGCTGCCGGTTATCACGCTGGTTCCGCTTGGAATGCCATTTGGGGCGCCGGTGTGCATCGGATTTGGTCTGATGATTATGACTTTTTTCTGGACGCCGCTTGCGGATATATTAAGGTATGATTATCCGAGGGATTATCGGGTGTTCTATCCGATTTTTTACTGGGGATTCTGCCTGATGGATGTGGCGATGGATATTTTTTACAAAAATTATCAGATCCGGCAGCGCCAGAATGAGGAAAATCTGGAGAATGAGGTGCAGGAGGCGGTTGCGGGCACGAAGAATCTGATGATTCACTCAGTCACGGCGATCAGCCAGCTGATCGATGCCAAGGACCGTTACACGAGAGAACACTCCCAGCGTGTGGCGGAGTATTCCAGGCTGATCGCGGATTATATGCGGGGAGGCTGCGCATCAGGGGAGGAACTGGAACTGATCTACCGCAGCGGTCTGCTTCATGACATCGGCAAGATCGCTGTGCCGGACGCCGTTTTAAATAAGCCGGAACGGCTGACGGATGAAGAGTACGAGGTGATGAAAAAACATACGGTCTGGGGCAGAGAGATCTTATCCGGTCTGGAGTTTTTGCCGCAGGCGGATCTGGGCGCGACATACCATCACGAGCGGTACGACGGAAGCGGCTATCCTTATGGCATGCACGAGGAGGAGCTTCCGGAGATGGTCCGCATTATCAGTGCGGCGGATGCGTTAGACGCGATGAATTCCAATCGCTGTTACAGAAAGCACTGTGACAGGGATTACATTATCGGCGAATTCCGAAAGGGAGCCGGGAAACAGTTTGACGCCGGAGTGGCGCAGGCGGTTGTTGCATTGATCGAGGAAGGCAGGATTACGGTATAAAGGATGAAGAACGCAGAGACAAAAGCAAAGAGAATAAGAGAGAACTTCTGGGATACGGTCAATGCTCCTTATGAGGACAGGGAATTGGCACTTTGGATGAAAATTGTTTTCGGATTTATCTGGGCAATCAGTATTTTGAACGGCATATTTTACGGTGTCAGGGCATCCTATCTGATTGCGTTGGGGATCATGGTGGCGCTGCTTTTTGGCAATATTGCGGTCTGTCGGAGGCATTACCGCAGATGGATCGATGTGGTGACATTCACGTTGCTCAGCATTCCGATTTTTTATGTGTATTACCACGCGAGCATTGGGTACTTCAGTGTATTGTTCCCGATGCTGTTTTCCTGCGGAATTGTATTTATCTTAGGAATCCGCAACAGTTTTGTCATCAATCTGTTCTATCTTGCGGCGATGATTTTGTGCTTCCGGTTCGACCTGAATGCTTCCGCGGAAGATATCTACGGGAAGAATGTGGCACTGCGTTTTCCTTATCTGTATGTGTGCTTTGTGTTCATGGCATATCTGTTAATGTACTCCATCCAGCATTACTGGGTGGAGAAGCAGAGACGGCAGGAACGGCTGGAGCGGCGCGTGCGCGAGGAAAAGGAAAAGCTGTGGGGAATGTCCATGCGTGTGATGAATGCGATGTGCCGCGCGCTGGGCGCGAAGATTCCCGGTGAGGAGGAACACTGCAGGCAGGTGGCGGAATACGCAAAAGAGATTGCAAAAAGACTGGATCTTCCGGAGGATATGGTGTCCGGGGCTTATCAGGCAGGTCTTCTGCACGAGATTGGAATGATCGGCATTCCAGACGAACTGATCCAGAGACGGAACCTGACGGATGAGGAGTACGGTGTGTTCCAGACTTATGTGAAGATGGGCTATGATATGATCAGCGAACTGCAGGTGGCGGATACAATCGCGGAGGCCGTGTATTATCATCGGGAGAACTACGATGGCAGCGGCTATCTGGCGGGAAAGCGCGGCAGTGAGATACCGGTGCTCGCGCAGATCCTCGCGGTGGCGGACTATGCGGACCGCCATCTGCGCTGGGGCGAGAGTACGGAAATGGTGAGAGGCAAGATAAAGGAGCGGGAAAATACAAGGTTTGAACCCCACTGTGCCGCGATGATGGAACAGATTTTAAAGGAGAGAAACGAGGACTAGAGAATGGAGAAAATGACGGCGCAGGAGATAGAACAGAAGCGTGCGAGGGAAAAGGAGATGCAGGAAAAATCCGTGAAGAGGTGTTTTATGCGCACACGATCTCGCCGATCGCGGTCATTACATCGGTGGTTATGACGATCTTTTTAGGAAGGATACATCCCGTTTTCGGAGTGCTGGCACTTTTCTTCTATGTGCTTGTCGGAGCCGTGATTCCGGTTGTCAGCGGACGGATCGGAGCTGCTGGCGGACAGGAATACCGGGAGGCGTTCGGCGCTTTGAATACCTGTGTGCTGGACAATCTCTACGGTCTTGAGGAGACGCTGCAGTACGGACAGCAGGAGGCACGCATCGCTAAGATGGCGGAGCAGACCGGACATCTGGAGACAGTCAACGGCGCATTGAAGCGGGGCGAGAACTTACAGCGCGTGATTACCGATGGTGTGATTCTCCTTGCGGGTGTGCTTACGGCGCTCGTGGGCGGAACGCTTGCAGAAAACGGCAGCATCCCGGGAAGCGGGGCGGTGATTGCGGTGATCGCGCTCGCAAGTTCTTTCGGACCGACGGCAGAACTCTCGGCGCTGTCAAATAATCTAAATCATACCTTAGCGAGCGGAAACCGTGTGCTGGATATTCTGGAGGAAAAACCGCTTGTGGAGGAAGTGACCGGAAAAGAGGAGACGTGCGGTCAGAACATACACTGTGCCCATGTTGAAGCTTCTGATGCGGTTCTATGAGCCGGATGCCGGGGAGATCGCCTACGACGGCACAAAGATAGGGGAGATCAATACGGCAGCGCCTCGGAATCGCGCGAGCCTTTTTGTACGATGCGGATGTTCTGCTTCTGGATGAACCGACCAGCAATATTGACAGCTTAAACGAGGGTATGATTCTGCGAAGCTTAAAGCAGGAATGTGCGGACAAAACAATTCTGATGGTGTCGCACAGGAAGTCCACAATGGGCATTGCGGATGACGTTTTGGACGAGAAATAGATACTTAAAAGTTCCAGATAAACATGCGGCGGCAAATTCTGACCGCA
>ERZ773188.4719-NODE-4719-length-9963-cov-3.281893_pt1 | contig 9963 bp, 8 predicted proteins | sample MGYA00581011_ERZ773188 | MGnify/ENA primary metagenome ERZ773188 (study PRJEB29015, sample SAMEA2737798) | human gut metagenome | biome: human gut; feature: human-associated habitat; material: faeces | place: China | collected 2012 ...
CTGTCTGTCTGTCTGTCTGTCTGTCTGTCTGTCTGTCTGTCTGTCTGTCTGTCAATGATATATCTAACTAGCATCCCCGTCAATACCTCTTCTCCTAGTAATCGACTTTATTTTAATTCCTATTTTCCCAAATGTAAAATTGATTTTTTAAATATACTCATCTCATTTATTGATTGTATTGATTTATTGATGTATATTATCTTTCATATATACTTCAATACATTTATTTTTTCTATATATTATTTCACCTCTAGACAATTGCTTTTTGTTGCGTAATAATTATACGCAGTTCATAAATTAAATTATGGCGAAATTTACAAGGAGATAAGATCATGAAATACGATTTTGCAAGTATCATTGACCGCAAAGGCAAAGATGCCCTTGCAGTAGACAATCTGCCGAACGGATTTGGTATCGTCGATGAGGTACATGTCCGTGATGGTCTCGATTGCATTCCAATGTGGATTGCAGATATGAATTTTGCAACTGTTCCAACTGTAACAGAAGCACTCATTAAAAGAGCAAAGCATCCGACTTACGGATATTTCAATATAAGAGATGAATACTACGACAGTATCATTAAGTGGCACAGAGACCGTAAAGGAGTTACGGATCTTACAAAAGAAGAGATTGGTTATGAAAACGGAGTTCTCGGAGGTGTAGCAAGTGCCCTTCACGTACTCTGTTCCCAAGGAGACAATATTCTGGTTCACTCTTCCACATACATCGGATTTACCGGGGTATTGAATAATAATGGCTATCACATTATCCACAGTCCGCTCCAGAAAGATGAGAATGGAATCTGGCGCATGGATTTCGAGGATATGGAGAAAAAAATTGTAGATAACAAGATTCACACAGCTATCTTCTGTTCTCCACACAATCCTTCCGGTCGTGTATGGGAACGCTGGGAAATCGAAAAAGCTATGGAGATTTATGAGAAACATGATGTTTATGTCATTGCAGATGAAATCTGGTCTGACATTATTCTTGGTGACCACAAGCACATTCCGACACAGTCAGTATCCGAATATGCTAAAATGCATACAGCTGCATTTTATGCACCATCCAAAACATTTAACCTTGCAGGACTAATTGGAAGTTATCATGTTATCTATAATAAATGGTTAAAAGAACGTATTGAGAAAGAATCATCACTTGGCCATTACAATTCCATGAATGTTCTTTCCATGCATGCTCTGATCGGTGCTTATTCACCGGAAGGAAATGAATGGGTCGATGAGCTTCGCCAGGTCATCGGAGAAAATGTTGACTATGCATGCAACTACATTGAGAAGCATTTTGAAGGTGTAGAGGTTTCCCGTCCACAGGGAACTTACATGCTTTTCCTTGACTGCGAGAAATGGTGCAAGGCTCACGGCAAGACTCTGGAAGAGCTGCTTGTATCCGGATTTGAAGCCGGCGTATTCTGGCAGAACGGAGAGGCTTTCCAGAAGAAATGGGCAATCCGTATGAATCTTGCACTTCCACTTTCCAGAGTGAAAGAAGCATTTGACCGACTGGATAAATACGTGTTTAATTAAATAAAAGCATTACATAAGGATCGGGAGCATCTGTTTTCTGATCCTTATTTATTTTTTATCTGACTCAAAAATAAATTCCAGTATAAGAATAAATGTCTGCCAGCGTGGTAGACTCTCCAAATTCATTTTAAGAAAAATTCAACATTTTGTTGCACCTATTGCGTATGCACCTCATCTGTGCTACACTACACCTACATCAAATTTCGGGCACGATATTTTCATTATGTTTCAACGCCCATGGAAATCCCCAGCCAGGATTTCATTTCTGAATTTCATTGCTTTTTCAGCAAAGAATTCACTCAGATTTTTGATGATGTTACTCATTCACCGCAACTTTAAGTGCCCCTGCACTTGCACAAGTTGCATGCACACCGGGCAAATGTTACGGTACTTCTGAAATTTTGACAAATCCATTTCGTATAGATTTCATTTTAGGGAATTTATTTTCATTCAATTTCTATATTGTCTTTTTATACTTACAATGTTAAAATATATTCAGAAAGTTTTTAGTTCACATTTGCTCAGAGAGGAGCGCTATGGAAACTACTAACAAGACAACTGAACATGGAGTACACAATTCAAAGATTTATGACAATGCCGCCAAGATTGTATTCGGAGATTCTACACTCTGTGCCCAATTTCTAAAAGGATATACGGATATTCCTTTTTTCACGAACATAAAGCCAGAGGATATCGAAGATGTTTCTTCACATTTTATTCCTTTATTTCAGGAATCCCGTGATTCTGACATTGTGAAGAAAATTCAGATTGAAAACACAGAGCTTTATCTGATTGCACTTATTGAACACCAATCCGAAGCAGATGCTGACATGTCTTTCAGATTGCTCAGATATATGGTTTATGTCTGGACTGATTACGCTGTCACACAGGAAAAGTTACATCCTGGAATTACGAAATCCAAAGATTTTTTATATCCGCCAATCCTGCCAATTATTTATTATGAAGGCACGGGACAATGGACTTCTGCATTACATTTTAAAGACCGGGTATTCATGAGTGATATCTTTGAAGAATTTATTCCAGATTATAAATATCTGGTCGTTCCTTTGAATAAGTATTCCCAGGAAGATTTAATTGAAAAAGGGGATGAACTCTCAGCTATTTTCATTCTTAACAAGCTCAAGAGTTCCTCTGATTTCAAGCATTTAAAAGAGATTCCAGAAAACTACTGGAACCACTTGACACAAAATACACCACCACACATTTTAAAGCTTATGGGCTCTGTATTTTCAGCATTTCTTCATACAATCAATGTCCCTGCTGAAGAAATCAATGACCTTACAGACCATATTACAAGGAGGCAGTTTAATATGATGTTTGATTCTTTTGAAGCATATGATGTACAGGAGACCAGACGTATCAGCCGTGAAGAGGGTGAACGTGCTGGTCGTATCGAGGGTGAACAGCTCTACTTAATCAAAAAAATTATCAAAAAAATTCAAAAACATTATTCCGTTGAACGAATTTCAGATAATTTAGACGAGTCCCCTGCTACTATCCAGCCAATCTATGACCTTGCCATGAAGCAGGCACCTGATTTTGATGCTGAGAAAATTTTGAATCAATTGACTTCGTCCAATACCTCTACTCAAGCTAAATAGTTTAAAAATCCATCAAGTTTTGATTGTAGAAAACTTGATGGATTTTTTCTAATCTTCCATCATTAACATTTCTTCATTAATCGGATATCTTTCAAATATTCCGGTTACCTCCATAAGTGCCATCAAATTTTTCTCTGGTGTATCCATTGGGGTCTGGCACCCTAATATCAACGTAAAACCATTTGTATTATTTCAGGAATTACCAGAAACATTTCTACTCTCTCATTAACTCTGCTAGTTTTTCAAATGCAGTTAATGAACGTAAAATTTTTTCATGGGACACACAAAAAGAAATTCGTGCATATCCGACATATCCAAAGAAACTACCTCCTACAAGAAGAATATTACATTCATGGGCTTTTTCAAGAAATCTCTTTTCATCTCCTCCTGGTGCCTTTATAAATATGTAAAATGCTCCTGATGGCGGTACAACTTCAAATCCAAGATTGCAAAGCTTCTTATATAAAATATCTCTGTTTTTCTGGTAAAATTCCAGATTCGCCTTTTCATCCAGACACTCTGCTACTACTTTCTGAAATAATGATGGAGCATTTACATACCCAATCATTCCTGTTGTCATTTTCACTGCCTTTATTAACATCTGGCTCTCGGATGCTTCATCCGGAATTACAAGATAACCGATTCTCTCTCCTGGAACTGAAAGAGATTTGCTAAATGAATATGCTACTAGCGTATTATTATAATATTTTGTCAAATATGGTAGCGTTTCTCCCGTATAGACCAGTTCCCGGTACGGCTCATCTGAAAGCAGATAAATTTCATGTCCATATGCCTGCTCTTTCTTTTCCAGAATCTGAGCCAATCTCTGAATCGTATCTTCTGTATAGATTGCTCCTGTCGGATTATTTGGTGAATTAACAATTACCAGTTTTGTACGTTCCGTAATCTTCGATTCAAAATCTTCAAAGTCCGGCTGAAATGTCTGAGGATCCGGATCTACTTCCACTTTCTTTCCCTGCCAGTTAAGAATAAAACTTGTATATCCCGGATAATACGGACGCATCACCATCACTTCATCATCTACATCCATCAATGCATACATTGCTGCATTCATAGCTCCTGCTGCTCCAACTGACATAATAATGTTATGCATATGAAAACTTGTTCCAAATCGCCTGTTTAAAGATTCGGCAATCTTTTCCCTCACATCCTCATATCCCGCATCATTCATATAACTGTGAATCTGTCTTGGATTTTGTTCAATAATTTTCTGAATGCTCTCTTTTACTTTTTTCGGAGCCTCTACATATGGATTTCCAATACTGAAATCAAATACATTTTCAGCACCATAAATCTTCGCCAGACGTTGCCCCTCCTCAAATGCTTCACGAATCGGAGAACCTTTTTTCAATTGTTCCTGTATTCTCTTGGATATCATACTCTAATATATCTCCTTCAATGCCACTGCCAATTCTTCTCTTGCTTCATTTGTATCTTCCACAAATTCCGTCTGTTTTAACACATCAAACAAAACTTTCACTTCATCTTCTGTTCCTTGAAGTCCAAGATCCTGAAGATTTATCGGCATTTCCATCTCTTTCATATACTGTTTCAATCGCTCAATTGCTTCTGTATTATGATTGAACCGTAGCTGTGCAATCAATCCTGTTGCAACAATTTCACCGTGAAGATAATTGATACTTTCTTTAAAGTAGTAGGTCCGCATTGATTCATACAATTTATGTGCGATTGCCGTCTGACGTCTGGCCCTCATAAGCGCACTAACAATTCCAGTAAGTGCAATATTGCAAAAGATTACATTATGAACTGTCTCTGTATTTTTCTTTTCACATACATCTAGATATGCCTGCTTTCCATATTTTTCGAGAATATTATAAATATCCTCTGCCATACGGTATGCACTGTATTTAGAAATATTATCTGTTTCTAGAGTAATTTTCGGTTTTCCATTAGCAATCTCAATATATTTCGCCATTGCATCCATAATTCCTGCTGCCAGAAGTCTCGGTGGCTGCTCAGACATCACTTTTTCATCAACCAGTACCGCATTGACCTCATAATCAAAATGAAGATAACCTACGCATTTTCCCTCATCTGTGTAAATAACGCTCAACGGACTAAATGATGCACAGGTCGCTGCCGATGTTGGGATCAAAACAATCGGAATACTCAGCTGATCAGCTGCAGCCTTTGTCAGGTCCATAATTCTTCCACCACCTATTCCAACAAGCACATCACACTGCTTATCCGTGATAGATTTCTTTAAAATCTCAATTTTTTTATAACTTGGAAATCCTGCATAAATTTCTTTTTCATATGCGATCTGCGCTTTATCAAAACTTGGCTCCATACGTTTCCATACTGCATTCATTGCATTTGGTCCACCTATGATATATGCCCTTTTTCCAAATCTTGCAATCTCCGTTCCACTATTTTCTAAAACTTCAGGTTCCTGAATATATCTTCCCGCACCAAATCGATAACTTATATATTTCTCCATATTTTTCTCCCATTTAATATCAATAACGGCTTGCCTCAATTTTCATTGCGGCAAACCGTTTTCTTACAATTCACATATTATTATGCTGTCCATTTTAACAGGTAGTTCTTTAAATGCTCAAAAATCTGCATTACACATACTAGAATCAATACCATAAATAAGAATCCTGCCCATACATTTGCATACAGACCATAGTCACAATATCTTCTGACATAATATCCAAGCCCAAAACTTGCACCATACATCTCTGCAAATACAAGCATTACAAAAGAACTTCTCAGAGAATTTACAAAACCTCCAATAATAGATGGACTTGCCGCCGGAAGAATTACTTTAAACATCAGTTTTATTCCTGATAATTCCAATGTTTTCGCATTATCCAAATATCGTTTATCAATTGTCTCTATACCAGTAATCGTTGCAAACAATGTAGCCCACACAGTTCCGTAAAAAATCAGGAAAATGGACGAAATCCAAAAATTTCCTACAATCAGAATTACAAATGGTGAAAGCAAAATCGCAGGTACACAACTAAATGCATAAATATATGGATGCAGTGCATTTCTCAGGTATTTACTCATTCCAAGTACTACGCCGACAACCAATGCAATTGCCAATGTAATTCCAATAGACGGAATCAGTAATTCAAAAGATGACAACATATTTTTTAACATGATATCTCTTTCTTTCCAAAATGCTTCCCAAATTTTTCCAAGTGATGGGAACATCATTGCACTAAATAATTTGTTATCAGATATATACTTATACAACAAAATAAAGCCAATTCCAAAAATCACTGTCAGCCAATATTGTTTCACATATTCTAGTACCTTTTTCAAAGCGTATACTCCCACCTTTCTTTATAATTACTGTAATTCTTCGTACAATGCTTCCTGTTTGTCCCAGAAATCCGGATCATCATCATGATATTTATCGATACAAGCATCTAATGCTGCCTTGTAAAGTTTATCATATGTAACATCCTCAATTACACTGTCATCAAGATCCGCATCAATCAGACCAACTTCTCTCTGATAGTGCCAGTTATCTACAACAGTCTTCTTAACTGTATCAACATTTAACTCGTAGTGCTCTGTCTCATCCATATAAGCTTTAACATAGTCAAGATCTGTATTTAACTGTTTAGCCATGATTTCTTCACACTCTTCTCTGTTAGCCTCTAAATACTGCTGAGCACGAAGAAGAGCCTGGTCAATAAGTTTAACAGTTGTTGGATTTTCTTTTACCCATGAATTACGAGCAACCATACGGCAGCAGGAATAGTTCGGCGTTACATCATCACAGTATGCAAGAATTTCAATTCCATCTGTATTTTTGCACATGTACATACGTCCAGTTCCCATAACCGCGTAGTCAAGCTCGCCATTTAGTACTGCTGCAATCTTATCAGCGTCATTATCAAAAGGTACCCACTGAACATCTTTATTTACATCATAACCAGCTTCATGAATTTTGCTACAAATAGCATATACTGTTGCAGAACTTCCTACTTTTTTACCAACAAAATCTGTAGGTCCATTCCATACTGTACCTGCTTTTGCAATAATCGGCATACATCCTTCCAACATGAAACCACCGATAATAGCCATATCGTCACCAGCTGCAATCATCTGTAAAGGACCATTAGTACCCGAGTTAGATGCAATATCTACCTGGCCATCTACCACTCCCTGAAGTTGTCCTGAATCAAGTGGTACTTCTTTAATATTCAGTCCTACTTCTTTGAAATATCCTTTCTCCTGTGCAATTGTAACGAGTACATTTCCACTAAGTCCCTGGGCCCATACAACATCTGTAGTTTCCGGCGTGTCAGAATCCTTTGTCACATCGTCTACTGTTACTTTTTTTGTTTCTTCTGTTTTGTTGTCTGTAGAATCATCTTTTTTGCTTCCACATGCAACCATGCTCACTGCCATAGCAGCAACGAGTAAAATTGATACAACTCTTTTTTTCATGTTTCTCCTCCTAAATTGTTTCTCTATATCAAAACGGGCTATCCGTTCTGACCAATAGTTGTGTGATCAGCCACATCACGGTTAATGTGGTTAATCAGTTCATTTCGAAGCTCTAAGATCTTCGAATTTTCAAATATGGTTTCTCTGGTAATCTTCAAATCTTCCGGTATCTTCTTATCATAGATAATGTTACTCGGTGACTGACCAAATACCAGAATTCTGTTTGCCAGAAGCATGGACTCATCCACATCATGTGTTACGAAAAATACTGTCTTCTTCTCTTCCTCATGATTCCACAGACTTATAAGCAAATCCTGAAGCTTTGCACGTGTAACTGCATCCAGTGCTCCAAATGGCTCATCCATCAGAAGAATCGGTGGGTCAATACTCAGCGATCTTGCAATGGCACATCTCTGTTTCATACCACCAGAAAGTGCCTTTGGAAGCTTCTTAAATACAGATTTATCCAATCCGACTTCTTTCATCATATTTAGTGCAACTTCTTTCAGTTCTTTTTTAGGTTTTTTAGGATACTTCTGTTGAAGTGCGAGCATAATGTTTTCACCAGCAGTCATCCATGGAAACAGACCATAATCCTGGAATACAACGCTTCGATCCAAACTGGAACCTTTCAACGGTTTTCCATTCATCTCAAGCGTTCCACCTGTCGGGTCTTCAAGACCAGCTAGCAGTCTCAGGAATGTACTCTTACCACATCCAGATGGTCCAAGCAGACAAACAAATTCTCCATGTTCTACTTCTATATTGATATCTTTCAAAATCAATCGATTGGGTTGATCTTTATATGCAAATGAAAGATCAGTTATCTTAATTTCGCTCATATATTTTCTTCCTTTTTAATATATAAGAAACAAATGTTTATAAAACGGCAAATGCCTGTTCAAAATCAGCGATGATATCTTCCACATTTTCAAGTCCGACAGAAAGACGAATCAGGTCATCCTTAATTCCAGCCTCAGCACGGGCCTCAGGACTCATGTTTGCATGTGTCATACTTGCCGGATGCTGAATCAGTGTTTCTGGATCTCCAAGACTTACTGCGATAGATGCAAGTTTCAAAGCATTTACAACTTTCTTGCAAGCAGTGAATCCGTCCATACCATTTACTTCTTCTTTTAACTCAAAGGACATAATTCCACCGTAGTTGCCATGCATCATTCTTTTAGCGACCTCATGCTGTGGATGGCTTTCAAGACCCGGATAATATACTTTCTTTACATATGGTACACTCTCCAGGTATTTTGCAACTGCCAGACCATTTTCACAGTGGCGTGCCATACGAAGCTCCATTGTCTGAAGACCTCTTAAGATGAGGTATGAGTTAAACGGACTTGGTGTTGTTCCACAAATCTTAGATGTTACATTCTTTTTAATAGGTCCGATCAGCTCTGCCCTACCAACAATAGCTCCGGCAATAACATCTCCGTGTCCATTGATATATTTTGTACAGCTGTGAAGAACAAGATCCGCGCCTTCTTTCAGTGGATATACCTGCGGTGGTGGTGTAAATGTATTATCTACAGCCACAATTGCTCCATGCTCATGTGCAATTTTAGAAATAGCTGCAATATCTGTCAGCTCCATATTCGGATTTGTCAGAGTCTCAAAGTAGATTAATTTTGTATTTTCTTTGATAGCTGCCTCAACTGCTTTCAAATCATTTGTATCCACATAAGTTACTTCAATTCCAAGTTTTGCAAGTGTCTGTCTGAATACGACATCGGTACATCCATATACGCACTTACCACAGATTGCATGATCTCCAGTAGCAAGTGTTCCAAGAACAACTCCACCTACTGCACCCATTCCTGATGATGTTGCAATACAAGCTTCACCACACTCAAGGGCTGCTATTTTTTCCTCCAAAGCATTAACAGTTGGATTCCCTCCTCTGGAATATGCATATCCTGGAATCTCTCCACTGAAAATTGCAGATCCCTGTTCTACTGTTTCAAAACAAAATGTTGATGTCTGATAAATTGGTGTTGCAAGAGCACCATGAAGCTTATCCGGCTCTTGCCCTGCATGAATTGAGCGTGTGCCAAATCCGGCATTAGTCAAATCAAATTTACTCATATTATTTCCTCCTCTGCATCTATGTCCTATCTCTTTTTTTGAAGAGTGAACTACAAAATTTATTCTCTTAAACAATGCTTTTTTTTTGCACAAAAAAGCTATTCTAAACACATAAATAAAAATTTATGTGTTTAGAATAGCTTTTTATTTTCTAAAAAAATATACCAAAATAAGGCAGAGTTATTTACTGTCTGTCTGTCTGTCTGTCTGTCTGTCTGTCTGTCTGTCTGTCTGTCTGTCAA
>ERZ773188.4720-NODE-4720-length-9959-cov-4.496567_pt1 | contig 9959 bp, 10 predicted proteins | sample MGYA00581011_ERZ773188 | MGnify/ENA primary metagenome ERZ773188 (study PRJEB29015, sample SAMEA2737798) | human gut metagenome | biome: human gut; feature: human-associated habitat; material: faeces | place: China | collected 2012 ...
AAAAGTATATAAAAAAAGTTCAACCCGGGTAATGCCCAAGTTGAACAATCTTTTTTTCATTTTCTATACAAGTTGACGAACGGAACGTTATTTAAGGTCAAGGTGTCTGTAACAGTGCCTGATAGACGTCTCTTTTCCCTATGCCTCTGTCCTTTGCCACCTGTTTCATCGCGGATTTCTTATCCATGCCCTGTCCGAGATAGAGTTCCATATGCTCTTCCATGCTCATCTCTTCCCATCTGGCTTTTTCTTCACTCCGGATCTCTTCCCTGCTTTTTCCTTCGATCACCATGACGCATTCTCCCTTCGGCTCCTGTACGTCATAATATGCCAGTGCGTCTTCTATCGTTGTGGCAAATACCGTCTCATGCTTCTTCGTCAGTTCCCGGCAGATACTGATGCGTCTGTTGCCAAGCGTCTCCCGAAGCGTCTTCAACGTGCGAACCAGTCTATGCGGTGCTTCGTAGATCACCATTGTTCTTATCTCATCTTTCAGTTCATTCAAGACAGCCTGTCTCTCCTTCTTATCCGTCGGAAGAAATGCTTCAAATGCGAATCTTCTCGTTCCAAGCCCGGATATCGTAAGCGCCGTCACACATGCGCAGGCTCCCGGAACAGCTGTAACCGTGATCCCGGCCTCCTGGCACATCTTTACCAGTTCTTCTCCCGGATCAGAGATTCCCGGCATACCTGCATCGGTGATCACTGCAATATCTTCACCATTCTGCAGGCGTTCCACAAGTTTGTGTCCTTTTTCAATCTTATTATATTCATGATAGCTGGTCATCGGTGTCTTAATCTCAAAATGATTCAGAAGCTTGATACTGTTCCTGGTATCTTCTGCCGCGATCAGATCTGCTTCTTTCAAAATCCGCACCGCCCGGAAGGTCATATCTTCCAGATTTCCTATCGGTGTCGCACATAAGTACAATGTTCCTGCCATCTCTTACTCCTCCATCTTATGCTCGCTCTTGTTCATCCCGTACATCTCAAGCAGTTCTTCTGTATAACTTCCATCCTTCTGATATACGATCAGTGGCGGCTCCACCTGCATTCTCGGATTTCCGCCTTTCATACCCTCGATCAGAACCATGTTCGGTTCTTTGTCTATATGCGGATATACCAGCCGCATACGTTTTGGCTCGATTCCGTATGCGCACATCTTTGTCATGATCTCCGGAAGCCGGAATGGCCTGTGGACCATGTAAAACCTTCCTTTGACCTTCAATAGTTTCGCACTTTCTCTTAATATATCATCCAGCGTGCAGAGTGCCTCATGTCTGGCAATATACAATGCTGTATTCTGGTTCTTCAGTCCGTGATCTCCGATCATGTACGGGGGATTGGTCGTAATAACTCCAAAAGAGGCGGCTCCGAATATGGATGCTGCCTCCTTGATATCTCCCGTTACAATGTCGATTCTCTCTTCCAGTCCGTTATGGCTGACGCTGCGCCTTGCCATATCTGCACTCTCCTCCTGGATCTCCAGTCCTGTATAATGCAGGCCCGGATATTTAGCTTCCAGAAGGATCGGAAGAATCCCCGTTCCTGTTCCGAGATCCAGTGCTTTTTCGTGCTTTTTCACATTTGCAAATGCGGACAAAAGCACCGCATCCATTCCAAAACAGAACCGTCCCGGACTCTGGATGATCTCGTATCCTCTGATCTGCAGGTCATCCAGTCTTTCATTCGGAAGTAATTTAGTCATCATTTAACTTTGACGCTCCGTTCTTTTCTTCTAACGCCTTCAGTTCCTTCATCTCTTCTTTGGAAAGTCTTACGTCTTTCTTCTTACGTCTCGGCTTGAATCTCAGTTCTGCTGCCGGATACTCACGGATCTCTTTCTCGTCATTATCCAGTGTTACAACAACTTTCACCAGCTGCCGGAGTACGTTAACAGACTGGACATCTCCTCTTAAGCCTTCCGGTGTTGTGACATGATCACCATTTGCCGGAAGATGGCTGTTCAGTTCTTCGTATGTCTCCTCTTCATTCGTCAGACAGCACATCAGTCTTCCGCAGACACCCGAGATCTTCGTCGGATTCAGTGAAAGGTTCTGCTCTTTTGCCATCTTGATCGATACCGGTGCGAACTCAGATAGATACGTATGACAGCAAAGTGGTCTGCCACAGATCCCGATCCCTCCGCGGATCTTCGTCTCATCACGCACACCGATCTGTCTTAACTCGATTCTTGTACGGAATACACTTGCCAGATCCTTTACCAGCTCGCGGAAATCGATTCGTCCGTCTGCAGTAAAATAGAACAGCACCTTATTATTGTCAAATGTATATTCTGCATCGATCAGCTTCATCTCCAGCCCGTGTTTATGGATCTTCTCCAGGCAGATCTTGAATGCTTCTTTTTCTTTTTCTTTGTTCTTTTCTTCTTTTTTCTTATCTTCGTCTGTTGCAAGACGGATCACGGATTTTAACGGCTGTGTGATCTTATCGTCTTCCACTTCCTTCGGTCCGGTGACTACAGAACCAAATTCCACTCCTCTTGCAGTCTCAACGATAACCTTATCGCCCGTCTCTACCTCCAGTTTTCCCGGCGAAAAGAAATAGATCTTTCCGGCGGTTCTGAATCTAACGCCTATTACCTTCGTCATATGATTAGTTCTCCTTTATGGTCAGGAACAAAAGCTCCATAACCAGATCGAAGTTAACATTCGCTTTCAGTCTGGCTTTCGCTTTCTCAAGGCTCTCCAGGATCAGTTCAATTCCTTCATAAGAGCTTTTTCTCGCCTGTTCTTTTATACTCTGTAACTGGTCTTTGAATACGACCTTGTCAATCTCTTTTGTTGCTTTATACAGTAAGACATCTCTGTACCAGATCATGATAATATCCAGATAATCCGTGATCTCTAATTTATATACGGATATATTCTTAACCGCAGCAACAATCTCACTCAGTTCCATATCATGGATATGCTTCAGGAGCTGTACCGCTTCCTCTCTGATCTCATTAAAATGCTCCGAATTCGCCAGCATGATCGCGCGTCCCACATTTCCCTGGGCAAATGCGGTACACATATCTGCTTTGTAATCCGGTATCTCCAGATTCTCCATCAGATACTTTCTGATCAGTGTATCTTTGATGTTACGCAGCTTCAGCATAACACATCTGGAGTTGATCGTCGGAAGTAGCATCTCTGCATTCTCCGTCAGCAGTAAAAATACCGCATATGCCGGCGGCTCCTCGATCGTCTTCAGAATTGCATTTTGTGCCTGCGGTGTCATCAAATCTGCCTGAGGGATAATATATACTTTGTATGGTCCCTGATACGGCTTAATATCCACGGTATTGTTCACCTGTGTACGGATATCATCTACACTGATGCTGTTCGGCTTCTCATGTGTTACACGGATAATATCCGGATGGTTTCCGCTCTCTGCCTGCCTGCAGGAATGACATTTCCCGCAAGGTTCACTGTTCCCGCTCTCACACAAAAGAGTCGTTGCGAACAGATTCGCCAGCATCCTCTTACCGGAACCTCTCTCCCCATTCAGAATATACGCATGCGACACTCTGTTATTCTCCACTGCGCTACTGATATATTTTAATATGTCTTTGTGACCAACCACATCTTTAAAGCTTCCCATCTCGTATTACCTCTACTATCTCTTCCTTACATCGTACTTTATCGTCATTCTGATATCTTCTTGTAATTCCTGCTGCCGCAAGATTCTCTTCTGAGAAATCCTTCTGATCTGCCAGAAATCTTCTGCAGACTTCTTCGTATCCCGGATGTTCCTGCTGCCGCTCTCTTGCGATCGCACGCATCAGGCGTTCCCCGTCTTCCACTTCAATATAAAGCGGAACCAGATTCTCCTGTCCATAATACGCTTTCATCTTCATATAAGATTCCAGCGTACCGATCATCAGATAATCAGACCCGGTCAGATGAATCTGTCCATCATCTATTGTAGCATATTTCCAGTCACCATACACGGTCTGATAGGTACGAAGTTCAATTATTTTGCCTTCTTCTCCATACTGTTCTAATATTTCGTTCGAAACAAAATAATATTCCACGCCGTCTTTTTCACCTTCCCGCATCGGTCTGGTCGTATATAATGTCAGCGTCTTCAGCTCGGGAAGCTCTTTTCTGATCTCTTTATAGACCGTATCCTTACCGGAAGAACTCTTTCCCATCATGTAAAATATCTTACCCATCTATCCATACCTCTATGCTATCTTCTGATTGCAGTCCTTCAATTGAAAAATCGTGTTCCTGATACCAGCAGAGAATCTCCACCGCTTCCTGCGTAATGCGTTCTCCCGGAACGATCAGCGGACTTCCCGGCGGATAGAGGTACGCATATTCCAGGGAAATGCATCCGGCGCTGTCCTTGAAATTTCGTTTTTCCATCTTGTCTGGGTTCACCAAATACAGGATGTCTTCTGAATCCTTCTGGTGGTTCTGGTTCTGCATCTTATCTCTGCACTTCACTGCCTTCGCGATCGTCCACACCTTTTCCAGTGACGGCTGTCTTCCGGAAAGCGGGAGATCCGTGTCGGTCATTTGCATCGGTTTCTGCTTCTGCCCGGCATCTTCCTGTCCGGATCCTGACTTTAACTTTGTATCGATCTCAGCATCAATTGCAAGCAATGCATCCCGCAATCTGTCCAACCCTTCCTGCGTATCCCCTACCGTCGTCATTGCCAGGACATAGGTTCCGGCAAGCATCTCCATCTGCAAGTGATAATCACGAAGCAGTCTCTCATACAATTCATGACTGGACATCGGGGCATGCTTTACAGAGATCACAAATTTAGACCTGTCATATCTGTCTGTATTCTCCGTCCGGATAATCTTCAGATACTTCAGTTTCTTCAATTCTTCCCGCAGGGTATCGATATGTGCCGCATATTCTTTGAAAATACTGCACTTCTGCAGTTGTGTCTCTTCCAGCAGATGAATACACGCATCGATACTTGCCATCAGTATGTACGACGGACTGCTCGTCTGCAGCATATCCAGATACCGCTTTACTTTCCTGCGGTTCACCCGCTCCCCGTTCACATGCAGCAACGCTGTCTGCGTCAGGGCCGGAAGCGTCTTATGAAGACTATTGATCACAAGATCTGCGCCATACATATTCGCACTCTCCGGGAAATACGGATCAAAGCCAAAATGCGCCCCATGCGCTTCGTCTACGATCAGCAGGCATCCCGCTTCATGTACAATCTCTGCAATCTTTTCGATGTCCGACACCACGCCGTCATAGGTCGGTGATACGATCATCACCGCACGGATCTTTGGATGTTCTTCCAGTGCTTTCTGCACATCTTCTGCATCGATCTCTGTACTCAACCCCTGTTCTGTATCGAACTTCGGATAGATGTAGACCGGATCCAGTTCATTCAGATATATTGCATGATACACAGACTTATGGCAATTTCTTGCCACAAGTATGGAATCGCCTTTTTCAGTTGTTCCTAATATTGCACTTATGATTCCGGCTGTACTTCCATTGATGAGAAAATGCGTCTCCGATGCATGATACACTTTTGCCGCTCTTTCCTGCGCTTCTTTCAAAAGTCCTTCCGCATGATGCAGGTCATCAAAGCCATCGATCTCTGTAATATCGATCCTGTACGGGGAGGTCCCGTCCATCAGATCCAGATTCCTTTTATGACCCGGCATGTGGAATGCGTAGTAGTCGGAATCACTGTAATTCTTTAGTTTATCAAATATATTATACATGCATATATTTTAACAAAATAACATTATATTATCAAGCCATAAACTCCCGCAGAATCTGGCGTATCATCTCGTCCTTTGCAAGCTCCTCCGGTGCATCTTTCTGTTCTTCCGCTTCCGGGCTTTTACTTCCGTCCATACCGGCAAGTCCTGCCGATGCTTTTGCCAGATTTTTTGCGGTATTTTGAGTCCGTTCTCTCCGTCTGTTCTCACGCTGCATATGGACTACACTGTGATCCGGTACCGAGGCAGGTGTCTCTTCTGTTCCGGCTTCCGTCTCCCGTACTTCATCCCTTTGTATCTCATCCTTTTGTATTTCGTCTTTTTGTATTTTATCCTTCTGTATTTCCTCTTCCGCCGGTCCGTTTTCTATGTTTACACGCACGGTCCGCTCCTTCTGATTCATCTTTTCATACTTGCGGAGACATACATTTTCCAGATAATCAACCATGTAATTCTTCGCCATCTCCATACAGTAATTCTCGTCCGTTGTCAGATGGAACAGCCACACCAGGATTCCGAGTCCGCAGCCGGCAGCGCCCATCCGCAACGCTTCGTCTCCCATTCCATAGACCTGACAGGTAATTCCCGCTCCCGCAAGTCCGGTTACGATCAGAAGACCGGAACACATCTTTTCCAGTCTCCGGAGCGAATGCAGACGCAATCCACATACTTTGTATTCGTACAGATATTTATCCACAAATACCCCTACATTTTCCACCGTGTCACTGATCATACATGCATGCTCGAATTTCGCCCGGACCAGGCGCATCAACGGATGATTGCTTTTGCTCATACTTCCCGCCGCCTCTATCATACGTTTCATCGTCATACTCACGATACACTTGTCTGCCACTCCAAGTCCGGTCAGCATCCCCATAAGCACAAATAACAACTTCTTGTCCAATAACATTTCCAGCATAATAATAGCCCTCCTTTTTGATATGCATTATACTGTATATCAAAGAGAAGGGCGCTTTATTTCGTTCTTCCTATTCTGCACGGGAAATGCTGCTTTCTGTCACTTTCGTGCATATCCTGTAACATTCTGTACTGCGCAGGTCATCCCGTTATCTTAGATCATCGGAAGCAATTCTTTCATAAGCCTTACACTGTGGGCGATTGCTTTCTTTTCGAATGTCGGATAGTCCATTGTCGCACTGTTGTCGGCTTTATCCGAAATAGCACGGATAATGACATACGAAACTTTGTTCAGGTAAGCGGCCTGTGCGATTCCGGCACCTTCCATCTCTACACACATCGGGTGGAATAATGACACGATTCTTTCTTTCACTTCCTTATCGGAAATGAACTGGTCCCCGCTCGCCACTCTTCCTGTAAATGTATGAATATCCGGGTTCGCTTTTTCATTCGCTGCTACCGCTTTCTTCACAAGTTCCTTGTCTGCCGGGAATGACAATGTATCCATTCTCGGAATCTGTCCTGCCGGATCACCGAACACAGTCGCATCCATATCATGATGCAGTGCATCCGTGGAAATGACCATGTCGCCAATATCAATCTGTGCATCAAGCGAGCCGGCAATACCGGTATTGATCAATGTATCTGCTCCGAATTGACTCACCAGAATCTGTGCACAGATTCCTGCATTGACCTTACCGATTCCGCTTCTTACGATTACAACATCTTTTCCGCCGAGTGTTCCCTTGCAGAATACCATACCTGCCATCTCCACGGTCTCTTCGATCTGCATATCTTTCTTCAGTTCTGCAACTTCTTCTTCCATTGCGCCGATAATACCTATCATATATTTATATCCTCCTGTGTTTCACGAATTTACCTATGCCTTATTATAGACGATAGGAAAATGGATTTCAACCGACGAAATGTATGGATAATTTGATGGTTTTCTGTTATAATCGGGAAGTATGGCAGTCAACAGATTTTCCGTCTGTTGATACCGATTATGTAAAACTATGCAAGAACATTATCAGGAGGTAATAGATATGGATTACAAACCAACCGGAGTCTGTTCTCGTCTCATTCACGTAGAACTTGACGGAGATAAAATTGCTAACGTAGAATTCGTAGGCGGATGTGCCGGTAACACATCCGGAATCAGCAGCCTTGTTAAAGGAATGGATGCACACGAAGTCATCAAGCGCCTGGAAGGAACCAGATGTGGTGAAAGACCGACATCTTGTCCTGACCAGTTATCCAAAGCTTTGAGACAGGCACTTGGCGAATAATAGGCCAGCGGCTGATCTGAATAACGCAGACAAAAAAGGATACTCGTCCCCCGACCGGGAGACTTGTATCCTTTTTCATTTTGGTGATTTTTTTATTTTGGTATTTTATTCTCTTTTTTTTCACACCCTGCTTTTCCCTCGTCAAAACTTCCGTTGACTGGTTACGAATAAATAATTATTAATAGTTACATTGTTTGTTTCATTGTTTTTTCTAATTATTATTCGCTCCTACATATTGTGCACTTACTTTTTGATGAATTTATTTATGGTTTTTTTATTGTCGTCTTCTTTTTTATATACATTACCTTATGGTTTGCTTTGTCTGTTTTACCTGTTTCATTCAGCTGTAATCTTCACTTTATCCCAACTACTGTTTGACTGTCATGGTCTGCATGGTTTCTGGTTTTTCCGTCCACTTCTTTACTTTAATCTCTTCATCTTTTGTTTTGCTCTTCTTTTTTTAGTCTTATGTTCTTATCCTTCTATGCTTTTTGAGGATTGTTAGTCGATGTAAATTCCATCAGTAAAGGAACTACTTACATCACTGTTAGCAGCATGCGTACAACGGACACGGTAATAATATCCGCCTTCCACATACAGTGTTCTATTTGACATTGCTCTATTGGTATTTTTATTTTCCTTATGCCAATTATCATAATATGACCATTCCTTGTCTTCTTCTTTGGCACGTTCTACAAGAACAGCTATCTGTACACTTTTGACAACCTGCCTTGCAACTGTTGTTCCACCTGCATAGATTTTTCCATTGTCAAGCTTTGTACACTTGGAATAACCAGTTAATAAGTCCTCACCTCTGGTAATCTTCGTATCATACCCTATCGACTCTTCTTCATGCGTCAACTCGGAGCCGTCTATTACTTTACCCTCTGCGGCTCTTGCCTCTTGCATGGATGTCATTGACAATCCTCCGACCAGCATTGCGGTCAGACATACAGACACGATTTTCTTCTTCATATCTCACCTCCATTCATGCTTTTTTCTGCCCTCATATATTAATACACATAATTTTTCAAAAACTGTCGCTTTTATTTTGGAAAAAATAAATTATTTAATATTTTTTCAAATTCCTGCTGTTTCATTGTCCCCGTCAATAAATATTCTATATTGCCATATTTAAATTTTGCAACACAACTTGATTTTTTACTTTCTTTTAATTTATAAATTGTAACTTCAATTGAACAATCCTCTGTTTTTTTAGTATATTCTTTGTCAATAGGATCTTCAAAATCAACTCCCCATGAGTTATCTCTGTATGGCATATTTATAAAATAGGCAATGGTCTTTTCATTGTATGTATAATACATCTCTGCGATTTGCTTATCTTCGTTTAAATTCATTGTGTCAAATTTCATATTATTTAAACATATAGATAATTTAACCACATCTGTACCAAATTTATTTCTTATTTCCTGATATGCCTTTTCCTCTTCTTCGCCTTCTATCATTTTTATCTTATGGCTCGTACTTGATTTCTCAACCTCTCTATCCCCAACATTCTGCGTCATCATCCGCACGATCCTCTCCGGACCTCCCATACTGGTAATCCCCATTGCCAGCACACAGACAATAACTGCTGCCAGTGCGAGATACATTTTCAAAGGCTTCTTTTTACGGCGGACTTTCTTTCCGGAAAGTTCCTCCGGATCCTTTTGTCCGATCCCTGCCTTCAGCATCTTGCGTCCCAGCTCCAGAGCCTCGCGATCTTCTTCAGAGAGATGGTTGATTGCTTCTTCTCTTTCTTCTGTTTCTTTCCTGGTCTGCTCCATCTCATATGCACGGATCTGTTCTCTTACTCTTGCGAGGACAGCTTCCTTTGTCCCTTCAGGCACGACGAGACTGGTGTCATTTTCCAGAAATTCTTCTTCCTCTCTGGCAATCTCTTCAAATTCTCTGGCAATGCATTCTTTAAATTCGTCTTTCTTATCATTCATTTTGCTACCCTCAAATTTTTGACTGGTCTGTAAATTTCTCCATAGTTTTGCCACTTGACCTATTTCTTTCAGAAAGTATAATATAG
>ERZ773188.4727-NODE-4727-length-9944-cov-2.477298_pt1 | contig 9944 bp, 4 predicted proteins | sample MGYA00581011_ERZ773188 | MGnify/ENA primary metagenome ERZ773188 (study PRJEB29015, sample SAMEA2737798) | human gut metagenome | biome: human gut; feature: human-associated habitat; material: faeces | place: China | collected 2012 ...
GCTTATCCCTCATCTCATCATAATTTCCATATTCTCCTGACGATATAAAGCAATTTATCAATAGTGCTGTTCCACAACTTATTTTTCAGCCAGGCTGTCAAGGCATCTTTTTATGTCCTCTTTTTGCATGCACTCAATGGTCCAGGTGCGTTCTTTTGTTTCTGGCAGATAGCCAAGCACTTCCTGCCAGGGAAGGTTTCCGCTTCCAAGCCCGATGTGGGAATCCCGGTCTCCGCAGTTGTCGTGGATGTGGACATGACTTACATAGGGAGCCAGATTTTTCGCCCACTCCCTGACATCCAAAGAAGAATAACAGTGCGCGTGTCCGATGTCCAGGCACAGCTTGAAGTTTGGCTGGTTCACCCTCTCATAAACATCCAAAAGGAGCCTCCAGTCATCATCAAATACATTTTCCAGCACGACTTCAAGTTCTGTTTTGTTTTTCATAAATTCCTGCCAGAATTTGGCAACCTGCTCCGCCCAATATTCTTTGTAGTAAACATACGGGTTCATGCCAGAGTGAAAGACAATCTTCTTAGCTCCAAGTTGAAGCCCCGCCTCATAGCACTGGTTGAATCTTGTCATGGTAGCTTCCCGCACCATACTGTCATATGCACAGGGGTTCACATCCAGAAACGGACCGTGAAGGATCAGATCCCTGGTTCCTATCTCTTTCATTTTCTCCCAGTACGTTTTGATCGAATCCGAAAGCTGATCCAGGTTATCCGAAATGGAAAAATCAATGCTTTCGATCCCGGTTCCGTACTCTTTTACCAATGCTTTCATGTCATCATCTAAAACTAAATGGCTAATATATATCATTTTTTTCCTCACTTTTTTTGCGAAGCTGCTCCTGCCTCTTTTAAATGGCAGAACAGGCAGGAGCCCTTTAAGGCTTTGCTGCCTGTTCTATCTTTTTTATTTTACTGTGATCTTAATTTTTTTCGATTTGGAACCGGATTTTACCGTAATGGTGGCAGTTCCTTTTTTCTTTGCAGTGATCACACCTTTTGCGGTAACGGTTGCCACCTTCTTATTGGAAGTGGTATAGGTTACCTTCTGCAGGGAGGTGATCGGGCTGATGACTGGCTTTAATGTCAGTTTCTTGCCCTTTTTCAGGGTTGCCTTAGAAGCAATGCCTATGATCTTGGTGGTCTTCACCGCCTTCTTTTGTACCGTAACGTTGACCACCTGTTTTTTGCCGCTTGCAAGTGTGATGGTGACTTTTGCTTTTCCAGCTTTCAGTCCTTTTATAGTACCCTTGCTTGTCACTGTTACAATCTTTTTGTTGCTGGTTGTCCAGGATTTTACGGAATCTCCATTTGCAAGACCGCTCACCTTCACCTTTGTGGTAGACTGTTTTACCTTCAGCTTTATACTGGTGGCATTTACTTTGATGGTTGGGGTAAGTTTACTTCCTACAGTGCGGGTTTCCGTTCTTCCCTTGTTGCTGGTGCGTTTCTGTGTTTCGGGGGCAAATACCGTTGCTCCCGATACGGTTGTCCAAGGACCAAATACCTCCGGAACTTCCGTCGGTGTCGGAGTCGGCGGAACGGGTGTCGGGGTAGCCGGAACCGGAGTTACAGTCGGTGTCGGGGATGGGGTATCGGTACGCTGTACCACAATCGTATAATCCGTTGTCTTTCCAGACTTTGTGGTTACGGTAACTTTTACCTCTGCTTCCGCATCTGGATTGGTCTTATCAAAATACATGGCAATTCTGTGTGCTGCGCCACTTCCAGTTACTTTTCCAAGTACCGTTACCTTGCTGGTACCGCGGATTCCCACAGCGGTGACGGATGCGCTGCTGTCTGCCGGTTCTGCAAAGATATTTAAAAACTCCCTGCTCTCTTTATAGATTGCCCGGTAGCTGGTTGTCACGCTGCTAAATTCCGGGGACAATGAAATCCGGTTTGCCGTATTGGAGTAGGTATTGCTGGTGCTAAGCGTCATGTTCGCCAAAACCGGCGTAGAAATATCCTGGGAAATGTGGAAGGTATATTCCCGGCTCTTTCCCTGGCCGCTTACGGTTACCTTTATATCTGTGGAGCCGCTGCTTACATCCGCCACAAAGCTTCCTGCATACGCCTGTCCATTTACGGTTATGGTACAGCCTTCCGGTGCTTTCAAAGCAAAGGTTACCTTGCTGGCATTCTCCGCTACCGTTAAGTTATATTTTAAGGTATCCTTTCGGAAGGCAGAAGGCCAGGTCACTTTTCCAGTATCTGCCGTGGCTGTCACGCTGTTTAAATAGGCCCCGTTGGTTTCCAGAGCCATCAAGTAATTGGAATCATTTTTGTAATAAAGGGTGCCTTCCCGGTCTGCGCAGATGGTACTGATACAGTATTCCTGCTGGTCACTTGCCGGACGGAAAAGCTCTACGGCTGTTCCGGAGGTCTGTCCCGGTTCATCGGACAGCATATAAATACCGCCTGGTTTTGCATTGTAGGTAAAGTACAGATAGACTCTTCCATCTGCCTGTCCATCTCCATTATAATCCTGGTTTTCGTAGGCCGTGGACAGAAGAGGCGCTGCCTGGGGATAGCCTGGAATGGATACGTTGTATGCCAGGGAAATCCCGGAAGCGGTTTCATTTAAGACTGCAAAATGGTGACCACCATCGGAATTGAACTGGCCACCGTTTCCGCAGACACCTACATAGATCCTTCCCTTATAAACAACCGGGGAAGCGGTTGCCATGCCGCCAAGGTTATAGCTGCTGGTGCTTCCAAAGGTGCCGTCTGCATTCATCTGCACACGGTACAGATACCCGCCTTTGGTGGTGAAATATACATAACCATTATTATAAACGATAGTAGAACGAATATCTCCATGGCTTGTCATCTTATCCATGAGCAATCCGGTATGTGTGTTTACGGAATACAGGATGGCGGAGTTGGTATCTGTTCCTTCTGAAGAACCGTCGTCGGAACCAAATATCAGGTAATCGGATGAGGCATAAGAACCAGCCCAGTAAAAGCCGCCCTTATGGTTGTATTTCCAAGTGCAGTGTTTAATCTCCGTTCCTGTGGATGGATCCTCGTCTGTAACAGACAGACAGAAATAAGAGCCTGCTGTAGTCTCGGAGTTCCAGGTTCCCGTGTAAATATATCCATCCTTATAGGTGATCGGGGAAAGTGTCTGACCACCCAGGGACTCACTGATCCATAAGGACTTTAAGGAAGTGGCACTGACTGCCTGAATCTGACCGCCTCCGATCTGTGCAAACAGCATTCCCTCTGCATAGGTAAGAGGAATCATGGCATACTGCATGTTTCCAGAGAGCTGTTCGCTGGTCTGAAGGATTTCCCCTGTGTTTTTATCCAGCTTATAGATAAACTGTCCAGACGCTACATAAACTGCTCCGCCCAGGATCAGTGGTGGTGTGATGGCAGCCTCCCAGCCCACTCCGATCCTTGTGTTCCATTTTAACAGGGTGGAATCCGCACTGGTCGGGGTACTGCTTCCGGTAATGCCGTTATTTGTTTCACTGTTTCGAAAATTGATCCAGTCATTGTCCGTGATCTCCGGCTGCGTAGCATCCTGTTTTACCAGTTCTGCGGTAATATCGCTAACCTCGCCGCCGGTAAAGCTGCCCTGTTTAGAAATATAGCCATACTTGGAGATGTTCCAGGTATAAGCTTCTCCCTGGAGGATATTCTCATAAACCATCAGGGAATCGGCGGAAGGGGTAAGGCGCTCCCCATCTTTGTCATATACGCTGATGACCGCATCCTCTGGAGTTACTTGAAAACTTACCTTGTCGCTTGTACTTTTATGCACCAGGATGGTGTAGGTTCCTGTGGAGGTATAAGTCTTTTCTGCCAGGGCAGGATCCGCATAGGTGTTTGCCTCTGACATGGAGAGTGTCACTTTGGTATCACCGGTGTCTGCCAGTGGAACGCTCACAGCCGTATCTGTAGAAGAAAACGGAACCTCTTTTACTTCGCCTGTGGTTACATTTTCACTGGAAATGGCAAGCTGATACCAGTTACTGGAAAATGCCTTTGGAACCACCTGTAAAGAAGCAGTCGAAACCACTACCGTTGTCTCGTAGTCCCTTGTAGTTCCTGTGGTATCAAATTTGGGAAGGATATTTTTTGCCAGGTCTTTGTCGTCCGGCAGGTAGGCCTTGAGATCGGAAAGGTCAAGACGGCGTTCTACCAGGATCTGGTAAACCTGTTTGTCACCTTCTGTTCCTGCGGTAATGGTATAAAGTGCTCTTTTTGAGCCATTCCCTCCTGAGGAAAAGACAGAGGCACTCACGTTGTAACGTGTCCCGTCTTTATAGGCGCTTGTGGATAATTCCAGGTTATGTTTCTGTCCATCCAGCCCGGTGGTTTCCAGCTGAATGGCGGAACCATCTGGCGCATTTCCAGCCAGATCTGCTGTGATCCAAAAAGATGCGGAATCCATGTTGGAACCATACTCTGCTACATAAACCTTGCCGCCAAACTCTGCGTCAAGGTCGGCAGAACGCTTCAGGGCTACGGTGGATACTCCGCTCTGACTGGTGTATAAAGTCAGGTTCTGAAGGTAGCCGCCCTCATCCTGCATATCGGATTCCAAAAGAGTCGTGGGATCCGCTTCGCCTTCAAACCCATCCTGGGAATCCGGTGCCACAAAATCCTCTTCCCCTGAAAAGTCCTCTTCTGCTTCCCCGGAGGTAAACCCGGTAAATTCAGAAACGCTTGCAAAAGAATCCTCACTTTGTGTGTCTTCGGATTCCTGGGAACCACCCTCAAAAGAATCCGTCTCATCTGTAAAAAATCCATCCTCTTCTGCGGCATAAGCGGTGTTTAACGCATACACCGGAAGATTTCCAGCTAACAGGGCCGCAGACAAAAGTCCGGTCAGCCATTTTTTCATTGTTGGTTTCATTCAGTTCTCCCTTCTTTTCTTTGCTTACGCCGTTATTTTGGGCTTTTTCTTGCTTTCTTTTTTAAACCTTTTCTTTGCCGTTACAAAAAAGAGAGCAAAACCAGTTTCCAATACTGCAATCACCAGAAGAAATTTTGTTGTCAGACTTGCTTTTTGGATTCCTCTTGTCACACTTCCTGCAAAAGATTCCTCCTGATCCTGGTTCTTTCCAGTTGTATTTGTAACTGTGGTTTTCGTTTCTTCTGTAAAACCATCTGACGCCTCACTTTTTTCTTCTACCACCGGGGAGGGAGTGGCTTTTTCCATCACCTTCTCCCCTGCTATGGTATAGCCAGGCTTTAAATCTTTTGCATATTTTTTCCTAGTCCGCTCTGTCCACTTCGGGGATTCTATCTTTTGGGTATCAGCTGTCTTGATATTTCCAAACAAAGAAGTCTGTTTCTCCCCCTGGAGCTTTAAGGATGCCTTGATCTCCCTAGTGGTTTTCTCGCCCTCTTTACCGCCTGCTTTGGATCCCTCCACCAGTTTTAGATTAGATAAGGAGCCCTGGCCGCTTTGTCCTGGGATAGCCGCCTGGGACTTATTTCCGCCATGGTCGGAGCCATGCACCAGGTTTCCAGGGGTACCGGCTATTTTTATATCCGGGATCCGCATGACTAAAGAATCACTTACGTTCCCAGCTGCATCCTTTACCACGATCACCAGATCTTTTTCCCCGGAGGATAATCCAGTCAAGGTAATGGTATTGGTTCCGGCTAATACTTCTGTTCCTTCCCCACCTGTATCCAAGGAAGGTACCTTTGCCCCTGCCTCAATCACCTGGTAATAACAGGTTCCCTTTTCGGAAGTTTTATAGACAGCAGAAGCAGTGTCCGTGGAGATACGGCTGGCACTGATTTTTTTTAGTACCGGAGCTGTAGTATCGGTAAGTTTCAGGGTAATATAATAGTCTCTGGTTGTCCCGTCCTCTGCTTTTACCTCCAGGCGGACCTTCGCCTCTTTTTCCTGGTCGGCAAAAAAGATCTTCCAGTAGAGGCGGTCTTTGTTGTCTTTCGTTCCCGTGATGGTCTCATCTTTTTCTACAGTTCCTGCCTTGATACCGCTGATGGCATAAACCTTAACAGAAGCTTTTTCATCCTCTACTTCTGGCCAGATGTTCAGGCTCTGCCGTTCGCCATCGTAGGAAGCCTCAAATTTTTCCTTATCTGGATCCAGATCCGGGCTTAATTTTAAGATTCCTTTTCCGTACTTGTCGGAACTGGAAACATACAAGCCCTTTAAGGCTGTGTTGCCGCTAAGAAGGGTGATAGTATATTCCGTCACCGCAGGATCTGCCGTGATCTTCTGGTAGAATTCCTGGTACCCTTCTTTACGGACATAAAGTTCATACGCCTGTCCCTGTAAAAGAGAATACCGTCCATTTTCTTCTGCGGAAACCGGGTTTCCCTCTGCATCCAGGATCACCACACTGGCATCCCCCGGCTCAACTTTTAATCCCACGCTCACCAATGCCGGGGTTGGCGTAACGGTCGGTTGTGGAGTCTCGGTGGGAGCTGGTGTCTGTGTTGGTGCTGTGGTCGGCTCCGGAACCGGCGTTGCTGTCGGTTCTTCTGGAGTTTCGGTAGGAGCTGGTGCCTGTGTAGGCTCTGGCTCTACGGTCGGTTCCGGTGCCTGTGTGGGTTCTGGCTCCATGGTCGGCTGTGGTTCTTCGCTCGGAGCAGGCTCTGGCTGTTCCGGTTCCGAAGGCTCTTCTGGTCCTCCTTCTTCGCTTTGTATCATCACTTCTTCTTGCTGTGCATATATCTCATAAGGAACACTTCCGGCAATCAGAGCTGCCGTTAGGGTTCCCATTACCAATCTTTTTTTCATTTACCAGTCCCCCCATGTCTCGCCGTTTACTCCGCCGCCTACGTCGGCACCGGAATAAAGGGAAAATCGAAGCCTTACCTCATCCCCGTCCGCCGGGAAATAGGAAGACATTCCAACACTCATGTATTCACCGTTCACAGAATACAGCCAGCCAGAGTCCATGGTAAAATCAAACTCTCCAAGCCAGTTGGAATCGTGATCGGATAACTGACAGTTTACTTCCTGCAAATGTGCCATCAGGTCATCCGGAATAGCCGCATTTGCGGAAATGCCTCCCCTTCCGATTGCTTTTAAGTAAAAGCCGCTGGTGGCATCCCCATTGTTTCTCCAGTCAAAGCCTGTGTTCTGCAAAAGCCGCAGCAGCACAGAGGATAACTGTTCTCCCTGGTAATATTCAATAGAGGTTGCCGGAAGGATGGTTCCAAGCCCTACCGTACCCGCTTCAATGCTGATGGTGATAGAGCCTGCCACCTGTGGACCTGCGTCTTCTCCCTTATACAGGGTAAAGGGAGGTAAGGTAGTGGCATAGCCCTCTTCGTCTGTCGCCTTGATTTCTATGGTGTTGGCACCTTCTGCCAACTCCAGGCGATATGCCAGGACTCCGGCAGCCGGTTCTCCCTGGCAGGAAAGCCGTTCCCCATTTCCAGTTACCGTAAGAGCAGCTGCGCCCAAGCTATTTCCATAATGGTCGGTTGCCTGGATGTAAAAGGTACGGTAAGAAGCATTGACCGTCTCCCCATCGGTAAGGTCTGTGGCAATCTTCGGGTAGTTATCTTCTACCGGTTCCTCTGGACTTTCCGTAGGGGCAGGTGTCGCAGTGATCTGCGGCTCTTCCGGTGCCGGGGTAACAGGTGGCAGATCCTCATCCGGAGTCTGCGCCCCGTCCTGGTTCCGGTTATCATCCGCATCTGGTGTTTCCGATGGCTGTTCGGAATGGTCCGGATCATCCTGGTTATCATATTCAATCGTATTACTTTGATTCTCTTGATTTTGGTTTGTATTGTTATTATTTTCTGGCGGCGTTTCCGTCACAGTTGCCTGTGGGGTGGGCGTTACGCTCTCCTCCGGTTCAGGCGTTGGTGTCACCGTCTGGGGGACCGGTTCCTTTGTCGGTTCCGGCGTAACCGTAGGAGTCGGTGTCTCTTCTGGAAGAAGCTGGGCCTGTTCCTGCTGCTCTAGCGCTTCCTCGCCGTTTCCGTCTGTCTTGGATCCTGCATAGGCAAAACCGGTTCCCAGATACCCTTTTAAGGAGCTGTCTGCACTGATTCCCTGCACCGGGTTTGGTACTGCCTCGGGCTCACTTTTTAATACGCCCTGTGCAAAAACGACAGCAGCCAGAAAAAGCACTGCCACAGGAATGAGCGCTGCCAGTATTTTTCTTTTCTTTTTTTCTTTCATAAACAGCCTCCTTTCCTGTCAATAAAGTCTTTCAATATATTTCATAATCCATCTGTCATACCAGTTTGCAGATGCTTTTAATTCCTTTTTTAAGTGACGGATACAGCTTGCTGTATCGTGCCGCTCGGAGGCCGATACCGGATGGGGGCTAAACGCTGCCTTTTGTCCAATCTTTCTTACTTTTTCATAGAGTAATGTGGTCTCATCTGAATACTGTGTGCCATGCTCGTATAACGCTCTGGCATAACCAGCCATGGCCCTCACTGCCAGTTTGGTGTCCTGGGAGGCAAAGCACTTTCTTCTCTTTCGGTTTGTAAATGCTCTTAAAAATACCACAGCCAGGATAAAAAGGAACATAAATGTATCAAATACGATCAAAAACAGAAGAAGGAATTTTTCGATTCCAAACAATGCCAGCTTCAGGCTGAAATTGGTACGGATGTTCTCTTCCACTGGAGGCTGTGATTCTGTCTCCGGGATTGAAGCTGCCAGTTTTCCTTTGGCTTCCAGACCGGTTTTTAAGTTGGCTTCCTCCATGACCCCGTAATAGGAAGGTGTCATTTCAAGAGGGATCCAGCCAAGCCCGTCCACATAGATCTCCGTCCAGGCATGTCCGTTGGTGCCTGGGATTTCAATGGTGTCCCCAGCCTGTTTTCCTTCTATATCCTGTGGGGTAATTAAGTACCCTTCTACATAACGTGCCGGAATGCCATAGTAGCGGAACATCAGAGCCGCTGCTGTCGCAAAATGAACACTGTGTCCGATCTTGGAGGTGGTTAAGAAATTCTCGGTAAAATCCCCCTCTTCTGAAAATACATCGGTCTGGGAGCTGTAGGTCATGTTCTTTTCCAGATAGGAACGGATCCTGGTGATGGCCGTATAGTAATCGGTATGTCCCTCGTCACGGTTTCCACCATCTCCAAGTTCCTTTTGAAACAGGGTTTTTAAGGACGCTGGAAGAGCGGTATCTTCCTGATAAACAAAGGTATTGTAATAACTCTCCTGGCTTCGGTAGGAATTGACGGCATCCGCACCGCCATTCCCTGCATTATTTCCAGCGGTCAATGTCTGATAGACCTTTGCCCCAAGGGTGGTAAAATCACTTACCAGATTTCCAAGGGAGGAAAAACGATAGGTTCTTTCTCCAAACAGGCCTCTGGCGTACAGGGTGCTGTCCGCCTGGGCATTTTCACCTGTGTAGCCGTCTGGCAGACCAGAGAGCTCATACGGGGTATAAAGGTATTTACTGCTTGCCGTTTTATTCTTTATGGAGATGGTTCCCGTCTCACCGGAGAGAGAATCGTCCTGGATCAGATTTCTTGCATTTAGAAGCTGGGTTTCTCCATAAAAGCCCTCCTGGTGAAGCCAATAATACAAGTCTTTTTCTTCATAGGCCTCTTCCGTGGAAATCTCTGTCCAGGAAGAGCCGTCATAAACACTTCCCACAAAGCCACGCAGATACAAAGAAGCCGGGTGCTCCATGGTAATTTCAAGTGCTGTATCCGATGATGCACTCCAGGATCCGGTCTGCTTTAGCTTTCCATTTGGAAGGGAATTTGCCCCCTGCCCTTTGTAACGGATCCTGGAAAGTCCACTTAATGCCTCTTCTTTGGCATTTGCCACAAGCTGGGAGTCCTGGTACTCATTCTTTGGCACCAGGCTTTGAAGAAACATGCCCCCGAAAACGGAGACCAGAAGAAGACCAAATGCCCCGGCAATAAAAGCGGCCACGTCGGCAGCGTTACCTAAGTTTCCCCCTTTATTTTTCGTCATGTAGTTTAATTCTAACAGGGTTC
>ERZ773188.4729-NODE-4729-length-9941-cov-7.917257_pt1 | contig 9941 bp, 10 predicted proteins | sample MGYA00581011_ERZ773188 | MGnify/ENA primary metagenome ERZ773188 (study PRJEB29015, sample SAMEA2737798) | human gut metagenome | biome: human gut; feature: human-associated habitat; material: faeces | place: China | collected 2012 ...
ATCATGGAGAGGGAGTGGATCTGATCCCGGCCAACATTGAATTATCAGCTATCGAGGTATCTTTGGTAAATGCTATGAGCAGAGAACTGATTCTCAGATCACTGGTTGATAAGCTGCGAGAGTTTTATGATTTCATCCTTATAGACTGTATGCCGTCTCTGGGAATGATGACAATCAACGCATTGGCATGTGCAGATTCAGTGCTGATTCCGGTACAGGCAGCGTATCTTCCAGTCAAAGGATTACAGCAGCTGATCAAGACTATTGGTAGGGTGAAGAAACAGCTGAATCCAAAGCTCAAGATAGAGGGAATTTTGCTGACAATGGTAGATTACAGGACAAATTATGCAAGGGATATTTCAATGATGGTGTACGATACATATTCTGCATCCATCAAGGTATTTGGTTCGGAAATTCCGATGTCAGTCAGAGCTGCGGAAGTCAGCGTGGAAGGAAAAAGTATCTATTCCTATGATCCAAAGGGAAAAGTAGCATGTGCATATAAGGGATTAACCGAAGAAGTTTTGAAGGAGGCATAGATGATGGCAAACAGAGTTGCAGGAAAAATTAAGTTGCAGTCAGTAGATCAATTATTGGGAGTGCCAGAGATCTCCGGTACTCAGGAAATAGACATTGTGAGAATCCATGCGTTTCCGAATCATCCATTTAAGGTGTTGGATGATGAAAAGATGGACACTCTGGTTGATAGTATCAGGAAAAATGGCATATTGAACCCAGTGATCGTAAGACCGGATCAGAGCGGAAATTATGAAATGATTTCTGGTCACCGCAGGTTACATGCGGCAAGGATTGTGGGATTGAAAAAGATTCCGGCTATCGTAAAGGAAATGTCTGATGATGAAGCTATTATAAAAATGGTGGATGCCAATATTCAGAGGGAAGAAATACTTCCAAGTGAAAAGGCATTTGCATATAAAATGAAACTTGATGCATTGAAGAGAACAGCTGGAAGACCTACAAAAGAAAATGCGTGCCACAATGGCACACATTTACGATCTGATCAAGAATTAGCATTACAGGTAGGTGACAGTGCGAGAAGTATACAAAGATATGTTAGGCTTACAGAATTGGTTCCTGAATTATTGGATTATGTAGATAATAAGAAAATTGGATTGGTAATGGCAGTAGATCTTTCATATCTTGATGAACAGGTCCAGAAATGGGTATATGAATATTTTAAGGAAAATGGATTTTTGAAGCCGGTGCAGGTTGAAGCATTGAAGAATTATCCTAACTTATCCAATGTAACACAATTCAGTGTCATTTCTATAATGAATGATGCATTACCGAAGAAGAGCAAGGAATCAAAGTTATCTTTTTCAGCAAAGAAATTGGATAAATATTTTCCACCGCAGTATTCAACGAAAGAACGTGAAAATATAATCATTCAGCTATTGGAACAGTGGAGTGCAGATCAGGTACAGTCAGAGTAGAAATATAATTATGATGTTTCAGAAGTGTAGAAACGGCACTTCTGGAACAGGAAGGAGATTCAAATGGAAGACAGAATAAGACTATCCTATTTCTATGGAAAGGAAGCGGATCAGTTTTCATTTTATAAGATACCGAAGTTATTATTTACAGAAGAGTATTTCAAAAAAATATCAGTGGAGGCAAAGGTGTTGTACGGGCTGATGCTGGATAGGATGTCACTATCTATGAAAAATCAGTGGATGGACGATGAAGGGAGAGCTTACATATATTATTCGCTTGAAGATATCATGGAGGCTCTGGGATGCAGTAACAAAAAGGCAATATCCATAATGAAAGAATTGGACACGGATGCTGGTATAGGTTTGATTGAAAAGAAGCGTCAGGGGCAAGGAAAACCAACCATGATTTATCTAAAACAGTTTATGGTGCAGGATGTTCAGAAGTGTAGAAATTACACTTCTGAGCAAAAAGCGGTAGTTTCAGAAGTGAAGAATTTACATATCTTGAAGTGTAAAAATGCCATGTCTAGAAGTGAAGAAATTACACTTCCAGAAGTGAAAAATATTCACACTAATAAGAATAATATAAATAATACTGAGTTAAGTAATACTGAATCTTATCTTATCGTATCCGGAAATGATGAGATAGGATCTGACGTACAAGCATATGCAGAACTTATCAGGGATAATATTGATCTGGATATTCTGTTAGAGAGATATCCGTTTGACAAAGAGTTACTTAATGGCATCTTTGATCTGATTTTGGAAACAGTGTTATGCAGGAACAATGAAATTGTAGTGGCATCCAATAAATATCCGGCAGAGCTGGTCAGAAGTAAATTTCTGAAACTGACCAGTTCGCATATTGAATATGCAATGGGATGTATGAAATCAAATACCACAAAAGTGCATAACATCAAGAAATATCTGCTGGCAACATTGTTCAATGCACCAAGTACAATCAGTGGTTATTATCAGGCAGAGGTTAACCATGATTATCCCCAGTTTGCTGTAAGTGGCAAATAATGACTTGACGTATACGGATTTCGTGTATATAATCAAATTAACAAATAGACACGGATTCCGTATATGGAGGCAGATATGAGCAATTTTGAAAATTATGATTTTATATTACCTGATGGAGTAGTAATTGAAAATGAAAAGGCTGATAAAGAAGGAAGGAAGAAAAGAATGTCTGCTATGTGTGTAAAGGTCCGTGAACAGACAAATATGAACAGAAAAGAATTTGCTGAATGGCTTGGAATTCCGTATAGAACGATGCAGGACTGGGAGCGGGGTGTGAGCGAGGTCCCTGATTATGTACTGAATCTTATAGCATATAAAGTAAAAAATGAAAAAGAAAAAGGAAACATTTGATAATTGTATGTAAGGCTGGGAGGTATTCGGTTATGTATGAAGATGAATATTATTATGAAGCACGGAAAAAAGAAAATGCAAAATTAGATGCCGAACTGGCGGGGACATTTGCAACCGTTATAGGTGGATTGATTGGTGCAGTGTTATCATGCTTATTATTTCTGCTAAGGAGATTTGATGTATTAAGCTCAGGATTGGCATCATTATTATTCTATATGCTTACTTATACAAGAGAGTGGCATGTGGCTGTCTACATTACAGTGGCTTTTGTAATATTCATCGCATCAATGATTTTACAACATGCGTTCTTGGCAGGAAGAATTATTTTTACAATCTTTGTAAGTATGGCAGTTGCAATAATAGGTGCAGGCTGGAAAGCATATGATACAGAAATTCAGAGAAATACAGTTATGGTAATATGTTTTGCAGTTACTGTGATACTAGGTCTGATATCGTGGAAAGGAATAAAAGCTAAGGAATCAGAATAACTGCGACGAACGACTACGGTTTGACTACTATTTTGTTACAAATGACTACGGTTTGACTACTATTTTGACTCTTTTTTTCTGAATAGGGGTGTGATAATATTATCATAGACAAATGAGACATGAAACGCGAGAGCGGTCAGGCATTTGTTTCTCTTTTGCAAAAGAATATGGATCAAGAATGAAGCGTCAGCTCATTACCGGATCGGTGATGGGTATGGCGCTTTTTTGATGCAAAAATCAGGTGACGACCTGAATAATAAAAACAGGAGGAAATTGCATGGCATATGAATATGACCATGACTGTCCGTTTGAAGCCTTCATCACCAATCTTGGAAAATACAATGAAGGTGAGCTGGTCGGCGAATGGGTGAAGTTTCCCGCCACATCAGAAGAACTGCAAAAAGTATTTGAACGAATTGGAATCGGCTCAAAAGATGATTTCGGTAATCCTTATGAAGAATGGTTCATTAGTGATTATGACTGTTATGTTGATGGGCTGTATGAAAAGCTGGGAGAATATGAAAACCTGGATGAACTCAATTATCTGGCTTCCAAGCTCGATGAGCTGGATGCTCATGATTATAACCATTTTCAGGCGGCAATGCAGATCAGTGATTATACAGGTAGCATTAAAGATGTGATCAATCTTATTGATAACCTGGATAAGTATGAAATCTATCCGGGAGTAGAAAGCAATGCTGATCTGGGACATTACTATATCGAAGAACTCGGTATGATGGAAGTTCCGGATTATCTTGCTGATTACATTGATTATGAGGCCTACGGCAGAGATGTGGCCATCAAAGAAATGGGACAGTTTACAGATTATGGATATGTGAGAGATACACAGGAATCTTTTACAGAATATTACGATGGAGACCGTGAGAACATCCCGGATGAATACAGGGTTATGGATTTTATGGTTTCTGGTGAGAAAGAGAGGAAAACTATGAATTACGAAACATTTAAGCAGGAATTTGCAGAGGATATCAAAGAAAAGCTCTATGAGAGAGGCTATGAAGATGTAAGGATCAGCTTCAATAATGTGGAGAAAACAAATCAGAATTATGAAGCTATGTCGGTCGTTCCGGAAGGCAACAATGTGGGGGTTAATTTCAATATTGAGAATGCCTTTGCAAACTATGAGCACACGGATGATTATGCCGGAGTGCTTGCCAGTGCAACAATGGTCATTGCTGATGGTCTTGACAGAGCCCCTGCTATTGATGTAAGTGCTCTTATGGATTATGAGAACATGAAAGAGAAGCTTTCTGTGGAAGTTATTTCAGCGGACGCAAACGCTGATCTGCTTGCCAACGTACCGCATGACAGAATGGAAGATCTGGCAGTTGTATATCGTTTTGTGATGGAGAGCAGCGAAGATGGACGGGCATCTATTCTGGTCACCAACAATCTGATGGATCGTATGGGAGTTTCCCATGAACAGCTCAGGGCAGATGCTTTGGAGAATTCACCGGAGATCAGACCGGTAGTGATCATGGGAATGAATGAGGTCATGAAGGAAATGATGGGACCGGAAGTATATGAGATGTTTGGAATTCCGGATGACGCGGAGGAAACGATGTACGTTGCAACAGTCCCTGATAAGAATTCCGGAGCAGGAGTAATTGCCTATCAGGACTTCATGGATCAGGCAGCAGAAAGAGTTGGCGGAGATTTCTTTGTGCTTCCGTCTTCCATCAATGAGATCCTTTTGGTTCCCGATAATGGAGACATGACAGCTGATGCGCTCAGGGATATGGTAAAGGATGTGAATGCCAAGGAGGTAAGCCCGGAGGAAAGACTTTCTGATAATGTCTACCATTACGATTCCAAGGATCATGTCTTTGAACTTGCAGAGAAGTTTGAGGCAAGACAGCAGGAAAAGAAAACGGAGATTGATGAAAAATCAGAGGAGAAAGGATCCATATTAAAAGATCTGAAGGATAAGCAGAAGGAAGCAGCTGCAAAGCCTCCGGTAAAGGATGCTGCGGAAAAAGCAGCAAAAACAAAAGGCGGAGAAGTATTATAAAAAAGAGGATTGTGTCAGCCTGTGGTGATTGCCACGGGACTGGCACTTTTTTGATGGGAAGGAATGGTGATTACAGTGGCAGGAGCACATAAGGATACAAGCAGACAGAATGGAAAGAGTTACAGCGGAATTGGAGGAAGACCACCTATAAGTCATCCGCAGAATTGCAGCCATGAGTGTCCGTATGGTCATGATAAATCGTTCTGTTTTCCATGCTATAAAAAGCTGGTGGAAGACATGAGAAAGAAAAAGGAAACAGGAAATGGCATTTGATTATTTCTATGGGGCACAGTCACAGCAGTTTGCATTTTACCGGATTCCCAAGGTGATGTTTACAGATAACAGATTCCAGAATATTTCCACAGAGGGAAAGGTTCTTTACGGTCTTTTATTGGACAGGGTATCTCTGTCAATGGAAAACGGCTGGATTGATGATGAGGGAAGAGTGTATATCATTTTTACCCTGACAACTATAAGACAGGCAATGAACTGTGCAGAAAAATCAGCAATCAAGTATCTGACGGAGCTGGAAGAGTTTGGTCTGATTGAAAGGATCCGGCAGGGATTTGGCAAACCGGCACTGATCTATGTAAAGAATTTCATAGACCAGCAGAATTTACAGGTCAGGACCAGTAAAAATTACAGTTCACCACCAGTAAAAGTTACAGGTCAGGACCTGTATAATTTACAGCCTAATTATACTTATAACAATAATACTGATTTTAATAATACTAATCCTATCTTATCAGAGGATGAGGATAGGATGGGATATGAGAAATATTTCATGGAACAGCTCAATATTGAGGCATTGAAACAGGATTATCCATATGACAGAGAAATGATAGACGGCATCATGGAGCTTATTCTGGATGTTGTGTGTTCCAAAAGAAAGATCATTTGTATTGCCGGGGATGTGAAGTCAGTAAATGTGGTAAAGGGGCGGTTCATGAAGCTGAACATGGAGCATATCCGCTATGTAATGAACTGTATGCAGGAAAACACAACCAAGATCAGGAGCATCAAGCAGTATATGCTGGCAGCACTGTATAACGCACCGGCAACAATAGACAGCTATTATCGTGCAGAGGTTAATCACGATATGGCAGAAGGAAAAATATAGCAGAGGAGAGACAAAAATGGATATGGAGAAAATCATGGCATATGTTGAGAAGATTGCAGAAAACCTGGAAGGACTGGTTTGTGCAATCGGATGTGACAGTATGCCTTCTGATGGGGCAATTTATGTAGATGGAGAACAGAAGGTGAATTATATCAGTACCAGGGAAGCATTAAGGATCCTTGATGGATTTGGAAATAACAGTGCGTCAGTAATGATTGGAAAATCAGATTATATTCTGATCTATGACGCAAGCAGAAAGCTGATCATTGACGGGGAGGCATACCTTCCGTCCGGGTATCTGGTCATGAAGTCCTGTAATGGATTACAGGCGATTGATGATGAGGATATTGCGGATGTAATCGGTGCTTTGAAAAGCAGGATGACAATGCTTGCACTCGGAAAATACAGAATTCAGGCATACCAGCTGGGATAGGAGGCGGCAGATGAATAACAAACCGTGGGCTTATGTAACATCTGCCTGGAGTGCAGACAGGAGCAGAGCCAAAAGGTCTGCAAAACGATATTGCAGAAAATTATATGAAGCAGGCTACACACCAATCTGTCCGCTTTTATCATTGCCGGAGGTAATTGAGACCAGTAATGCAGATGAGTACAAGGATTATATGGATATGTCAGAAGATATGTTAAGAAGATCCAGAATTCTCGTGGTTTGTGGTTCAGCGGTGGATGATACGGTGCTTACAGATATAGCAATAGCCAACCGCTTTCATGTAGCTTCATCCACTATGAGGGGTGTCCTCGGTGTGGATAAGAATAAAAAAGAACAGTAACTTTGTGGATACAGCCTTCGGGCTGTTTTTTTGATGGAAAGGAGTGAGAAAACTGGTTCATGAAGAAGTTGACAGGGAGATTGCCAACAAATCTGTGAATATAGCAATCAAAATGTTAAAACCGGAACTTGATCAGCTTATGAAGGGATTAAGTAAGGCATTACAGGCACCTGTGAAGGCTGCCGAGAAAGCAGCAGTAAATAAGATCCATCCCACAACCGGCAGGCAGTCCGTGAAAACACTGATCAGGCAGGGACAGGGAGTTTCTTCTATTCCTTTAGCCGATGAAGGCCTGAAAGATTTTCAGAAAATCGCAAAGAAATACGGAGTTGATTTTGCGGTTGTAAAAGATAAAGAGGCAAGTCCTCCAGTATATACAGTCTTTTTCAAGGCAAAAGATACAGATGCCATCACAAGGATTTTACAGGATTATTCTGCAAAACAGGTCAAGAAGCCTTCCGTAGAGAAGACCAGTGTTCTGGAGAAACTTAAAAAATTCAAGGAGATTGTGGCAGCAATTCCAAAGAAGGTAGCAGAGAAAAAGAAGGAGAGGTCGCGATGAATACAAAACAGTTGAAAAAGCAGCTGATCCTGAATATTCCCTATATTATTCTGGGATTGCTTGCAACAAATCTTGGTGAGGCATGGAGAATTGCAGCCGGAGTAAATGCATCGGAAAAGGTTCAGAGTCTGGTCCTTGATGGTGTATTTGCAACGGCTTTTTCTAATCCTCTGCCGAGCCTTTATCCGGGTGATCTGCTGGTGGGAATTGCCTGCGGGGCAGCACTCAGGCTTGCAGTATACCTGAAAGGAAAGAACGCTAAGAAGTTCCGGCACAATGAGGAATATGGTTCTGCCAGATGGGGCAGACATACGGATATTGAGCCATTTGATGATCCTGTGTTTGCAAACAATGTGATTCTGTCACAGTCTGAGAGGATTACCATGAGCAGCAGACCGAAAATTCCGAAATATGCCAGGAATAAGAATGTTCTGGTAGTCGGTGGATCCGGTTCAGGTAAGACACGATTTTTCATAAAACCAAACCTTTTACAGATGCATTCATCCTATGTGGTGACGGATCCGAAGGGAGGTCTGGTCAATGAAGTGGGGAATGCCCTTTATAAGAACGGGTATCGGATGAAGGTATTCAATACTATCAATTTTTCAAAATCAATGCACTATAATCCATTTGCCTATCTCCATTCTGAGAAGGATATTCTGAAACTGGTGACAACGCTGATCGCCAATACAAAAGGGGAGAGCAAAGGCGGGGATGATTTCTGGCTCAAAGCGGAAACGCTGCTTTATACCGCATTGATTGGATATATTCATTATGAAGCTCCGGAAGAGGAGCAGAATTTCTCAACACTGCTTGAAATGATCAATGCAATGGAAGTCCGTGAGGATGATGAGGAATTTAAGAATCCGGTGGATATGATGTTTGATGAACTGGCAGAACAGAATCCGGATCACTTTGCTGTAAGACAGTATGCCAAGTACAAGCTGGCAGCAGGAAAGACGGCCAAGTCCATTCTGGTATCCTGCGGTGCAAGACTGGCACCATTTGATATCAAGGAACTCAGAGACCTGACGGCTTATGATGAGCTGGAGCTTGATACTCTGGGAGATGAGAAGACGGCACTGTTCCTGATCATGTCAGATACAGACGGGACTTTCAATTTTTTGATTTCCATGATCTATACGCAGATGTTCAATCTTCTGTGTGAGAAAGCGGATGATGTGTATGGAGGAAGATTACCGGTACATGTAAGATGTCTGATCGATGAGGCGGCGAATATCGGCCAGATCCCGAACCTGGAGAAGCTGGTCGCAACGATCCGAAGCCGAGAAATATCGGCATGTCTGGTATTACAGGCAAAGTCACAGCTGAAAGCGATTTATAAGGATAATGCTGATACGATCATCGGCAACATGGATTCACAGATATTTCTTGGTGGTACGGAACAGACTACGTTGAAGGATCTGAATGCGATTTTGGGAAAAGAAACGATTGATATGTATAATACAGGTCAGTCAAAAGGTTCCCAGGAAAGCTACAACATAAATTACCAGAAACTTGGTAAGGATCTTATGACAATGGATGAACTGGCGGTCATGGACGGCTCGAAATGTATTGTGCAGGTCCGTGGTGTAAGACCTTTCTTATCCGATAAATATGATCTGACGCAGCATCCAAATTACAAGCTGACGGCAGATTATGACAAGAGGAATTACTTTGATGTGGTAAAATTCCTCAATCACAACTTAATACTGAAAGCAGATGACGAGTATGAAGTCATCGACATGACAAAGTAAGAAGCTCCTTGTTTCAGTGATAAAGACTGGAATACAGGAGTTTTTTAATATGCGCGCATAGCCGGAATCACTGCAGGGAGACCGGCAGTAACTATAAACCGCCCTTTGGTCAGGGCAGAAGGAAAAAGTATATCACACAAAAATCATTTAATGGAGGAATTTGAATTATGGCATTTTTTCAGAGCGCAGTAGGAACCTTACAGACACTTGTTATCGCACTTGGAGCAGGTCTTGGAATCTGGGGTGCAATCAATCTTATGGAAGGATACGGAAACGATAATCCCGGAGCAAAGTCCCAGGGAATGAAGCAGTTCATGGCTAATTAGTTGGAACAAAAAACGAAAGGAAAAGCACAATCCA
>ERZ773188.4730-NODE-4730-length-9939-cov-3.251619_pt1 | contig 9939 bp, 8 predicted proteins | sample MGYA00581011_ERZ773188 | MGnify/ENA primary metagenome ERZ773188 (study PRJEB29015, sample SAMEA2737798) | human gut metagenome | biome: human gut; feature: human-associated habitat; material: faeces | place: China | collected 2012 ...
CCCTGACTACCGGAACGGCTTTTTCCCGGAGCGAGTAGAGATCGGTCAGAAGTTCCATCTCTTCTTCCCGCCACACGCGGACATCGACCGAGACGGAGAGTTCGAGCACAAGAATGCGCTCCTCCCCGTCGTAATCCGGCTTGATCTCCAGTTCCGCCGACAGCGGGACAGCCGATATTTTAAAAATGCAATTCTCCCCGGCAGCGTCACAGTCTGCCGCACATTCCAGAGGAACCGTCGTCTCATACCACTGCAGGCGCTCGCTCTCCTCTTCCTCGCTGTAGAGCACCGCCGCCAGAATCTCACCTGTGACGACCGCCTTCCCATCCTCCACATGGCTTTCGACGTTGCGGAGTTCTACACTGCGCCACAGAATTTCCCGCACATTGGGTTTGTTCGACGGCAGAACAATCTCACTCTTCTGCCGGCAGACATCCCGGCAGGATGCGAGCAGATTGAGCGCTCCCCAGGTTCCCGTCTTCTGCTGGTAATCCCCCGGCAGTTCCAGTCTGGACGTAAACTCCTCCAACACCTGTTCCTCCGCCGAGGCACGCAGCACAACCACCGCACGGATGCTCAATTTTCTCGAATTGATTACGCCGACTGTCAGATCCTCGATCTCTCCGGCGGCATGTACCTCCCCGTTCTCCTGCAGCCCGTCTATATTGAGTTTCTCCTGAAACGGAATCTCTCCTTTGAGGCAGCTGATTTTTCCATCGCTCTGCTCACACTGGTAAAGGATGTGAAACACCAGGCTTCCTTTTACCCACACCGCCTTGTTTGCCGCCTTCACCTCGTCAAACCGCAGTTCGCCATTTTCTTTCAAAACCTTCATGATGTCCGGCCGGTAGTCCGGGACATTATAGTCATCATCCAGCGTGATCTGGCTGACCGCCGTGCCATTCTGCTGTATTCTATGTATCTTTACTTTTTCGAGTTCCAAAAAAATATCCCCCATATCCGAATCTTTGAAACATCTTATTCGAATACGGGGAATATTATACCTGATACCTTATGTTAACATAATTTCATCCGAATATCTCTTGTAATGATATCCGAATAACTGAATGAAAGTAACTGAGGCGGATTTTCTTCCTGCTCGTCATTCACCAGTATTGTAAAAACACTCGGATATGCGTTCTGAATGACTCCTTCCTGGATGTCGACCTTGTTGCGTCCTCTGTCAAGCTGAATCAGTACCTTCCGTCCGCACTGCTGATACACGGAAGCGCGTACCTTATGGATGTCTGCCTGTTGCATTGTCTACCTCCCTGTTCCGGCTTCTTATCGTCCTAACACCGAATACCATTCCGCTTTAGTTTATCACTGTACTAAATTTTTGTCAAACAAACCGGAGAATTTTTTAAAAATATCAAGAAAATTCACTCAAATATGGTACTTTCGTCACGTTTTTCGGTCTTTATTACAATATAAGGATAACTCGGTCCGCTGCTTACCTGTTCTCCCTTTCTCGGTCCCACAAGTTCCGTATCGAACAAAATCGCATTCGACGTCAGATACAGATCCCGGATGCAGATGCTGTAACCTCCCGTCTCCTGTTCTCCATACCCGCGCACTATGTACAGATCCCCGTCGAGTTCATAGGTCGTTTTAAAATCAGCCGCCTTTTTTTCCTCTATCACAGCCTTCACTTTCTCCGGTATCTGCGCCTCCTCCACGATCTCATAGTCAAGATCGGCAACCTTCGCTCCGTTTGTCGTCTCAATGCTGCACCCGGCAGCAAGCAGGGCCGCCGCTGCCAAAAAGACCAGACACCCCTTCTTCCATCTCTTCCCATACCAAAACATCTGACAGTCCCCCAAATTTTCGGTTCTATCCAAAGTATATGCCGCATCTTTTTTAAATATGCCTGCGAATTCTCTTTTCCGCGTCTTGTGTTTCCTCTTTTCAGGCTTTATAATAAAAACTATGTAAAAATCTACGGGGCGCTTGCCCGGAAAGGATCTTCTTATGTTACGAGCCATCCTTGCTCTGCTGTTTGCCATTCTTTATCTGATCATCGGAATTCCCGTCCTCGGAATCGAATGGATCATCAGCAAGTTCAACCGTAAGGCTGCCGACATCAGCCAGCTACGCATGGTACAGTGGGCGTTTCGCGTCATTCTGTTCATCTGCGGAACCAAAGTCACCGTTATCGGTGAAGAAAATGTACCAAAGGACGAAGCCGTTCTGTATATCGGCAATCACAAAAGCTACTTCGACATTATCATCACCTATGCCAGATGCCCAGGTCTGACCGGCTACGTCGCCAAGAATGACATGGCAAAAGTTCCGCTTCTTTCCCTGTGGATGAAGCGTCTCTACTGCCTGTTCATCAACCGTGATGACGTCAAGGAAGCCTTAAAGACCATTCTTGCCGGCATCGATCACATCAAGAACGGCATCTCGATGTGCATTTTTCCGGAGGGAACGCGCAACAAGACCGACGACCTGATGCTTCCTTTTAAGGAGGGAAGTTTCAAGATGGCAGAAAAGACCGGCTGTGCGATCGTCCCTATGGCAATCACCGGTTCCGCCGATATTTTAGAGAATCATTTTCCGAAGGTAAAAGCAACGCACGTCATCTTAGAGTACGGCAAGCCGATCTATCCGAACGAGCTGGATAAAGAGACAAAGAAGAAAATCGGTGCCCACTGCCAGGGCGTCATTGAAGAGATGCTCGTAAAGAACGAAAAGCTGCAGTAATGTCAGACATGCAGCAGGAGACAGCGGTTCGTCGGATCGCTGTTGCTCGTTAAAGGGCATAACGCGAGCGTTCCAGCGAAAAACAGGCGGGAGGATTCTTTGGAACAAAATGCGAGAATTTCTTCTCTGCCGTTTTTGCCAGTTCCTTCCGTGTCTTGGCCACGTTTTGACACTCCGCGAGGATGTGTCCGACAAGCCGCAGACAATGAGCGAACTTTCTGGTGCCCCTAGCGGCACCACTTCACAGACAATATAAAACCGCGCGAACCGAAACTCGTTGGCATCTGCTATTGAAAACAGGGCAGATGCCAATTCAAACATCGGCTTCGCGCGGTTATGTTTTGTTTAGCGGTGCCAACAAGGGGCACTCACAAAAGTCCTTAAATTGTCTGCGGCTTGCGGACACGCCTCCGGAGTGTTCAAAACTTGGAAAGACACGGATCATCACATCTGGCAAAAGCGGCGGAGTTAGAAATTCCGTATTTTGTGATCAGAATCCTCCCGCCTGTTTTCGCTGGGACACCGGAGTTACGCTCTTTAACGAGGATCACCGGTACAGCCAATCTTCGCTGTCTCCTGCCGCAATATCTGTCATTGCCGCAGCTTTTCTTCTATTCCGTCGCACTCTCCGTGACGGTCTCGGTCTCCGTATCCTGCACTGTTGTGGTGAACAGGTTGTCAAATGTTACCTTCGCCCACACGGAATCCTTCACGGTCCAGTCGTGCTCATCTTCCCAGCCTTTGAGCGTCTCGTCGTACAGATCGCTCTGGCGCTGGCTGATAATGTTCTGTCTGGTCGTCTCGGTTGCATCCGCATCCGTCTTCTCATCCAGACGAACTACATAGTAATCGGTATCTGTGTCGATGACATCCGACACCTCCCCTTCGTCCAGTCCCTGCAGTGCCGTAAGAACCGCCTCATCGAGTGTGCTGTCGTCGGCAGTAAACGTTCCGCTGCTCACCGTATAGTCATACTGCTCTGCCGCATCCTCCAGCGTGCCCGCCTTGGCGTCCATGTCAAACATACCGACCGTCTTGCCGAGCAGTGTGAGCTCGGTGTCGGTGTACTCCACGGTATTGCCATCCTCATCCGTATGGGACTGCTTGGACACCTTGACATAGCTGTAGGAGCTTGTGTTGGCTTCCTCATCCGTCACATTGGTATCGGCATCCGCAATGATCGCCGTGTGCATCCGGTTCTGGATCGTCGCCAGTGTCAGATAACGCTCCACAGTCTCTTCATCTGCACCAAGTGCATCCAATGCATCCTTGCTGTTGTCTGCAATAAACGCAGCCGCTGTGTCTGCGATCTCCGCCTTGTCATCCTCCGTCAGCTCCACATCGTACTCTGCCATGTGCGCTTCCAGTGTATACATATCGAACAGTGACTGCATCACGCTGTCCTTGATATTGTCCTGCATCGTGGTGCCGTTGTTGTACAGATCGGATGACCATACGTCTTCGCCAAAATATGCCACATAAAAATCATCATATGTTGCCTGCAGAAATCTCGCTGCAAAATTTGCTACTCCAAGCGGCACTTCCGTCTCATCAAAAGTTGCCACTGTCTCATTTTTATTCATTCCACATCCTGTTAACATGGATGCTGCCATAACACCGCTAAGAAGCAGTGCGCTCCATCTCTTTGCTCTCATAGGTTCCTCCTGGTATATGCCATGACAGCTTGCCATGGCAGTCTTGCTCTATTATAGTGCAATTTTCTCCGGGTCGCAATATTTTTCATACTTTTTTCAAGCTTTTCCGACGCCGGAGAGCCGGTCTCCCGGATTCCAAAAAGCCGGCTCTCTATCGCCTTTTTCAGCCTTCCCTTGGTGCTTCCCGCTCCGCCAGAAATTTCCCGGCATCGGCAAGGAACTGCTCCACCACCGATTTGATGTCCACATTCTTGTCCCTCGAATTCTTTTTCAGGTGATATGTGAAATACGGGTTTTTCGGATCAGCGGTAAACGTCACCTTCTGACCGTATGCAGCCACCAGTTCCGGAATCTTCGCCACATCAATCCGTGCTTTCTCATAGAGAGTAAAACGGACACTCTCACCCTTCTGCGCCACTTCCGTAAAATAAAGCCGGTGCGCCATTGATTTGATTTTTGCAATGTAAAGCAGATTTTCCACGGACTTCGGCGGATCTCCGAAACGGTCGATCAGTTCCTCCGTCATCTCCTCCGTCTCCTCCTGCGTCTCAATATCTGCGATGCGTTTGTAGATGTCCAGTTTCTGCAGTTCGTTCGGAATATAACCCATCGGGATATAAGCGTCGATCACAATATCAATCGACGTGTCAAAGCTTTCCTCCACCGCGATGCCCTTCGCTTCCTTGACCGCTTCGTTTAGCATCTTGCAGTACAGATCATAGCCGACCGCTTCCATATGGCCGTGCTGCCGCTCGCCGAGCAGGCTGCCCGCTCCGCGGATCTCAAGATCGCGCATGGCAATCTTAAAGCCGCTTCCAAGCTCCGTGTACTCTTTGATTGCGGCAAGCCGCTTCTCTGCGACCTCCTTCAACATCTTATCCCGCTTATACATCAAAAAGGCATACGCCGTGCGGTTCGATCTGCCCACACGCCCGCGGAGCTGATACAGCTGGGAAAGGCCCATATTGTCCGCATCGTGGATAATCATCGTATTCACGTTTGAAATATCCAGTCCCGTCTCAATGATCGTCGTGGATACAAGCACATCGATCTCGCCGTTGATAAACCGGTACATGATATTTTCCAGTTCGGTTTCCTTCATCTGTCCGTGCGCATATGCCACGTTCGCCTCCGGCACAAGCTCCGCAATCTTCGTCGCAACATCGGCGATCTCGCGCACTCTGTTGTATACAAAATACGCCTGCCCGCCGCGCGCCAGTTCCCTGGAGATTGCCTCCCTCACCAGTTCCTCATTGTACTCCATCACATATGTCTGGATGGGCACACGGTCCATCGGCGGTTCTGCCAGCACGCTCATATCCCGGATACCGATGAGGCTCATGTGCAGCGTCCGCGGAATCGGCGTCGCGGTCAGTGTGAGAACATCGATGTTGGTCTTCAGCTGCTTGATTTTCTCCTTGTGCGCCACGCCGAAACGCTGCTCCTCGTCGATGATTAAAAGTCCCAGATCCTTGTAGACCACATCTTTGGACAGCAGCCGGTGCGTGCCGATGATGATGTCCACCTGCCCCTTTTTCAGCTTTTCGATCGTCTTTTTCTGCTCCGCGCTGCTTCTGAACCGGCAGAGCAGATCAATGTTGACTGGAAAATCTTTCATGCGCTGCACAAAGTTGTTGTAATGCTGCTGGGCGAGGATCGTCGTCGGCACCAGAAATGCCACCTGTTTGCCGTCCTGCACCGCCTTAAACGCCGCACGGATCGCAATTTCCGTCTTTCCGTATCCGACGTCGCCGCAGATCAGACGATCCATAATCTTCGTGCTCTCCATGTCCGCCTTGGTCGCCGCAATGGCAAGATCCTGGTCTTCCGTCTCCTCAAACGGGAACATCTCCTCGAACTCTTTCTGCCACACAGTGTCCGGTCCGAACGCAAATCCCTGTTCATTCTGGCGCACTGCGTAAAGCTTCACGAGGTCTTCGGCGATCTCCTTGACCGCTCCCCTGACTCTCGACTTGGTCTTGTTCCACTCCTGTCCGCCAAGCTTGTTTAACTTCGGCTTTTTCGCCCCCGCGCCCGCATATTTCTGGATCTGCTCCAGCTGCGTCGCCAGAATGTAGAGATTGCCCCCGCCTGCATACTCGATCTTGATGTAATCCTTCTCGGTCTTATCCACCTCGATCTTCTCAATGCCGCGGTAGATGCCCAGTCCATGGCTCTCATGCACCACGTAGTCACCGATGTTCAGATCCGTAAAGCTTGCAATCTTCTCTCCCTCATAGATGCGCTTGCGCTTCTTTTTCTTCTTCTCGCCGCCGAAAATATCGCTCTCGGAGATCACAACAAACTTCAGCATCGGATACTCATATCCTTTTTTTATCTTGCCGTAACCCGTCATGATCTCGCCGGACTTTACCTCGTGATCGTAGTCTTCCGAATAAAAAGCGTTCAGCCCCTCCGCCATCAGATCATCCGCCAGACGCTTCGCACGCGTTCTCGATCCCGACAGCAGGATCACCTTTTTGTAGCGCTCCAGATCCTTTACCAGAAGTTCAAAGCTGTTGTTGTACGGATTGACCGTCTTAGACTGGATATTCAGATGTGTCCCGATCTCCAGATGCGGATTCTTAAGGTCGAGTGCCACCAGCGAGATGCATCTGCGCCCCGCAAGTTTTCCAAGAATCTCCTTGCAGGTAAAAAGTTCCCGCATCTGTCCCGGCAGTAGATACCCTTTTTCCAGGCGCTGCTTCATGCTCTCCGAAAATTCGGTCTCCGTCGCCATTCCTCTCTCAATGCTCCGCGGTGTCTCATCCAGAAACACCAGCGTATCCTGTTTTCCAAAATAATCGAGCAAAGAGACTCGTTCCTCGCAAAAATAGGACAGGTAGGCGTCCAGCCCGGCAGAGAGCCCCAGCTCCCCGGCTTCCTCCGCCACCTGGTCCGCCGCAGACTTGACGCGGTACGCCTCCTCGGTCTTCATCTCCCCGCGGAGCTTTTCCGAAACCTGCTTTGCTTCTGCCAGAATGCGCGCAATACCGGCGTCGCGCTCCTCTTTGGTCAGCACCAGTTCGCACGCCGGATAGATGTGGACCTCATCCAGATTCTCGATCGACCGCTGGCTTTCCGCATCGAATGAGCGGATTGAATCGACCTCATCATCCCACAGTTCAATCCGGAACGGATTCTCCTCCGTCAGCGGGAAAATGTCAATGATTCCGCCGCGCACGGAGAATTCACCGCTTGTCTGCACCTGATAATTCTTCTCGTAGCCCAGTTCCGCCAGGTGCCTTGTAAACTGCTCCAGATCGATCACGTCCCCGACCGCCACTTTCCGCACCGCACTGATAAACTGATCTGGCGACGGCATCGGATTCATCAGCCCGTCAAACGTCGTTACAATTGTGCACGAGCGCTTTTCCGCCATCATCTTGAGGGCATTGATACGCTCCGCTGTCAGCACATTTCCCCGGATATCCGACTGGTAAAACAGAATATCCTTTGCCGGATAATAGGCAACGTTCGGATCAAAAAAGCGGTATTCCTCCGCCAGTTCCTTCGCTTTTTGTTCCTGAAACGTAACAATGATTCTGTTTCCAGAACCATTGCCAATGCTGTACATCATATGTGGTTTGGCTGCATCGATACAGCCGGAAATCTGAATGACGCCGGATAGCTTCGGCAGTGCCGCCTCCAGGTCTTCAAATTCTTTCAGCCCCTGCATGGGCTGTGTGAATGTCTTCATGACTGACTCTCCCGCTTTTTCCTGTTAAAATCATTCATTGCCTGATCAATCTCATCCTCCAGGATCATCTCCACAGCCTTTACGGATTCCTTCACCGCTTCCTCAAATGCCGCGCGGTCTTCCTCACTCATGCGTCCGAGCACATGGTCCGCCAGATCCCATCCCGCCGGCTTTTCGCCGACGCCCACCTTAATCCGCTTAAAGTTCTCCGTCCCGGTCATTGCAATAATGTTCTTGATTCCATTATGCCCGCCGGCGCTCCCTTTTTTGCGGATACGGATGTTCCCCGGCGCCAGGCTGATGTCGTCAAAAATGACAAGAAGCTCCTCCTCGGGATCGATCTTATAATAATGTAAAAGTTCCGCCACGCTCTCGCCGCTTAAGTTCATAAATGTCTGCGGTTTTGCCAGAATCACCTTCTGTCCGCCGATCATCCCTTTGCCGAAAAGCGCCTTGTGTCCGCTTTCGCTGATACTGATATTATATTTTTCCGCAAGGGCATCCATGACATCAAATCCCGCATTATGGCGTGTATGCTCATACTGCCTGCCCGGATTCCCCAGACCTACGATCAAAAACATCGCTATCTCCTGTTCTTTGCTTTGTTGCCTGCGATTCTCCGCCGGATCACGACTGCTGCAGCCGCAAGCTGCTCCTGATCGTTGACCCCTGTGATATCCTCCGGGTCATCCAGCGCATACGCATCCACCTTCAGTCCCTTTTCCTTAATAATTGTGAGCGTATCCGGCAGATAGTATTCACCCTGCGCATTATTCGGCAAAATCAGATCCAGCGCCTCACGCAACTCCTTCGTATCAAAAATATACATACCTGAGTTGATCTCGTGGGATGCCAGTTCCGCTTCCGTCGCATCCTTGTGCTCCACGCTCTTCACAAAATTGCCGTCTGCGTCGCGGATAATTCTGCCGTATCCGGTCGGATCCTCGACCATCGCTGAGAGCACTGTCACTGTATTTCCACTCGCAATGTGATGCTCCCTTAATTTCTTTAAGGTCTCTGCCGTGATAAGAGGGGTATCTCCAAACAGAATCAGTGTCTGTCCTTCCTCCCCGAGAAAGTCCTTTGCACACCGCACCGCATGACCGGTTCCCAACTGCTGCTCCTGTAATACAAACTTTACGTCCTTGTGCGAAATGCTCTCCCGCACGATCTCGTATTTGTAGCCGACCACAAGGCAGATCTCACCGGCGCCGGCTCCCTCTGCCGCCTCAATCGCATAATCTACCAGACATTTTCCCTCTATGGTATGAACCACCTTCGGCAGATCCGACTTCATTCGTGTCCCTTTTCCCGCTGCAAGTATCACTGCTTTTAACTGACTCATCATACTCCTCCTGCCATCTATTGTAATTGACGATTCCTGCTGTCTTTTGTTTGATCTTGTCACAGTTCACGTTTCATTTTACCTTAGTTTGCGGATTTTACAAGAGTTTTCTGCACCACTGCCTGATCCCTGCGCGTATAAACGAATGCGCACAGGCTTTACCTTCCCGTAAAACCTGTGCGCATTTATTTTCCTGGGTAAGCTGCCATCCGGCTTCTTCCCGGTATTATTCCTCAGCAGCCATTGTCTCCTGGTATTTCTGAAGGATCAGAGTCTGTATCCGCTCTCTTGTGTCCGAATTGATCGGATGAGCGATGTCGCGGTATTCCCCGTCCGCGGCCTTTCTGCTCGGCATTGCAATGAACAATCCCTTGTCTCCCTCGATCACCTTGATGTCGTGTACCACGAACTCTTCATCGATGGTGATGGACACCACCGCTTTCATCTTGCCTTCCTTCTCGACTTTTCTGATTCTCACGTCCGTAATCTGCATAGATTCTGTCCCCCTTTAGTCCCTTCTCTACAGTACATAC
>ERZ773188.4753-NODE-4753-length-9895-cov-2.905691_pt1 | contig 9895 bp, 8 predicted proteins | sample MGYA00581011_ERZ773188 | MGnify/ENA primary metagenome ERZ773188 (study PRJEB29015, sample SAMEA2737798) | human gut metagenome | biome: human gut; feature: human-associated habitat; material: faeces | place: China | collected 2012 ...
GGACCGGAATATTGATACTTTGGATTTGCCCCAGGCAGAAAAATGGTGTATGATAAAGGAAAATGATTGATAAGCGCAGGGATGCTTTTTGGCGGGGAAAACCGGATGATGGCAAGAAGGCGCCCGCAGGCAGGCTTATGCCCGGCGCAGACGGGCTGATGCCTGTCAAGGGGCGGCGACGCAGCCAGCGCCGATTTTAGCCGCCAAAAGCGGATTTGCGCATACCAAAAGGAAAGGACGGTGAGCCGCAAAGCAATGGAACAGGAGCTGGAAAAGATCTCCGGGACGGTGGAGGATGTGACCTACCACAACGAAGAAAGCGGCTTTACCGTGCTGCTGGTGGATGTGGACGGTGACCCTGTGACAGTGGTGGGCGAGGTGCCGGAGATCGCCGAGGGGGAAGAAATTACCGCGACTGGCAGCTATAAGGTGCACGGCACCTACGGAGTGCAGTTCCGCGCGGAGCTCATCGAGCGCACCCTGCCCGCCACCGCCGGGGCCATCCGCAAATATCTGGCCTCCGGGGCGGTCAAGGGGGTCGGGCCGGCGCTGGCGGGGCGCATTGTGGCACGCTTCGGTGATGATACCCTCACCATCATAGAAAAGGAACCGGAACGGCTGACTGAGGTGCGGGGCATCTCGGCTGAAAAGGCCCGAAAAATAGGGGAGGAATACCAGCGGCAGTTCGGCATCCGCAGCGTGATGAGCCTGCTGGCTTCCCTGGGGCTGCCGGCCGCGACGGCGATAAAAGCCTGGCGGCGCTGGGGCGCCAATACCGCCGATGTGCTGAAAAGTGACCCTTACGCTCTCTGCTGCGAGGAGATCGGGGTGGAATTTGAGGAGGCGGACCGTATGGCGGCGCACTTTGGTGTGGCGGGGGAGGACCCCTGCCGCCTGGGGGCGGGCTTGCAGTACATCCTGCGGGTCAATAGCCGCAGCGGCCACACCTGTCTGCCCAAAGGAAAGCTGCTTTCTCTTGCCACGGAATTTTTGCAGGCGGCGCCGGAGGGACTGGAGAATACCCTGGCAACACTGATAGAAGACAACACCCTGGCGGCCTATGCCGTGGGGGAGAAGGAATACATCTACCTGCAGCCGCTGTACCGGGCGGAAAGCTATGTGGCCAGCCGGGTGTGCATTGCGCTGCAACTACAGCCGCCCCGGCTGGAGCCAATGGAGGACGAGCTGGACGAGCTGGAGCAGGCACAGGGCATTACCTACGACCCGGTGCAGCGCCGCGCCATTGCCGAAGCGGTGCAGAGCCGTCTGTTTATCCTTACCGGCGGCCCCGGCACCGGCAAGACCACCACTCTGCGGGGCATCCTGGCGCTGCTGGAGCAGCGGGGCGAAAAGGTGGCGCTGGCGGCTCCCACCGGCCGTGCCGCCAAGCGCATGGCGGAGATCACCGGCCGGGAGGCCAGTACCATCCACCGGCTGCTGGAGGTGGAGCCAAAAACCGAGGTGCTGACCTTTAAGCGCGGGGAAAAGAACCCCCTGCCCGCCGATGCGGTCATCGTGGATGAAATGTCGATGGTGGATACCCTGCTGATGGAGCACCTGCTGCGCGGGATGCGGCTGGGCGCCCGGCTTATTATGGTGGGGGACAGCGACCAGCTGCCTTCCGTTTCCGCCGGCAATGTTCTGCGGGATCTTATCCAAAGCGGGCTGGTGCCCTGTATTCATCTGGAGCGGGTATTCCGCCAGGCGGCGGAAAGTCTGATCGTTACCAACGCTCACGCCATTGTACGGGGCGAGATGCCGGACCTTGGCTGCCGTACTGGGGATTTCTTCTTCTTGGAGCAGCCGGATGCCTTTGCCCAGCAGCGGCTGGTGGTGGATCTTGTCAGCCGCCGCCTGCCAAAAAGCTATGGATACGATCCGCTGCGGGATATCCAGGTCATTACCCCGGCCAAGCAGGGCCCGCTGGGCACCCGGGAATTGAATCGCGTTTTGCAAGGAAAACTGAATCCGCCCGAACGCGGCAAAGGCGAAGCCACCCTGATGGGCCGCACGCTGCGGGAGGGCGATAAGGTGATGCAGATCCGCAATAACTACGATATCATATGGCAGCAGCCGGATGGTACCGCCGGGACCGGTATTTTTAATGGAGATATGGGCATTATTGAGATGCTGGACCCCGGCAGCAAGACCATTCAGGTACGGTTTGAGGAAAAGCTGGCGACCTATTCCTTTGAGAACCAGGACCAGCTGGAGCACGCCTATGCCGTGACGGTGCATAAAAGCCAGGGCAGCGAATTTGAGGCTGTGGTGATGCCGCTGGAGCGCCGCCACCCCAAGCTGCATTACCGTAATCTGCTGTATACCGCCGTAACAAGGGCGAGAAAGCTGCTTATTATGACCGGACAAAAGGAAACGGTGTATGCCATGGTGCAGAATAACCGCCGCACCCTGCGCTATACCAATCAAAAAGAGATGCTGCAGGAGATGTGCGATGAGTGACCATGTGACGCTGCGGGAAATAGTGACCAACCTGCTGTACCCGCCGCGGTGCCTGCTGTGCGGGACGCTGTGCGGCTGGGAGGAACTGCTGTGTGAGAGTTGCCAGAAGCAACAGCCGCAGGCAGGGGAATTTTTCTGGGAGCCGGAGGTATTCGGCTGCCGGGGAATACTATGGTGCGCCCGGTATGAGGGGGCCTTTCGCGCCGGGATGGAGCAGCTGAAATTTGAGGGCGTGCGGGAAAGCCTGCCGCTTTTTGGCGGGATGCTGACGGAAGCGGTGCGGCAAAGCGGCCTGCTGCCGCGGCTGACGGCTGTGACCTATGTGCCCATGCCGCTGGAGAGGGAACGCCACCGGGGGTATAATCAATCCAAACTGCTGGCGCAGTACCTGGCCGGGGAACTGGGACTGCCATTGCGGGAGGGTGTGCTGGCCCGGGATGGCCGAGCGACCGCCCACGCGGCGGCGGGCCGGGCGGCCCGCATCACGCTGGCGAAGGAAAGCTACCGGGCCGGGGAAAGGAAGCTGCCGCCCGGTGAGCATATTCTGCTCATTGACGACATTATTACCACCGGGGCAACGCTGGAAAACTGCGCCGCGCTCCTGCTGGCGCAGGGCGCCGAAAGCGTGACTGCTGCGGCGGTGCTGCGTACCCCCCGGCCGGAGGGCAAAAAACTAGAGGGCAATAAAGGGTAAATTGTGAATTTACTGCGAAATGTGCCGCCCCGGCTTTGACATTATCAGATGATAATGGTATGATAAATTCATAAATGGGAAAGGTCGCCCCGGCGGCCAAAGCTACAGCGAAATGAGGGAATATCAAGGTGTTTGCAAATGATATCGGAATTGACCTGGGTACCGCTACGACCCTGATTTATATTGCCGGAAAGGGCATTGTTCTGCGGGAGCCTTCCATAGTGGCGATGGATGAGCGCAACGGGCAGGTGCTGGCCGTGGGCGATGAAGCCTACACGATGCTGGGCAAGACTGCTTCGGATATCCGGGTGGTGCGCCCCCTGGAGGATGGCGTCATCAGTGATTATGAGGTGACCGAGCAGATGCTCAAGCACTTCTTTGCCAAGGTGAACCCCAGCCGGGTCTTTAAGCCCCGTGTCTGCGTCTGCGTGCCCAGCGCCATTACCGAGGTGGAATCCCGTTCGGTCATCGATACGGTGATGTCCAGCGGCGCCCGCAATGTTTACCTCATTGAGGAGCCGGTCGCGGCTGCCATTGGCGCGGGGATGGATATTACCCGTCCCGGCGGCATCGTGGTGCTGGATATCGGCGGCGGCACCAGCGATATCGCAGTGCTTTCCCTAAACGGTATTGTTTGCAAGAGCTCGGTGAAAATGGCCGGCAATAAGATGAACGCGGCCATCGTGCGGTATGTGCGCAGCACCTACAATGTCCTTATCGGCGATTCTACCGCTGACCGAGTCAAACGGGAGATCGGCACTGTATGGACTGAGGGCCAGCCTGAAAAGACCGTAGAGGTGAAGGGCCGCAACCTGGTGACCGGCCTGCCGCAGAAGATCACCCTTTCCAGCTACGAGCTGGAGATGCCGCTGCGCATCGAGGTGGAGCGCATCATCACGGCGCTGCAATCGGTGATGGAGCAGACCCCGCCCGAGCTGGTGGCGGATATTGAGAAAAACGGCCTGCTGATGACCGGCGGCGGCGCCATGCTGGATGGTTTGGATAAACTCATTACCAGCCGGGTGCGCATCCGGGCGCATTTGGCCGAAAATCCCATCGAGGCAGTGGCCATCGGTACCGGCAAGAGCTTCGAATATCTGGGTAAGCTGTATGATGGCTTTGTCAGCTATACCAATTATTCCAGCCGGTAACCGTTAAATTGAATAAAAATAGGAGACTCTTCCGCAGGGGAGAGTCTTTTTTATAGCCATGAAACAAAAACTACACAAGTTTGTATCATTTCTTCTTCTTGATTTTATGAACTTTGACAAGATACAATATATTTGTCCATGGATAGAACATAAGAAAGAAAGGCGACTGCAATATGAGGAATGTCACCGATGAATTTGTAAAATTTGCGTTGGAATATGCCGATTATGATAAGATCCCGGCGGAAGTGATCCATGAATCCAAGCGGGTACTGCTGGATGGCCTGGGAAACGCGCTGGGCGGCATTGCTTCCGATAAGGGCAAGATCGGTATAATGTTTGCACGCCGGCAGGGGGGCAACGGTGCGGCCAGCCTGATCGGCGTAGGCGGAAAATCTTCCGCGGCTGTGGCGGCTTTCTGCAATGCGGAGCTGTGGAACGGCCTGGATATGGACCCTGTGCCCCATGTGCCGCCCATCGTTATCCCTGCCATTCTGGCAGTGGCGGAGGAGCGCGGCTCCACCGGCAAGGAGCTGCTGGCGGCACTGTGTGTCGGCCAGGAGGTGGCCCGGCGGCTTTCCCGCGTGCTGCTTAGCATTATGACAAAGTCCATTATGAAATACGGCAAGACCCCCGATTTCTTTGGCAACAGCAATGAGCACATCATTGGCGCTGCGGTGGGCTGCGGTATGCTGATGAAGCTGAACGAGAAGCAGATGCGCAATGCCATCGGCATCGCGGCCTATTACTGCTCACTGGGCGTCTGCCGCGACTGGGAATCTACCTCCCCCAAGTCCATGATCAAATATGTGCCGGTTTCCTGGATGGCCCAGGGCGCAGTGCAGGCGGCCGAGATGGCCGAGCTGGGCTACACCGGAAATGAGTATACCCTGGATAGTGAATACGGCTTCCCGCATATTTACTGCCGGGAGCCGGATGTATGGGACCCCGAAAAGGTAGTGGAGGAACTGGGCTCCCGCTGGTTCTTTACCGAGTATCACTATAAACCATACCCTGTGTGCCGCTACCTCCACAGTGTGCTGGATGCCTTTGCGATCCTGCAGGAAAAATACCACTTCTCCCCGGAGCAGATCGAGGCGATCGACTGCCATACCGCGGCCTTTGTCGCCAATCCCGATCAGTACTCCGTGGCCAACCAGGTAGATGTGCAGTTCAGCGGACCCATCGCTATGGCGCTGGAGGCCTTTGGGTACAAGCCCGGCCCGGCCTGGCAGGATAAGATCGCACTGAATGACCCGCGGCTGCTGGCCTTTGCCAAAAAGGTGACCATGCATGTGGCCCCTGAGTATGCCGAGCTGCGCCGCAAGGATCCCCTGAGCTGGTACGGCCGGGTGGAGGTGACCGTAGGCGGTCAGGTATACACCGAATCGGTGGATTATTCCCGCGGCACCAATAAGGATGGCTACCGCCTGACCGATGAGGAGATCCAGGACCGTTTCCGCCTGGGCGCTAACTGCATCCTGCCCGACTATAAGGCCGAAAAGGTAATAGCCGAAACGGCCCAGCTGGAAAACGCGGCAAACCTGACCGCATTGTTTGAAAATCTCTGCCTTTGATCGAATCATTTGATATACATTCCAATGAAAGGGAGGAAAAATAAATGGCTAACGCAAAAGAAACCAGATCTGTAAAAAATAATATTGGTTTAGCGCTTTTTATCCTGATCCTCGTGGCAATGTTCTTTATCCCCACCTCTGAGACCTTGACTGCGGCGGGCCGCAATTCGCTGGGCCTGCTGCTGGCTACCATCGTCTGTATGCTCACCGGCGGTCTGCCCGTCGGCGTACTGTGCATGCTGGTCATTCCGCTTATGTATATCTGCGGCTGTGTGGAAACGCCCGCGGCTGCGCTGGCTGGCTTCCAGAACCAAAGTGCCTTCTTTATGCTGGCAAGTTTTGGCCTGACCTGTGCCGTGACCAGAGTGCCCCTTTCCCGCCGCTTGATGCGCGGCATCATCACCAAAGCGGGCAGAAATGTCAATACTGTTCTGCTGGCCATCATGCTGTGCTGCGGCCTGCTTTCTTCCATCGTTTCCAATATCGCCGCCTGCTCGGCGTTCATCCCGCTGGTGCTGGATTTCCTCAGCATCTATGAAAATGAGGACGAGCGCAAGCGCACCGGCCGCTGCATGCTCATCGCCCTGCCCACCGCTTCCATGATCGGTGGTATGATCACTCCCGCCGGCGGTGCGGTGAATGTCATTGCCATCACCTATCTGGAGAACCTGGCTAGCGTGAATGTCACCTTCCTGGATTGGGTCGCTATCTTTGGGCCTATCGCCATTGTGGCATTTATTGCGGCTTACTTCATCATCCGCGCGGTCTTTAAGCCCGCAGAGCTCACCCAGGATGCCATCCATCATTACCTCAGCAAGCTGGAGATTCCGGAGAAGATCGGCAAGGATGAGATTCGTGTCTGTGTGATCATTGCTGCGATGCTCATCTGCTGGATCCTGGGCACCTGGTTCAGCTTCTTCAATATCATGGTGGTCGCCATGGTAGGCGTTGGCATCATGATGCTGCCCGGCATTGGCGTCTTTGGCTGGAAGGACTTTGTCAAGGAAGTCAACTGGACCGCCTTCTTCATGCTGGGTACCCTCATCGGCCTTACCGGCCTGCTGCGTACCAACGGCGTGGTAAAGTGGCTCACCAGCATTATGGATCTGAGCTCCATTGCCACCTCCGACTTCGTATTTGTCTTTGTTCTGGCGCTCATCGGCTTCCTCATCCTTATTGTCATGCCGGTAGGCCCTACGCTGGTCACTACCCTGGCAGTTCCGCTGGTGGCGGTTGCTGCTGCGGCCAATATGAGCCCTGTTATGCTCATCTGCACTACCGTAATGTGCGCCACCTGCTGCTTCCTGTTCCCCATTGATGTAGTGCCGCTGCTGACCTACGGCTATGGCTACTATGAAATGGCGGATATGCCAAAATCCAATGCAATCATCCAAGTGATCCTTTGCCTGCTTTCGGCAATCTGGCTGCCGGTTATCTGCGGGATGCTGTTCTGAGCAAGAACGACAGATGACAACAGTCCTGGCGGTTGCCGGACGGAGGATTATCTGATAGACTTGATGTATAGCAGGGGGCTTGGCCCCCTGCTGTACAGCGGGGAAAGGATGGGCAGACAATGACATTGCTACAACTACGGTATTTCAAGGCGGTATGCGAATTCCACAGCGTGACCAAGGCGGCGGATGAGCTTTTCATCTCCCGTACAGCCATTTCCCGCTCTATCAATGCGCTGGAGCAGGAATTGGGCATTGTGCTTTTTACACCACCACAGGCCTGGAGCTGACGGATGATGGAAAGATCATCTATGAGCGGATCAATGAGGTGCTGGGCCGCATCTGCGCCATCGAGCAGGTAGCCCAACAGTTGGCGGAGGGCCCGAAGCGCCAAATCGTGAATGTCGGCCTGACCCCCTTTACCTCGCAAAGAATTTTCCCGGATTTCTATCAAAAGTTCCACGAAAATTACCCCAATATCACGCTGGCGGCCACCGAGAAAAATAATCTGGAAGCAAGGGCCCTGCTGGCGGAAGGTTCGATCGATGTCATCTTTACAACGGATATCTGCTACGATACCGAAAACTGTGATATTCTGTCACTGGGATGGGCGGAGCAGGTGCTTTATGTTTCCAAGCAAAACCCACTGGCCCAGCGAAAAAGCATCAAAACAGAGGACCTGCGCCTGCTGCCGCTGGCTATGCTCAGCAAATACCTCCAGCGGGAACGGGAGCTTACTTCCCGGCTGGATTCAATAGGCTGCCCGCCTAATATCGTGATGCGGCTTTCCCAAATCAGTGCCCTGCAAAGCATTGTGGAGCGTGACCTGGCCTGTGCAGTGCAGATCCGGGGCAGCTTTTCTTCCCCAAATGTGGTGGGGATCCCCTTTGAACCGGCGCTGCCGGTATCGCTGGCGCTGATATGGAATAAGCGCCGGGCGGAGACTTCCGCTGTCAAAACCGTGATCGATTTTGCCAGAGCGTTCTATGAGGAAACGGCGGAGGAACGCTCTTGAAAAAACACAAAAGGAGCAACCAATGGATAAACAATATTACGAAGAGGCCCGCTGGCTGAAGGTCTACGATGAGTGCGAGCTACTCATTATCGGCAGCGGCGCGGCCGGACATTCCGCGGCAATTGCTGCGGCCCGGGCCGGCTGTAGGAATATCATCCTGATGGATCGCTATGGCTATTCCGGCGGCGATGTGACCGGCGGATATGTCATTATGGTTCCGGATCTTTCCTGGTACGATAAACAGTTTGTAAAGGGTCTGCAGGAGGAGTGGTTCCAGCGCATGAAGCACATCCCCGGTGCCGTGCGCGGCCCGGAGGGTGCCCAAATGGGCAGCACCGATCCCCTTCTTTGCGATAGCTGGAAGGCAATCCACGACTGCTGGAGCCGTGGAGAGGATTCCCCTCACCGGCTGGTACGCTCGGTCTATTTTGAACCGAACCAGCTGAAAATTGAACTGGATAAGATGCTGCTGGAGGAGCGACAGTCTATCCGGGTGCTGTACCACAGTACTGGCGTATGTCCCATTATGGATGGGAACACTGTAAAGGGTGTAGTATTTGAGAGTAAGGAGGGCCGTCAGGCTATCTTTGCCAAGGCGGTTATCGATGCCACCGGCGATGGAGATATCTTCTCCCAAACCGGCGCGCCCTTCGCCAGCTTGGCGGATGCGGAGACCCGTTCCAGCACCACGGCGCTGGTTTGGCGCATCGCGGGCATCAATTGGGATCTCTTTGAGGAATGGAAGCGTACCCGGCCTGAGGCCTTTGCGGCGCTGCGCGGCAGCATCAGCAAGGTCGCCGGATTCCGGGCCATGCCGCTGCCCACCAATTCCAATGAGATGTGCTGGATCAATAACTGGCACGCCGAAAAGGACTGTACCAAGATCAAGGATCAAACCGAGACCGAGATGGCGACCCGCGCCAGTATGCGGGAGGTGTTGGCCTATCTGAAGGAAGCTGTCCCCATGGCGTTCCGCAATGCATATCTTTATGATATTGCGCCGCAGCTGGGTGCCAGGTGCAGCCGCAGGCTGACCGGTGAGTATGTGATGTCCGCGAATGACTGGGCCTTTGCGCATGAGTTTGAGGATGTTATCGCCTGGCACAGCACCATCTGCTCCATCAATGATTGCGGACCGGTCGAGATCCCCTACCGGGCCATTGTCCCGCAGAAGGTGGAAGGCTTGCTGTGCCCCGGCAGACATATTTCGGCGGATGATGTGGCCATCGACTGGCTGAATCTGATCCCCCAGTGCGTTGGTACTGGCCAGGCCGCCGGCGTAGCCGCGGCGGTGGCGCTTTCTCAGGGCACCAGCCTGCGTGGTGTGGATATCCGGCGAGTTCAGGATATCCTGGTGGAACAGGATGTTCCACTGCCGAGAAACGAAAAGTTTCTTGCGATCGATAAGGGCTACCAGGAGCTGGTGGAGGAGAAAAAGCACGGCCTCTACACCAAGCTGGCCGCTAAGGCTCGTGAAAATGCCAAGCACCTGGAGTAGTTCCATTAGTGGTAAATCAGCGGTGCGGGATTGTCCCACGACAAAATCATAC
>ERZ773188.4767-NODE-4767-length-9875-cov-4.467006_pt1 | contig 9875 bp, 9 predicted proteins | sample MGYA00581011_ERZ773188 | MGnify/ENA primary metagenome ERZ773188 (study PRJEB29015, sample SAMEA2737798) | human gut metagenome | biome: human gut; feature: human-associated habitat; material: faeces | place: China | collected 2012 ...
AGGGATTTCGCTGCCTGCGGGCAGCGATCAGGGCTACTCGCCCTGAACCTCGCCAGCATTTTTGAAAAATTGCTGGATCAAAAAACTTTTGGTTGCCTGCGGCTCGTTACTTACAGCCTTATTTCATCAAAAAAGGAGTGTTTCGCATGACTTGCCCTTACTGTGGTGCACAGCAGCAATCAAAATCCATCTATTGTGACAACTGTGGGCAATTATTGCCAGCACTGCACACAGAAACACCCGTTTCACAGAAACATCCGTTTCGATTCTGGCTGGTGTCATTGATTCTGCTCCCCATCCTATTAATTATCGGCATTGCTCTGTATGCGATGCATGCACCGCAGCCAACAGAACCGGAATCCTCTGTTTTGCCTGCTCCGCAGGTCTGGAATGGCGGAACAGCAGCCCTGCTCTGGTCAGAAGATGTGATAGATTCCGAAGCAGACCGACAAGCTCTCTGTAATCGTTTACAGGAAGTCAGCACGATGATTCAAATGCCAGTTGGTATTCAGCTTTCAGATGAGCCAATTCCAGATGATGACACCGCACGAGAACAGGCGATTGCAGACTTTACAGAGCAATTCCCCGATGCAGCAGACGGCGTATTTCTCTACTTAGATTTGACCAAACCAGAACCGGGGCAAACATACAATTCTCACGACTATTTTCTAACCTATGGGGCAGCACAGCTATATTATACCAATGCCCCTGATTACAACCGCATTGCGGAGATTTTCGCTCAGGTGAATGCAGCATGTGAAGTGGAACAAGCCACCACGCTGCGGCGAGTGGAATTGTTCTGTACCGCATTGGAAGAAACCTATCAGGAGGGTATTCCAGACGGATACTATGTACAGGACAGCGACACCGGACAATATCTCTATGAATCCGATGGAGAAATTGGCTGGCATGATACCTTACCGGAAGAATAAAAGAACAGACACCAAAAAAAGAGCACCTTTCTGAAAAACGAAAGGTGCTCTTTTTTTTATGAACAGAAATGAAATCTTTACAGCGGAGTTTCTTCTTCAATGGTTGTTTCCAGTACAGGGTCTGTGTAAGACGGCAGTTCTGGAATTTGATTTTGCTGGACAATTACAGTACCGCAAATTGCAACTGCTGCGGTTTCCTGTGCAGCTGCCTTTGCTGGAACGGTACGCATTGCCCCCAGACAAACAGCAGATAAGAATAATGCAGCACTCGCTGCAAGAACTTGTTTTTTCATAACCATCAACCTCCTTGGTTTTACAGGGGCGTTTCGTCTTCTTGGATGCTTGCTGTCATTGGTGTATCTGTCTGCGTTGCGGTCAGAGCCATGCTGCTAATGGTCAGGCAAGTAATAGACAGCAGCAGAGCTGCAACAAATGCAGCAATGGAACGAGTGGTTGTCAATTTCATTGTGAATCATCCTCCTGTAATTTATAATCGGTTGAAACCGTTTTGGTTGTTGTTCTGTATTGATTATAGCAGAAATTTCCGCTGGAATCTTTTTAATAATATCAATATTTTTGAAAATTTAACGGATAATTTTGTGTAATTTTAACATATCTCAAAAAGAAAAACGGGAACACTGTAAGAAGCATTCCCGTTTGTATCGTTTCAAAATAATTCGTAGCTTAGAGAGTAACTGGGTCAATCTGCCAGATATCCTTTGCATAGCCAGCAATCGTTCTATCAGAGCTGAACTTGCCTGCATTGCAAATATTTTTCCACTGCTTTGCAGCGAAATCCATGCGGTTCTGGTAATCCTGATTGCACCGCAGCTTTGCAGCCACATAGCTTTCCAAATCGCCCAGCAAGTAATAATGGTCTGGAGCGTGCCAGCTTGCACCATCCAGCAGGGCATAATACAGTTCTCGGAAGTCGCCGCTGCCGCCGTCAGAAAGTGTGCCGTCAATCAGGCGTTCTACAACACGGCGAATCTTCGGATTTTCAGAGAAAATCTTGCGGCTGTCGTACTGCGGGAGAATGGTTTCCAGTTCTTCAACCTTTGCACCGAAGATATAGTTGCAGTCTTCGCCAGCTTCTTCTACGATTTCGACATTTGCACCGTCATAAGTGCCCAGCGTTACTGCACCATTCAGCATCAGCTTCATGTTACCAGTACCGGAGGCTTCTGTACCTGCAGTAGAAATCTGTTCAGAAACATCAGCTGCAGCTACCAGCTTTTCTGCATAGGATACATTGTAGTTGGAAACGAATACCACTTTAATCAGCTGGTTCACGTCTGGGTCGTTGGCAATCAGCTTGCCAACTTCATTGATGAACTTGATGATTGCCTTTGCACGGCGATAGCCCGGAGCAGACTTTGCACCGAACAGGAATGTAGTTGGGGTAAAGTTCTGAATGCTGCCGTCCTTGATGCCCTCATAGAGATACAGGATAGAGAATGCATTCAGCAGCTGCCGCTTGTATTCGTGTAACCGCTTGATTTGAATATCAAAGATGCTGTTCGGGTCGATGGTGATGCCTTCCTTTGCAGCGATGAAATCTGCCAGCTGCTGCTTTTTGGTCTGCTTGATGGAGCAGAACTGTTCCAGAACATCCGGTGAGCCCTTTGTTTCCAAAGCCTTCAGCTGCTTGAGGTCAGTCATCCAAGCATCAGAGCCAGCCAGTTTGGTGAGCAGTCCAGACAGTTCCTGATTGCAGAGTGCCAGCCAACGCCGCTGGGTAATACCGTTGGTTTCGTTCAGGAAGCGTTCCGGCCATACCTTGTACCAGTCTGCCAGAACCGTATCTTTCAGAATCTGGGTGTGGATTGCAGCAACACCGTTGGTGTAAGAGGATGCATAAACTGCCAGATGTGCCATGTGTACCATACCATTCTGAATAATCTTCATCTTTGCAATCTGTTCCAGCGGAATATTCTTCTGGTAAAGTTCGGTCAGCATGGCTTCGTTGATTTGTACGATAATCGGATAGAGTTCCGGCAGCAGTTCTTCCACCAGATGGCAATCCCACTTTTCGAGGGCTTCCGGCATAACCGTGTGGTTGGTGTAGCGGAAAACCTTCTGAGCAATGGCGAATGCATCGGCAAATGTTCGCTTGCTGTCATCCAGCATCAGCAGGCGAATCAGTTCCGGAATGGAGATAACTGGATGGGTGTCGTTCAGCTGAATTGCCAGTTTATCAGCCAGATTGTCCAGTGTGCCATAGGTTGCCTTGTGCTTTTTCAGAATATCAGACAGGGAAGCGGCACAGAAGAAATACTGCTGCTTTAACCGCAGTTTCTTGCCGTCCCAAGTATCGTCGTTCGGATAGAGAACCCGAGAAATATCTTCTGCATAGACCGTTTCCGCAGCAGCTTCGAGATATTTCTGCTGGTTGAACAGGTCAAAGTCAAATGTCTGAACGGGTTCAGCCTGCCAGAGCCGCAGTGTGCCAATGTGCTTGGTCTTGCAGCCGATTACTGGCATATCATACGGAACAGCCTTGACCGTCTGACCGTTGAAGTGTACCAGAACAGCATCCTTTTCGCAGCGAACAGACCATGCATCGCCGTACTGCATCCAGTTGTCAGGTTCTTCTTTCTGGAAGCCGTCTACAATTGACTGCTTGAACAGACCGTACTTGTAGCGAATGCCATAGCCGTCCAGCGGCAGATTTAGGGTTGCAGCACTGTCGAGGAAGCAGGCAGCCAGTCGTCCCAGACCGCCGTTTCCGAGGGCAGCGTCTTCGATTTCTTCGAGAGAAGCGAGCGAAGCCCCCATTTCCTGCAAAGCGGTTTCCACTTCTTTGTAGCAGCCCAGACAGAGCAGGTTGTTAAAGACTGCCCGTCCAACCAGAAATTCCATGGAAAAATAGCAAGCATGGCGGTTGGTTTCATGAGCCTGTGTGCTTTTGTTCCAGTTTTCAGCGATGTTGTGCATCACGACATCACCAATTGCCTGATGCAGCTGCTGTGGGGTGGCATCTTTCGGAGCAATGCCAGCGAGTGCCTGTGTCAGTTGTTCTTTCAGTTGATCTTTCTGCATGGGGTTCAGTCCTCCAGTTCGATTTCTTTGGTATCGGTTTCGGCTGCGGAATCTTCTTCCGGCAGACGGTTATACAATGCGTTTAACTGATAAATTTTCTTGGAAAGCTTGTGGTTGAACTGCTTGGCGGTGGTGCGATACTGCCAGTTGCCGAACGCAGTTGACGGCGTATTCATCCGAGCGTTTGCCGGTTCTTGCAAGAAATCCTGCACCTGACCAATGGCAAGGTCTGCGATGCTGCCCCAGGTGATGCGGAGCATGGATTCTGGTAAATCTTTGCGATCTCTGACCCGTAAATAGCGTTTTGCGAAGCTGATTTCCTTGTCGCTTGCCCCATAAACCCAACCATTCAGTGTCATATTATCGTGCGTGCCGGTATAGGCAACGCAGTTTGTTGTCTTGTAGTTCTGCGGCAGGTAAGTGTTTTTTGCCCCATCGCTGAATGCGAACTGGGTAACTTTCATGCCTGGATAGCCGCAGGCATCGAGCATTTTTTGCACTTCCGGCGTGATAAAGCCGAGGTCTTCTGCAATGATAGAGAGGTCGCCCAGTGCAGCTTGTGCAGCTTCAAACAGGGCAGTATTTGGACCTTTTCTCCATTCGCCGATTTCGGCAGTTGGGTTGCCGTAAGGAATGCTGTAATAGCTTTCAAATCCACGGAAGTGGTCGATCCGAACGGTGTCATAAATCGAGGTTGCAAACGCCAGCCGCTGAATCCACCATGCATATCCGGTTTTCTTGTGGTAATCCCAATCATAGAGCGGATTGCCCCAGAGCTGACCCGTTGGAGAAAAGACATCCGGCGGACAACCTGCAACGGCAATCGGGCGGTGCTGTTGGTCGAGTTCAAACAGTTCCGGCTGTGCCCAGACTTCTACGCTGTCATAGGAAACATAGATTGGCATATCACCGATAAGAGAGATGCCGTTTTCGTTGCAGTACGTTTTCAGCTTATCCCACTGTGAATAGAACCAGTACTGAATAACCTGGAAGAACTGCACGTCTTCGACATATTTCGAGCGAGCCTTTTGCAGGGATTCTGCATTCCGCATTGCCAGTTCCGGTTCCCATTCTGTCCATGCCTTTCCATGATGGGCAAATTTCAGTGCCATAAACAGGGCATAATCCGGCAGCCAAGCCCGATGCTTTTCACAGAATGCAACATAATCCGGATTTGTGCGGTCAAATGCCTGAAATGCCTTTTTCAGAATCGGAAAGCACATCTGATAGAGGCGTTCGTAGTCAACTTTGTTTGGGCTGCCCCAGTTGGCATCTGCATAATCGGTATGTTCGAGCAGACCTTGTTCTTCCAGCTGTTCAAAGTCGATGAAATATGGATTTCCGGCATAAGCGGAAAAAGACTGGTACGGAGAATCGCCGTAGCTAGTTGGAGAGAGCGGAAGAATCTGCCAGACAGAAACACCGCTTTTTTTCAGAAAGTCCGCAAATTGATAAGCGGAAGCACCCAGCTTGCCGATGCCATAGCGGGAAGGCAGGCTGGAGATGTGCATTAAAATGCCACTTCTTCTCATGGATAAAATTCCTTTCTTTCTATATCGTATACCATAAGGTTGGATGGTCAATACTAAGGGACAGGATGTGGTAGAGATCCAGAAAAAATCATGGAAAGGAGGCTGGAACAGCGATGACTGCACCGCAGAAGATCCATGCCTATGAATATGGGATCATGTTTTTGCTGGGTTGTTTTATCTATAGTTTGTTGGAGATCGCTGCAAGAGGATATACCCACTGGACGATGACGCTGCTGGGCGGCATCGTTGGAATGCTGCTGTATCGGCTGCATGGCACAGCTCCACGGCATACGCTGTTGTTGCAGGCGTTGTCGGGGGCGTTTATCATTACCGCATTAGAAATGGTGGTTGGTGTGTTGGATAATCTGGTCTTGCAGTGGCATGTCTGGAGTTATCGAGAAATGCCATGGAATGTATATGGGCAGATTTGTCTGCCGTTTTCTGTCCTTTGGTTTTTGGTCTGCATTCCGGCACTGGGAATTTGTGAAGTCGTACGGAAACGATTTCAGTGACCATGGAAACCGGAATGGTATGAAAACATTGTAGCACAGAATTTCGCAGATGGCAAGGGATTTGGCTGTAAATTCAATGATTTCTCAAGAAAGTTTATAACATTAGAAATAAGATGATTGGATTATAAACGAAACATTGAAAATAAAATCAAAATTTTGTCGAAATTGAACAGGAATTTTCCGGATGAAATGCATTTCTTGCGGCTCGAAAAAAACAAGTTCCCCGTTTCTATCGAACAACAGAAACGGGGAACTTGCATGAAATTTGTAAAATGTTTTTAAACGGACAACCGCCTGTCTGCAAGCATGGGTATAATGGAAGAGTGAATTAGAAACAGTCGAGTTCATCGGCAATCCAATTCATGAATGCAAGGGAAAGGTGCTGACCTTTTGGAGAAAGCGAACGAAACTTTTCCAATAGAACTGCTTCCGATTGTGTGGGGTCTGTTTCGCAGACAGAACCCAACAGAATATGGTCGGGAGTGGTTTCGAGGGCTTCGCAGAGCCGCAGGAACACTTCCAGACTGGGAATCGAACGGGCGGTTTCGATACAGGAGAGATACTTATCGTTGATACCGGCACGCTCACAGACTTCATATTGTTTCAGTCGCAGTTCCTTTCTCCGCCTTGCAAGATTTTTTCCGATTTGCTTGTAATCCAGATTCATTTCATCACCTCGCAATCATGAAATAGCGTATCGGACAATTTTTCAAATGTAAACAGCATGAAAGTTGAAATCTGATTTTCATATAGAATTTTTGCAGGGGCGGAAATTCGCAAAATCTTGACAAGAAAAATAATTTTGATTATAATTAAAAGAGAAAAACTTGCCGAAGAATGGAAAAAAGGGGCGGTATGTATGGGAACAGAAACAACACAAATCATAGATTTAAAGGCGGAGGAAGGCAAAGAGGTTCAAGAGGGTGAAAAGGGCTGGAAGTTGCTGGGGAAGTTATATGATGGTGCATTAAAGGGCATTCCTGGGGCGAAGTCTGTGGAAGCACTGGCACAGGAATACTTATCGAACTGTGGCGGAAAGAAAGAACAGGCAGCCGAGCAGCTGATTCGGATGCAGGTTACCAAGTGCACAACAACTGGATTTTTGACCGGATTGGGCGGATTGATTACGTTGCCGGCAACTATTACCGCTGATATTGGCTCTTCCATGTACGTGCAGATTCGCATGATTGCAGCCATTGCAGTCATGGGCGGTTATTCGTTGCAGGATGATGTTGTGAAATCCATGGTGTTTGCAACTTTGTTGAAAGTCGAAGTCGGAAATCTGTTGAAACAGGTTGGGGTAAAGACGGCAAACCGAGCTTCTTTGCAGTTGTTAAAGAAACTGCCGGGAACGGTTCTGACGAAAATCAATCAGAAGCTGGGCTTTCGGTTTTTGACAAAGTTCGGGCAAAAGGGTGTTATCAATCTGGTAAAGGTTGTACCCGTTGCCGGAGGCGTTGTCAATGGTGGTTTGAATCTCGTTGAAACAAAAGCCATTGGAAAACGGGCAATGAAAGTTTTTTTGCTGAAATAAAAAATAGAAATAGATGAATGACCGCTGTTCGGAGATGGATTCGGGCAGCGGTTTTTTCTGTCTGGGTGAAAGTTTCAGATTGGTTTTGATTTCGGATATATCCATAGTATTTGCAAAGAGCCAAAAGAAACACCAACAAAAATCATTCTAAATGTAAACAAACTGTAAATAATCGAATCAACGTCTTGACGAATTTAGCACAAGTGCTATAATAGTGTTAGCACTCAAATGGAAAGAGTGCTAATTTCAGAAGGGAGCGTCTGCGGTAACGCAGTCGGGATTGGATATGGAACAGAAACAGTTTAAAGCAGAGTCCAAGCGGCTCTTAGATTTGATGATTCATTCGATTTATACCCACAAGGAAATTTTCCTGCGGGAATTGATTTCTAATGCAAGCGATGCAATTGACAAGTTGTATTTCCGTTCGTTGACGGATGACAGCGTCAATATGACGAAATCAGATTTTGCCATTGAAATTATTCCAGATAAAGAAAACCGTACCCTGACCATTAAAGATAATGGGATCGGTATGACCAAGGAAGAACTGGAAGAACACCTCGGCACAATTGCAAACAGCGGTTCTTTGCAGTTCAAGAGCGAAAACCAGATGGAAGATGACCACCAGATTATCGGTCAATTCGGTGTTGGTTTCTATTCTGCCTTTATGGTTGCTGGTCGGGTGACTGTAAAGTCCAAGGCATTTGGTGCAGAGAAAGCATATGTATGGCAGTCTGAGGGAACGGACGGCTATACCATTGATGAATGCGATAAGGACACTGTTGGTACAGAAATCACACTGGAACTCCTGCCGGACGAAGAAGACAAGGAAGAGGGAGCAGAAAAGTACAGCGATTACCTCGACCAGTACCGGATTCAGTCTTTGGTAAAGCGGTATAGCGATTACATTCGTTTCCCAATTCGCATGGAAATGACCAAGTCCCGGAAGAAGGAAGATTCGGATGAGTACGAAGAATATACAGAACTGGTGACACTGAACAGCATGACACCGCTCTGGAAGAAGAATAAGAACGAACTGACGGATGACGATTACAACAACTTCTACAAGGACAAGTTCAACGATTACAGCAACCCACTGCATCACGCTTTGGTACACAACGAAGGAACAGTTACTTATGATGCATTGTTGTATATTCCGGAACGTGCACCGTTCAACTACTATTCTAAGGAGTATGAAAAGGGCTTGCAGTTGTATGCAAACGGCGTTTTGATTATGGAACGCTGCGAAGACTTGCTGCCGGATTACTTCAGCTTTGTAAAGGGTCTGGTAGACTCCGAAGATGTTTCCCTGAACATTTCTCGTGAAATGCTCCAGCATGATGCCCAGATGCGGTTGATTGCAAAGAGTGTGGAACGAACCATTAAGAACGAACTCAGCCGGATGATGAAGAACGAACGGGAACAGTATGAAAAGTTCTATCAGGCATTTGGCTTGCAGCTGAAATATGGTGTTTATTCGGACTATGGTATGCATAAGGATATGCTGCAAGACTTGCTGCTGTTTACCTCCTCTAAGGATCAGAAGCTGACCAGTCTGGCAGAATATGTTGACCGGATGCCAGAAGACCAGACTTGCATTTATTATGCATGCGGCGAAAGCATTGCCAGAATTGAGGCTCTGCCGCAGACCGAACTGGTGAAAGATAAGGGCTATGAAATCCTGTACTTTACCGACAGTGTCGATGAATTTGCAATCAGAATGCTGATGAAGTATAAGGACAAGGAATTCAAGTCCGTTTCTGCAAATGATTTGAATCTGGAGAGCGAAGAAGAAAAGAAGGAACTCGAACAGAAAGAAACCGAAGGCAAGGATATGCTGGAAACCATGCAGAAGGCATTGGATGGCAAGGTTGCAAAGGTAAAGCTGTCCGGTAGACTGAAATCGCATCCGGTTTGCCTGAGCAACGAAGGGGATTTGTCCATGGAAATGGCAAAGACTCTGAATGCAATGCCGGGCGTTGACCAGCCGGTACAGGCACAGACCGTTCTGGAACTGAATCCGGAACATCCGATTTATCAGAAGTTGAAAACATTGGATGATGAAACGCTGAGCAAGTACAGCCAGCTGCTGTATAATCAGGCATTGTTGATTGAGGGCATGCCGATTGCAGATCCGGTTGCATTCTCGAATTTGATTTGTGAATTGATGGAAGCATAAGCGATTCATTGGAATTTTTAAAACTCCTCTGCTTGTTAAAAGAAACAGGCAGGGGAGTTTTTCATTTTAGAGCAGGACGTTGTAAAAATTCTTCGCCGCAGGCGAACTGCGGTCGAGCTGGCTCAGCTCGGCGGAGGGGAATTGTTA